>RCNI01001930.1_pt1 | contig 10543 bp, 7 predicted proteins | sample 2041151 | NCBI WGS metagenome assembly RCNI01 (sample SAMN09708214, study PRJNA481090) | feces metagenome | isolation source: feces | place: Antarctica: Albino Rookery
CGTCCCACCATGACAATGGCGGCAATCAGCAGTCCGCCTGCCAGTCCCAACGGCACCCATTTGTGCTTCAGGCAAGCGTACAGCGCCTTTTGATACTGCTTCAGCACCGCTTCAAAGAACTTTCCCTGCGGGGCGGGCTGCTTTTTCAGTGCCACGCTGCCCAGACAAGGCACCACCGTCAGTGCCACCGCCAGACTGGCCAGCAAGGCGAAGGTGATGGTCAAGACGAAGGGCAGCATCAGCTCCCGCACCATGCCGGTGGTGAAAATCAGCGGCAGGAACACGCACACCGTGGTGAGGGTGGAGGAAAGGATGGCTCCGGCCACCTGCTTTCCGCCCTGTACGGCAGCACGGGGTGCGGACAGCCCCCGGGCACGCAGACGGTAAATGTTTTCCACAACCACGATGGAATTGTCCACCAGCATACCGATGCCCAGTGCCAGACCGGCCATGGACATGATGTTCAGAGAAATATCAAAAAAATACATCAGCAGCAGAGCCACCAGCACGCTGAAGGGGATGGAAAAGGCCACCACCAGCGTGGGTCGGACGCTGCGCAGGAAGAGTGCCAGCACCACCACTGCCAGCAGAGCGCCCAAAAGGATGTTGTTGACGATGCTCTTGAGGAAAACATCCACAAACTGGCCCTGATCCATCAGCACGGTGATGTCCAGACCCGGTTCTTCCTCTTCCATGCGGAGCAGCGCCGCATGACATTCGGCGGACACCCGGCTGGTGCCGGCGGTGCTGCCCTTGAACACGCTGAGCACCACCGCAGGGTGACCGTTCATCCGGGTATAGCTGTCGGCGGCGTTATCCACCGTCACCACCGTAGCCACATCCCCCACAGTGATGTCTCCGATGCCCTCCACATGGGCCAGCACCAGCTGGGAAAGTGCCTCTGCATCGGGAATTTCCTCGCCCACCTTAATGAGCCACTGCTCCCCCTCGCTGTCCGGGATATACCCGGCGGGCATGGAGAAGTCCTGTGCGTAAATCAGCTTTGAGAGGGCGTCCACCGTCAGCAGGCCGTCCAGATTGGCATTTTTCAGTGCCGCGGTCTTGGCGGACTGATAGTCCTTCTTGGCCTGCTCCAGTTCCGTCTGCGCATCCTGCAAGGCCGTCTTTCCGGCGTCCATCTGGGCATTGGCCTGCGCCAGCGCCACAGCGGCGCTCATTTTGCCGGCCTCTACATCGGCATAGTTGGCAAGGGCCTGATCGGCGGCGGCACTCACCTGTTCCAGCACCGCCTTGGTGGCGGCGATTTCGGTCTCCAGCGCCGTCAGTTCCTCTTCGATCTGGGGCAGACGCACCGTCACCGCCTGTTCCATCTGGGTGAGGTTCTCCGCCGTCAGCTGCTCTGCCAGTTCCTGCTGACCCATGCCGGTCAGCGTCTGACGGAGCGGCTCCAAGGTTTCCGGACGGGCAATGGCGTCGGCAATGCTGGCAGGGAACTGCTCCCCACCGGGCAGCTGCTGCAGCTGAGCCAGCTTCTCGTTGATCTTCTCATACTGACCGGGCAAATCCGCCTTGCGGTAGGCGTCCCGCTCCGCTTTGAGGGCGGTCTGGTTGGCCTGCTGGCTGGTCAGGATGGCGGAATAGGCCTCCTTGGCAGCCAGCGCCTCGTTCATCTTCTTCGTCAGCTCGCCCAGCTCCTTGGACTGCTGCTGTTGGGTTTCCGTCAGCTTCTGCCGCCGGTTTTCCAGCTGGCTGAGACCGTTTTGAATCTCTCCGTCCGCCTTCGCCAGCTGAGCTCCCGCTTCCCCTAACCGTTCATCGGTGTGAGCGGCCAGCCGGTCGTTCAGGCTCTGAATGGCCTCCTCGTCCAGCCGAACCTCCACCATCTCCTGCACCGTGCCCAGCTCCGACACGCTGGCGACGCCGCTCTGGCGCTGGAAGGTGGGCATTACGGTGTTGTTCACATAGTCGGACAGGGCGTACACATCCAACGACTCATGGCTCACCGCCAAATACATGGTGGCCATCATGTCCATGCTCATTTCCAGAACGGAGGGGTTGCCGCACTGCTCCGGCAGCAGGTGTTCCACCTGATCCAGTGCCGTGTTCACCTTGACCAGCGCCGCATCCATGTCGGTGTTGTCCTCGAACTCCAGCAAAATGGTGGCATAGTTCTCTCCGCTGACGGAGGCATAGTTCTGCACACCGCTCACCGTACTGAGCCCCTGCTCCATGGGCTTGGTGATTTCCTCCTCCACCTTCTCCGGGCTTGCGCCGGGATAGGTGGTCACCACCATCAGGTAGGGGGTGGAAATGGGCGGCAGCAGGTCGGTGGTGGCGTTGCGCAGGCTCACCACCGCCAGCAGCATCACCGCAATGGCTGCTACCAGCACGGTAAATGGTTTCTTCACGCTCTGTTTAATCATGGTGTCGTCCTCTTTTCAGACATTTCATTTCAGTGTACCATTTTAGCACAGGAAAAAACGCCGTACAATTCCAACACAGGCACTCAGGCCACGATTCCGAAAAGGTTTACAGATTATTCATGTTACCGCGCTTAAGCGCAAAAAAGCACCCGAAATGCGTTGCATTTCGGGTGCTTTACTTGTTTGGTAACCGGTCCGATTACAGCTGCATACCTGCAATGACCTTGGCGCAGCGGGGGCACAGCTCCTCGTGGCCCTCGGCAGTGCCGATGGTTGCGTTGTGCATCCAGCAGCGGGGGCACTTGGGTGCAGTGTGCATCTCCACCTTGACGGTGACGCCGGGGAAGGCCTCGCCGGTGAAGCCCTCGCCTTCGCCGTGGACAAACTCCACCTCGGAGACGATGAACAGAGTGGCGAAATCGTGGTCCTTCAGGGACTGGAACCGCTCCCAAGCCTCGTCGTTGAAGTACAGGGTCAGCTTAGCATCGGTGGACTTCTTGACGATCTTCTCGGCACGGACTGCCTCCAGAGCCTTGTTGACATCGTTCTTCAGGTTCAGGATCTGAGCCCAACGCTCGCTCTTGGCCTCATCCAGCTCCAGAGCGGGGTCAAACTCGGGGATGGAGTTGAACAGGATGCTCTCGGTGTCGTCACCCTCGGCGTGAGGCATAGCCGCCCACATTTCCTCGGAGGTGAAGGCCAGGATGGGAGCCAGCAGACGAATCATGCTGTCCAGAACGAAGTAGATGGCGGACTGAGCGCTGCGGCGCAGGACGGAGTTGGTGTCCTCGCAGTACAGGCGGTCCTTGATGATGTCCAGATAGAAGTTGGACATCTCCACCACGCAGAAGTTATAGATCGCACGGTAGACGCCGTGGAACTCGTAGTTGTCGTAGCAGCGGCGGCACTCGGCAATCAGAGCGTTGCAGCGGCTGACGGCCCACTGATCCAGCTCCTGCATATCGGCAAAGGCCACACGGTGCTGGTTGGGGTCGAAGCCGGCCAAGTTGCCCAGAATGTAGCGGCCGGTGTTGCGGATCTTGAGGTAAGCGTCTGCCAGCTGCTTCTGGATTTCCTTCGACAGGCGCATATCCTGCGTATAGTCAGCGGAAGACACCCACAGACGCAGAATGTCGGCGCCGTACTCCTTGATGGTGTCCTGAGGGCTGATGGCGTTGCCCAGAGACTTGTGCATGACCTTGCCCTGACCATCGACGGTCCAGCCGTGGGTGATGATGCGCTTATAGGGAGCCTTGCCGGTGGCGGCAATGCTGGTCAGCATGGAGGACTGGAACCAGCCGCGATACTGGTCGCCGCCTTCCAGATAGAGGTCAGCGGGGAACTGCAGCTCGTCACGGCTGTCGCAGACAGCGGACCAAGTGGAGCCGGAGTCGAACCAGACATCCAGAATGTCCTTTTCCTTGCGGAAGGTGGTGCAGCCGCACTCGCACTTGCTGCCCTCGGGCATCAGCTCGGAAGCATCCTTGGCCCACCAAGCGTTGGAGCCTTCGGCGGCAAAGATGGAGCTGACCTTATGGATGGACTCAGGGGTGCAGAAGGGCTTACCGCAGTCGGTGCAGTAGAACATGGGAATCGGCACACCCCAAGTGCGCTGACGGGAGATGCACCAGTCGGAACGCTCACGGATCATGGAGATCATGCGCTCCTTGCCCCACTCGGGCTTCCAAGTGATGTCCTCGCAGGCACGGATGGCCTCGTCCTTGATGCCGTCCACGCTGGCGAACCACTGCTGCGTAGCACGGTAGATGACCGGCTGCTTGCAGCGCCAGCAATGGGGATAGCTGTGGACGATGTCAGCGGAGGACAGGATATAGCCGCCCTTCACCAGATCGGCAAAGATGACGGGATGAGCCTTCTGGACGGGCAGACCCTGATAGGGGCCGGCGTACTCGTTCAGCACGCCCTGTGCGTCCACGGAGACTTCCATGGTGATGTCGGTGGGGATCTCGGGATAACGCTGGCAGGCATAGAAGTCGTCCAGACCGAAGGAAGGAGCGGTATGGACGCAGCCGGAACCGGCTTCCAGAGTGACATGGTCACCCAGAATGATGAGGGAATCCCGATTCATGAAGGGATGACGGGCGGTCATACGCTCGAACTCGTCGCCATGCAGGGTGCCGACGGTTTCGTACTCGGTGATGCCGCTCTGCTTCATGACGCTGTCCACCAGCTCGGAGGCCATGATGTAGATCTCGCCGGAGGCCACCTTCACCAGAGAATACTCCAGAGCGGGGTTCAGGCAGATAGCCACATTGCCGGGCAGGGTCCAAGTGGTGGTGGTCCAGATGACGAAGAACATCTTGCTCACATCGCCGAACTGACCCAGCTTGCCCAGATCGTCGTGGACGGGGAACTTCACAAAGATGGTGGTGACGGGATCGTCAGCGTACTCCACCTCAGCCTCAGCCAGTGCGGTTTCGCAGGTGGGGCACCAGTAGGTGGGCTTCAGACCCTGATAGATGAGGCCCTTGTTGGCCATAGCGCCAAAGACCTCCACCTGACGGGCCTCGAACTGGGGACGCAGGGTGATGTAGGGGTTATCCCAGTCACCGATGACGCCCAGACGCTTAAAGCCCTCTCTCTGGCGGTCGATCTGCTCCTCAGCAAAGGCACGGCACTTGTCCCGGAACTCGGGCACAGGCATTTCGCTGCGCTTGACGCCCTGCTTCTGGATGGCAGTCTCGATGGGCATACCATGGGTGTCCCAGCCGGGGATATAGGGAGCCTGATAGCCGGTCATATTCTTATAACGGACAATAAAGTCCTTCAAAATCTTGTTCAAGGCGTGGCCAATGTGAATGTCACCGTTGGCGTAGGGAGGGCCGTCGTGCAGCACGAACTTGGGCTTGCCGTCGTTGCGTGCCATCAGCTTACGGTAGATGTCCTTGCGCTGGAACTCTTCCAGCATGCCCGGTTCCCGCTTCGCCAGAGCCGCACGCATGGGGAAGTCGGTCTGGGGCAGGTTGATAGTCTTATTGTAGTCCGTAGTAATCTTCCTCTCTCACAAATGTCACAGCGCCGGTAAACCGACCGCTGTGACACAAGTGTGGTTTCTTTTCAAAACAAGGCTGTGCCTTACTTGATTTCGTAGTTACGGCCGAAACGAAGCTCGCTCAGGTCCAGACGACGGGTGGGAGCATCCTCCTGCTCAGAAGGGGCGGGTTCCTCTGCCTCTTCCTCCTCGGTCTCTTCCTCGTCAGCCTCCTCAGCAGCGGCGGTTTCCTCCGCCTGCTCCTCGTTCTGCTGCTCCGCAGCACTCTCGCTCAGCATACGGGAGATGGAGTCGCCGATCTCGCTGACCACAGCGTCGGCTGCATCCTCAGGAGCGGTCTCCTCTTCTTCCTCTGCTGCTTCCACCTCGGGCAGGCTGTCCAGGAACTCCTGCTCGTGGGCCAGCAGCTCACGGATGGTGCCGACCATCTCAGCCACGGAGGCCTTGGCGCTCTTCAGGCGAGCCTGCTCCTCCGCCACCAGATTGCTGAGGTCTGCGGTACGAGCCTTGACGATGTTCTCAGCCTCTTCCAGCATCTGGGTGCGCTTGGTCTTGGCTTCCTCCACCATTTCGTTGGCCATCTTCTGAGCCGTCAGCAGGGTGGCACGCATGGCGCCTTCCGTTTCCTGATACTCGGTAATCTTATCCGCCAGCACCTTCATCTTGCGCTTGAGCACGGCGTTTTCTTTATACAGCTCGGTGTAATCTTCCGTCAGTTCATCCAGGAAGTTATCCACATCCTGCATGTCATAACCGCCCTTTTTGGCCTTCGGAAATACCCGTTCTTCCACTTCCTGCGGAGTCAGCATAGCAATAATCCCCCTTAATTGATTCTGTATCTATGGTTTGTGCGGCAGCCTGTGCCGCCTTCTGTCTTTCCTTTAGAAATAGAGCCCGTTGTTCTCCAGCTCATCAATGAGATCCCCAATGATGTCCACATTGAAGGGAGTGATGATGTAGGTGGCGGCGCTGATCTTCTTGATCTTGCCCTCCAGCGCATAGGCCACGCCGGAGAGGAAATCCACCAGCCGGCGGGCAATTTCCTTCTGGGTCGACTCCAGATTCAGCACCACGGTGCGTCTTTCCCGGAGATGGTCGGCAATGTCGGAGGCGTTTTCAAACTTCTCCGGCTTCACCAGAACCACCTGCAGCTGGGTGGTGGTGTTGATGTTGACCACCTTGTCGGAACGACGGGAGGTGGTGTCGTAAGGGGAACGGTAGGAGCGAGCGGTCTCTCTCGTTTCCCGAGGCTCCCAGCTGCCGGTCTCCTGAGGCTCACGGCTCTCACGCGTTTCCCGCTCTTCCTTGGAGCGGCGGAAGCTGCGGCGAGCAGGCTCCTCCGATGCGGGGGTATCCTCTTCCAGTTCGTCTTCGTAATCGTCCTCATCCTCGTAGGGGCGGGTTAATCTTCTCAGTTCATCCATGAGTCCCATTGTAATGACTCCTCCTTATGTCAGCATAACGCCGTCAGCCATGGGCGCGGTTCGTCGGTCGGGGCCCGAACAAGCCGGTGCCGATCCGCACCAGCGTAGCCCCTTCTGCAATGGCGTCGGTAAAATCTCTGCTCATACCCATGGACAATATGTCCATAGTACTCTCATTATCGTACTTCTTCCCTGCCATGTCAACAAAAAGTCGACGCATTTCGGCAAAAAATCTCCGATTTTCTCCCTCTTGCTCTGCCGCAGGAGGGATTGCCATCAGACCCCGGAGCCGCACATGCTCCATTTGCCCGGCAAGGGCCGCCAGACGATCGGCCTCCTCCGGGGAAGCGCCGCTTTTGGAGGCCTCTGCGCCGATATTCACTTCAATGAGGATGTCCTGTACAATGCCCAGCTTCGCCGCCTGCTTTTCGATGAGGTTCAGCAGTTCTTCCCCGGCGACGGACTGGATCAGCGCCACATGGCCCACCACATATTTGACCTTATTGCGCTGCAAATGACCGATAAAATGGACTTGCGCCCCCTGATAGGCGTTCTCCGCCAGATGGGCGTTCAGCTCCTGCACCCGGTTTTCTCCGCAGACGGTGATCCCGGCGGCAATGGCGGCTCGGATGGTTTCTTCACTCTGCACCTTGGTGGCGGCGCAGAGGGTGATCTCCTCCGGGCGGCGTCCGGCCGCCTGTGCCGCCTCTGCAATCTGCTGCCGAACGGCAGCTATGCGTGCTTCCAGTTCCATCTCAGTCAACCACCTTTCCGTCGTACAGATGATCGCCCGTCACGATCACGGTGTTGCCCTCTCTCAGCCGGGCGGCCTTTTCATACTGGGTCTCCTCGGCGGGGTTGCCCTCTTCGTCCAGCTTGGGGGCCTGCTTGATGATGTAGTACTCTTCCTCTTCCCAGAGGATGGTCACCGGCACCCAGCGGGCCTGCGCACCGCTGATACGGAAAATACCCAGCTGACCGTTCTCATCCACACGGACGGCACGCTTGGGGGTACGGAAGCCGGTGGCGGTTCCGGTGATGATCTCCACCGACTGATTGCGCAGACCGGCCAGCTGCGGAGCGTAGTTTTTGGAATGGAACACCGCCGTCACCATGCCGTCTTCCGCACTGCTCATATACTGCACCTGCGCAGTATAAATCCGGGCGGAGTCGGCAAAGCGCAGCTTTACATTGGACTCGGTGCGGATGTTCTTGGTGTCGGCCTCGCTCAGGTTGCAGGCAAAGTACCAGCCGCTGTTGGTGATGATTTTGCCCAGTGCGGCGTCATCCACCGCACCCGGCGCACCGGCCATCTCCGACAAAGCAGAGGGGGTAATGCCGTCCAGCGCCTCCAGCGTCATAATACCCTCATAACCGTCCACATTGGCGGAATACAGTCCGGCTCCCGGGGCGGTGACGCTCTCATAGGAGGCGCCCACCCGAGCGGACAGCTCGTCCACCTTGGCCTGAGCATCGGCAATGCGCTGGTTCAGGGTATCTGCGCCGTTGTAGGTGTAGTCCCGGCGGAAAATCAGGCTGCGCAGCTCGTTGCCCTCATTCCGGAGGTCGGTCAGCTGTCCGGAGGACACCATGGCCTGCAAGGAGGTGAAGGTGTCCACAATATCCTCGTCCAGCTCCATGGTGTCGCTGGCATCGCCGGTGCGGCTGAGGATGTAATTCAGGCTTTGCAGCTCCGCCTGCGCCTCATCCAGCTCCTTCTGCACCTTGTAATCCTCCGCCGAGGAGTAGATGCGCACCACCTCATCGCCGTTGCCCACCTTTTCGCCCTCGGCGCACAGCACCTCGGCGGTTTCGGACTGCTGGGTCAGCACGGTTTCGTCCCAGAAGAAGTAGCCCTTGCTGGATACCCGCTCCTCGGCGGTATAGGTATACAGGGTGGCGGTGCCGGTGTTGGCGGTAAAGGCATTCCAGAAGTAGATGCCGAAATAGGCCAGTATGCCCGCAAACAGCACGCCAATGAGAATACGAAGGATCAAGTTACCCTGTTTCATGTGTTTCGATTCCTTTCGGGGTAGTGCCCCCGGCTCAGTTCTCCTCTTCTCGCAGCGGCACCGGACGCTCCGGCGCAATGGTGGAGATGGCGTGCTTGTAGATGACCTGCTGTCTGCCCTCGCTGGTGAGCACCACCACAAAGGCGTCGAAGCCGGTCACCACACCACGCAGCTGGTACCCATTCATCAAAAACAGGGTGACCGGGGTGTGAGAACGATAAAGTCGGGTCAGGAAAATATCCTGAAGATGATTAGTTTCTTTTGCCATACTGGAACACATCCTTTTTTCTAATTCGAGGACGCGCCCGGGTCAGGCTTGTCCCCGGGTCATTGTATTCCAGATTCTGTCACTTTTTCTGTCGCAAAGCGTCGCAGTGCCTCCATGGACACGGGACTGGGGTGGGAAAACCACTTTGTGTCCGGATCCCGTCGGAACCAAGTCAATTGCCGCTTGGCATACTGCCGGGAGCGCAGCTTCACTTCCTCCAAAGCGGGCTGAAGCTCCGCTTCGCCCCGGACGGCACGGGCCAGCTCCTTGTAGCCGATGGCCTGCATGGCGGTGCAGTCGGGGGAAATGCCCCGCTCCAGCAGCCGACGGACTTCCTCCGCCAGCCCCTGCTCCGCCATCAAATCCACCCGGCGGTCGATGCGTGCCCAGAGGTCCGCCCGATGTTCAAAATTGAGGCCCAGCTTCAGCGCCGTGAACCGATCCGGGATGGCTTTCGTCTCCAGATTGTGCTGGGTGATGGTCTTGCCCGTTTCGTGCCAGACCTCCAGCGCCCGGATCACCCGTTTGGTGTCGTTGGGAGACAGCCGTCCGGCGGCCTCCGGGTCCACCTGCTCCAGCTCCTGCCACAAGGGGTCAATGCCCTCGGCTTCAAACCGGGCCGTGAGTGTTTCCCGCCAGCCGGTACTGCGGACGGCGAAATCATGTCCCCGGAGCAGGGCGTCCAGATAGAGTCCGGTGCCCCCCACCAGAATGGGGCGCTTGCCCCGTTTGAGGATGTCCTCCACGATGGGAGTGGCCATGGTGCGGTATGTCTGAACGGAGAAATCCTCCTCCGGCTCCACCACATCAATCATGTGGTGGGGGATCCCCTCCATTTCCGCTTCGGTGGGCTTTGCAGTGCCAATATCCATGCCCCGATAGATCTGCATGGAGTCAAAACTCACCACTTCGCCGTTATATTGCTGCGCCAGCCACACGCCCAGCGCCGTTTTCCCCGATGCGGTGGGGCCCACCACACAAATCACCTGAGGAGCCATGGATTCACTTCCTTTTTGGTATATTACGCCCGCTTAAACTGCTTTTCCAGTTCTTTTCGGGTCAATTTGATGGCCACAGGTCTGCCGTGAGGGCAGTGGCGGATCTGATCCGTCATCACCGCCTGACAGAGGGCGGCCAGTTCCTCCTTGCCGCTGACCCAGCCGCCCTTGATGGCGGCCTTGCAGGCCATGGAGTGGAGTACCTCGTCCCGGGCGGCGTCCGGGTCGGCGTTTCCGGTGGTCAGCAGCCGGGTGGCAATGTCCTCCAGCACCGACTCGATCTGATCTTGTCCCACATAGTCCGGGCACTGGCGCACCAGCAGGCTGCCGCCGCCGAAGTCCTCCACCTCAAAGGCAAATTCCGCCAGCAGAGGCAGGCGCTCCAGCAGCACCTCGCTCTCCTCCGGCGTGAGCCGCAGCACCTGAGGGGTCAGCAGCAGCTGG
>RCNI01001931.1_pt1 | contig 10539 bp, 6 predicted proteins | sample 2041151 | NCBI WGS metagenome assembly RCNI01 (sample SAMN09708214, study PRJNA481090) | feces metagenome | isolation source: feces | place: Antarctica: Albino Rookery
CAACTCCAAATATTCTAATAAGTCCATCGGCTTCTTTAGAATATTTTTTAATATTGGAATATTTATCTTCATTATTAAAAAAATCAGCACTTAAATCAAAAGGATTTCTAAATGATACTATGGATGAAAAATCTTTTGTCATTTTATCTTTTGCTTTTTTAATAATTGAATATTGTCTAGGGTCTCTTATAACTACATCGCTTATATCATTTTTTAAAAATCTTTGTTCTTCAATAATTTCACCATCAATTGTTTTTAACATATGTTTTAATTGGCCATTATAGTCTCTATCTCAAAGAAAATATTGTACACCACCATCAATATTTACTCCTGGAAAACATTCTTTTGCATCTTCAAAATCAAAAATATATTTTATGTGTCTATCATTCATCATTTTTTCTCTAAATGAATCTAAACCCTTGCCACCCTTCATTCATCTTGCAGGAATAATCATACAAATATATTTAGGATCTAAACTTATTGCTTGTTCTACAAATTTGTTGTAGATTGGTTTAGCACTATCCCCAGTACCCCCCCGTCATTCAATTGATAAGGAGGATTACCAATTATTATATCAAATTTCATATCTTTAAAAACCTCTGTCAAATCTTTTGTGTGTATAAACTTATACGCATGCATTTCTAAATTGCTATCTCTGTCAAATTCTTTTTTATTGGCTCCACAAAATACACATTTATCATTAGATCATTCATGAAAGGAATCAATATATTTTATGTTTCCATCTTTGTTATCAAATTTTTCACATATTGAATATTTGTTATTTGCTTCTTTTGAACAATAAACAGTTCTTCTAGATATTAAAGCTGTTAATTCGGTAATTGGCATACCAAAAACTTGTTGAGTAAGTATATGATCTAATTTTGCTTGTTCAGTTTTAAAATTATTAGGTAAATTTTTCATTAATCTTTTTACAATTTCTCTTAAGAAAACTCCTGATTTTGAACAAGGATCTAGAAATTTTATATTAGGATTTGTTCATATTTCATTTGGCAACAAATCTAATATCTTATTAGCTAATTGTGGTGGTGTAAAAACTTCATCATTTGATAGATTAGATAAACAAGTTAAAACATCTGGGTTATGAATTTTATTCATTTTTTATCCTTAATAAATTTTGCAATGGAAATTCTTGTATTGGAATTGGTATTATTTTTGCAATTTCAGTTGGACTATCAACATTATAAAGAGAACCATAATTAAATAGCGAATCAAATTTATATTCTCTCCTTTTGATCATTCAACCATCAACTAATGATCATTCAGAAAATACTATTGGCTTATTATGTTTGTCCTTCATTGTAAGTGAATCGCCACAAACTATATTTTTTGACAATATAAAATCAATTGAATCTATTACTTCTTGTCTTCACTCGTTTACATTTTTAATATAAAAATTCTTAGATATTTTTGATAATTTTTCTCTACACTTTATAACATTATCTTCTTGGATATCTATGCCATATAATGAAGAAATTGCTAAAATAGTAAATCTTTGAATATCATATTCACTTCTTCTATATTTCTTTAGCAATAATTTAAATTTTCTTTCAAGTATTTCTTCTAAAAATGCTCCCTCACCACATGCTTGTTCTAGCACCTTAGATTCGATTCTCATTGATTCTTCAGGAAGTAGATTAATCATTGCATTTACTTCTTTTTTGTTAGTAAATACTTCACCATGTTCAGAAACTCTTTTTTTTGATTTAATTTGTTGCATTTTTATTCCATCATTTAATAACAATTAAATTATATGTTATATTGTATAAAAAAATAGAAAAACTATATATACCATTAGACTATATTTATATAGTTTTGATAATCACTAAATTAAAAATATGTTAAATATTCTAAAAAATAATGAAAAATCTCAATAATGGCATGATCACTATTGAGATTTATTTTTATAGTTATTAAATATTATTTTTTCTTAGGAGAAAGGCTTTCTTTCTTTTTAATTTCAATTTTTGGTGGAATAGGTTGGTTAGTTGGTGCCATTCCAGGTCTTTGTGGTGTAGTTCCTGGTCTAGGTGTTGGACCTACTGGTACAGTTGGAGTGGCAGGTTTTACTGGTTGAGTGGATACAGTAGTTGAAGGTCTTGGTGGAGGAGTAACTGTTGTTTTAGTAGTTGGTAAAGCTTTTGCTTGTGGTCCACCAATTGCTTTATAACTTGCAACAGTTGCAGTAAGTTTTTTAATTTGAGCTTTTTGTTTCTTCTTACTCTTAATTACAGAAATGATTACAATAATCATTACTAGTAATAAGAATGCAAATCCACCAGCAATAGCATATCAAACTCAACTAGGTATTGAGCTTGAATCAGCTAAACCAGTATTTGGATTAATTTGTTCAATTCCAAATCCTGAAAGGGTAATATTGCTAAATGTCTTTTTAGTTAATGGTTTTCCATTTTCTTGACATTTATCATTATTAATAGTTAGATCAAATGTAATTGTTCCAATTTTATCATCATATTTAACGATGTTGATTTCTAAATCACCAGAATTAATTGCTTGGTTATTTGTAATATTTCTAACTAATCCTTGGTTAATAATAATTGATTTAATATCTTCTTTTGATAATTGAGAAGGTAAAGTATCATTTGCAAATTTTTTAGATAAATCAATTGTTGTAGTAAGAGCTGATTCTTCAACTCTCTTAAATCCAGAAATACCAATTGAACCAAATGTTTTATTTGGTACAGCTTTACCTAATTCTTGTGCTTTATTATTCTTAACTGTAATAGTTGCAATGATTGTACCTTCTTTTTGATTAGTATCTGTAATTGCAACATCTAAATCTTGTTCTTTAAGAATTTCTCCTGGAACTAGATTTTGAATCATATTGTTATTAATAATAATTGTTTTTAATGCATTAGGATTAGCTTGGATATCTGCAGTTGTCAATCCTGAATTAACTGGAGTATTAACAAACTTAGTAGTTGAATTAATAGCATCTAATGGTTTAAATCCAGTAATTCTAACTTCAGAGAATTTCTTTGTTGCAACTGGTTGGCCTAGTTCTTTTGCTTTACTATTAATAATTGTAATTGTTACAGTTTTAGCACCTAATCCATCATCATTTTTAACATCTGTAATTAAAAGGTCTTGATCTGTTAATGATTCACCATCTGCAAGATATTCAAATAGATTTCCATTTATCATCATAGTCTTTAGGGCATCATCACTAATATCAGATGCAATTTGATCAGTTGAAACTGTAAAGTCAGAATTAAGTTTTGTAGTTGATGTAGCTGGATCTAATTTCTTTAATCCACTAATGGTTACATTAGAGAATTCTTTTCTTTCTATAACTGTTCCATCTTCTTGTGCTTTGTTGTGAACAATTGCTATATCTAATGTAATTCTTCCTTCAAAGTCGGCAGGTCTTCTATTAGATATTTCAATATCACCTTTTTCTAATTTAGTATTAGATGGTAAGTTCTTAACTAATCCATTTTCAATAATAGCTGTTTTTAAAATATCATCTTCTATTTTAGAAGGTAAGAAATCTAATGCAATTGTATTTTGTAATGGAATCATTGTTGTATTAGATTGATTCTTTCATCCTTCAACTCTTAAAGCGAATTTAATTTTATTATTAGCAGTATAAACATCATTTAACTCGATATCTACCGTATAATATCCTTCATTATTATTTGGAACAACTTCACCAATTGTTATGTTATCAAATAAATAGTTTGGTGGAAGGTTTTCAAATAATGTTTCTTTATTTTCTTGAAGATATTGTTTAATTCTTTGGTTGGTATAATCTGATGTTGATAATCCTATTGAAGGTTTGTTAACATTAATTGTATTGCTAATAACTCTAGATTCAGTTGTCTTGAAACCTACAATTTTTACTGTTTTTGAAATTGTATTAGTACCATCAGCTGTTGGAACATTTGTAAATGTAATGTCATATGTTATTGATCCATTGTAATAATCTGGTCTAGGATTAATCATTGTAATATTTTTCATTCAATCTCATGGACTTGGAGGGAAAGGAGAAATTAATTCATATGCACTAGTTTCAAGTAACTCTTTAGCTGCATAATCATTATTTAAAAAGAAATCGATCGGTTCACTATGAAAGTGATTTCCACTTCTTCTTACAGTATCTCTAATAAATACTGTATTCATTGGTTGTAAATCAGTTAATAGAATAGTAAAGTCTTGTTGTTGATTAGATGGTAATACACTATTTAAAGTAAATTCAATTTTAATCTTACCTTGTGCTGCATTATTTGCATTTATAGCATCATCACCTAATAATAATCTAGTTCTAGTAACTTGAGGTGTTACGTCTAAAGGTAAATCATTAAACATTTTTGATAAACTTTGTGTTAAACCAAACACATCCCCTTTTCAGTCTCTATATGAATTTCAACTGTTATTAGTAAATTTTTCAACAACAGTTTTATAACTAGCTTCTGGATCTAGATTTTGGATAATATCTTGTGCTCTAAATGTATTTTGTTTTAATGATGTAGTTTTTACTCCTAGACCATTAATTTTAAATTTAATTTCTTTTGCACTATCTATTAATAATCCATCATTATAGAATAAGTTACTATTGAAAGTTGCTTTAACTACAATTGAACCATTTGCATAATCTTTAGATTCAATTACAACAGTATAATCATTTAATTGGAATTGTTCAAGTGGTTTAGCTAATTTGCCGTTAACAATTTCACTTGCTTTAATTTTATTTAATAAGAAATCTTGTACATTAGCTACAGTAATTTGGTCTGTAGTGATAGAAGTATCAGTATATGTAAATGTAGTGTTTTCATTAGTTAAGAATTCTGTTTGGTATTTCTTAAATCCAGTAATCTTTACTTCTACTTGTTTTTGAGATTCTTGAAGAACTCCTGAAGTATCTACATATTTATTTACAGAAACAGCAAATGTATAAATCCCTTCAGAAGCTTTAGTTTGATCACTTATTTGTAAATTAGAGATTTCAAAATCTGTTGGTAAATGATACTTTTCATTTGCTAATTCTTGTTTAATTAATTCTAAAATTGATTGGTTCATTTTAGGATCATAATAATTATTACCAAATTGAACTTGACCATCAATATTTATAACATTATTAATTTCTGAAGGTTTAGCAGTTGCAAAACCTGTAAGTTTTACACTATATTCAGGAGAAGGTCCTTCTACTGTATTAGATGCATTAACATATCTAGCTAATTTGAATTTCACTTCAATTGTTCTAGTTGCTGCATCTTTTTTAAATTTAATATCTGTAATTTCTTCAGAATCAAAATCGTTTGGTAATTCTGTAAATAATGTGTTAACTTGTGTTTTTAAAAATGAAGTTAATTCATTATCAGATACATCAAATACTGATTTTGTTTGAAGAACACTTGAAACTTGTAAGCTTTCTTTGCTATTTCTTTGTGTTTGATATTTTTTAAATCCATTAACAATAACATCTTTAAAGATAATTTGCTTATTTACATATGATGTACCATCATAACCTAATGTAATAGTTAAATCAATTTTCTTTTGACCTTTATACAAATGAGCTAATCCTTCTTGTGTATTATAGTCATCTCTATTAACAATAGTTACATTAGTATCTGTTCTATATTGAGTAAGAATTTGACTAATTCCTTCAGTTTTAATTTTATTTGTTAATTGAGTCATATCTACTTTATCTGCAGATATTGCTTGATATGAAGTAATATTAATTTCTTTTAAAGCATTATTTAATAATTTAGTTTTATACGCTAATGTTCCATTAGTATTATCTGCAGCCATATCTATTGATAAAAATTTACCTTCTCTTACATTGTAAACAGTCAATAAATCTGAATCTCAAGATGGGAATGGTAGGATATGTGATATATGTTCTAATACTGATGTATTTGGAAGTGTAGTTGGAAATGAAGTAAAGTTATCTGCAATTGGATAAAACTTAACTCTATTGTTATCAGCATTTGTTGTTAATCTATATGAATCTTGAACATAAATCTTTTTACCAAATTCTCATTGTTCAAAATCAATAACAACAATTGATCTCTTACCTCCATTAGCACCATTTAAATAATTAGCATAAGAATAAAATTTATTTTTAAAGAAGAAACCACTTCAAAGGTCTCAGTCAGCAAAAGAAGGTGAAGCAATTGTATTTAAATCTGCGTTTCATCATCTATGATTTGTATCAGCTGGATTAGATGGATTTTCAAATGCATTAGTTTCTAGATTAATGTATCCAACTGTTAAATAGTTACGGTGTGGTTTTCATTCATTTGGTTTATTATTTGGTGCATTTGAAATAAATCCAAATGCTAGATAATCTTTACCATTAATAACTTGTTTCTTAATGTACATTTCTTCAACTCAAGTTGGTACATAATTATTGCTACCATTAAGTCATCAGTCACTAGTATATTGAGAATCAACTCTAGATTTCATTAAGATCTTATTAGTTGTATCACCTTCTACAGATCATATGTTTAATCAACCATTACCTGTATCTCAATAATCTAAAGATAAATAATATAATTTTTTATTGTATGAAAAGAATTGGCTAGGAACAGTAGCTCTCCATCTTGCATCATCATTAGGATTTTTATTACTAAAATTAATTTCTTTTAATAAAGTTAATCCTGGTTTAGTTTTATCTAGTGTTAGTAATCATGTTGCATGTTTTTCCTTACGTCCATTATCCGAAATACATGCGACATTGTTAATTGTATAAGATGTAGTTTTATTTCCATTTTCATCTTTTACAGGTTGAATATAATATTCTCTACTATAGTATCCTGATAATGGTATAATTTCTTTTTCAAAAACTGATTTACCAGTTGTAGCTTCAATCAACATTAACTTAATTGAAAAACTTTTATTACCTTCATCTGTTTCAGAATATACTACAACAAATTGATCTGTTGTTTCATCATATTGTGCTGAAATTACATATTTACCAAGAGAAGGTAATTTTAGCCCATCTTTAGTAGCTGTTCACTTAATTGTATTTGTCTTTGGTTCATAAAGTGTTAGTCCTTCATTACATGGAAATAATACACCATGTGGCGAAATAGGATATCTTCATGAAGATAATTTGTTAGTAGCTAAGTGATATCCAGTTGGAACATCATAAGTACCTTTGTTTGTTAACTTAACATCAGCTGAAAACAACTCATTACTAGCTGATGTTTGTTGCAAACTTTGTTGTTCAGTAACTTTAGAATTTTCACTTTTTTGTTGAGATTCCAACATCTCATCAATTTGCTTATTTTCTTCAGCTAGTTTTGCATTTAAACTAGACGTAGTGATTGTAAGCGGAATAACGGCTACACTTGTTAATGCTCCAAGTGTAGCTAATATCTTGTTGGTTTTTTTCATTTTCTCTTTAGTTCTCCTTGTAAGTTGTTACTTTAAAATAGTTTGTTGTTTTCATAATTAATTATATGTATATATAAGAAAAATGCAACAACAATTTTTTAACAATTATTGAAAATGAAATACGGTGTTGATTTTAAAAGAAAACTTTTTATGGTATTAATAAAAATAAATAAAAAACCTTATCTAATTATTTATAGATAAGGTTTTAAATATTAAAGTTTAAAGTTTTCACAATTTCATACTTTATTAGCAATATCTTCATAAAACTCTGGTTCATGAGATACTAGGATAATTGTTCCATTATAATTCTTTAAAGCTTTTTTAAGTTCATCTTTTGCTTGTTTATCTAAATGGTTAGTTGGTTCATCAAGAACTAAGATGTTAGTTGGATGGTTAATGATCTTACATAGTCTCACTTTAGCTTGTTCACCACCTGATAGTTTTTTAAGCTTACTATTAACATGTTCTCTTTTTAAACCACATTTAGCCATAGCCATTCTGACATATTGTTGAGTTTTCTTATCACCAACAAAATCATTATAAACATCATCATAAGCTGTAATGTCTGGAAGTTCTTTTTCTTCTTGAATAAAGTAACCGACATCAATGTATTGTCCTGGTAAAACTTTACCACTATAAGGATTTACTTTACCAATGATTGTTCTAATTAAAGTTGTTTTTCCTAATCCATTAGTTCCTACAACTGCAATCTTATCTCCTTTTTCAACCTTTAAGTTTAAAGGGATTGATAATGGTTTATTATATCCAATAACTAAATCTCTTACTTCATATAAAATTTTAGAAGGAATTCTTGATTCTTCAAATTTGAAATCAATTCTAGTATTATCTTCAACAATTTCAATTCTTTCGATTTTATCAAGTGCTTTTTGTCTTGATTTTGCCATTCCTGCAGTTGAAGCTCTTGCTTTATTCTTAGCAATGAATGTTTCCATCTTTTTAATTTCTTTTTGTTGTCTTTCAAAAGAAGAGTGTAATTTTTCTTTTTCTAATTCATAAACTCTTACAAAGTTTTCATAATCACCTTTGTATCTTGTAATTTGTTTATTTTCAATATGATAAATCACATTACATACAGCATTTAAAAAAGGAATATCATGAGAAATTAAGATAAATGTATTTTCATATTCTTTTAGATAATTTTTTAATCATTCAATATGACCTTCATCTAAATAGTTTGTAGGTTCATCTAATAGTAATACATCTGGTTTTTTTAATAACAAACTAACTAATAATAATTTAGTTCTTTGACCTCCAGATAATTTGTCTACTGGAGTATCTCAACCAAAAGTATCAACACCAAGTCCAGAAGCTACTTTTTTAATTTCAACTTCAATGTCATAGAAATTATTATGTTGTAATTGATCAGCAATGATTCCAGCTCTTGTCATCATCTTATCCATTTCTTCATCAGATGCTTCACCCATCTTTTCATAAATTTCTACCATTTCTTTTTCTAATTCAAATAATCAATCAAATGATTTTTTGAAATATTCCATAATAGTAATTCCAGTTCCTAATTCTAAGTGTTGGTCCATATATCCAACTCTTACATTATTAGTTCAAGTAATTATTCCATCATTTGGAATCTCATGTTTTGAAATGATTTTCATTAATGTTGACTTACCAGCTCCATTTTTACCAACTAGTCCTATATGTTCATTTTCAAATACTTTGAATGAAATTCCATCAAACAGTTCTTTATCTTTAAAAGCATGGTATAAATCTTTAACTTCTAATAAACTCATGATTTTCTCCTTTTTATAATAACTTAAATTATATATGACAAACTAGGCAATAAAAAAATAATTTAGATTGCTTTCTAAATTATTTTTTATCTGTTCACGAGTCACTATTGTTTGGAGGTAAAATTAGTCTTTCAGAATAAATTACACTAAACATTGGAATTGTAATTAAAACAATTAGTAATGATAAACCAATACATGTAAATAGGAAGACCATAAAGTTTCTTGATCTAAAGATTTGGTTTAATCCCATAAACCATGTTGATAGTAAGAAGAAGAATGGAATTGGAACTAATGAGAATGCAATTCCTGACATAATTACAACAGCTTTATTTAAAACTGCATAACTATTTGATATTCCTAAAACAACTCCATATCACATGTTACTTGTTAAGTAGTTATTTGGGTCTGGATTTATCATAAATTGATAATTTAAAACAAAGACAGTAATTGAGATAGCAAGAATTAAGGCAATTACTCCACCAACAATTCCATATATTTTACCAACATATCTATTATCTTCTAATCTTCTTTCAAAAGATAATGATTTATTTTTTTTATTAATTTGTTTTCTAGCTTTTTCTAATTCAGCTTTTTTATGATTCTTTTTAGTGTTATTAAATTTTTCAAAGAATAATTCATTATCACTTTTAGCACTATGAAATTCAGCATCTGGAGATGAAACTGGAACTGGAGGTTGACTTGATGAACTAGCATTTGGATCAGAACCTGAATTATTAGGTTCTTGACTAGAATATTCTCCTGGGTCAATAATATTTACTTTTTCTTCAGCCATATAATTACTCCTTATCCTTTTTATCTAAATTAAGTTCATCAAATATCGATTCAACTTCATTCACTTTATCAAAAATTTCATCTTTAACAAATAGCACTTCTGGTGCTCTTCTTAAATCAAATTGGTGTGCTAATTGTGTTCTAAATAAACCTTTTGCTTTATTTAGGTTTTTAACTAAACGATCAAGATTTGATCTATCTAATGAGTCAATGTATAATTTAATGATTGACATGTCATTTGATAGTTTAGCATATGTGATAGTTGCTCCTTGAAGTCTTTCATCATAAACTTCATGACTTAAAAAATCATTTAAGCAATCTTTCATTCTTGATTCATATCTTTCAACTCTGATTCTATTAGAATTATTCACTACATTTCCTTTTTAACAATTTCAAAGAATTCAATTTGATCCATCTTTTCAAAGCTATTGAAATTGTCAATTGTTAAACCACATTCTTTACCAGCATCAATTTGATTAATTGAATCTTTGTTGTGCTTTAAAGATGATAATTTACCCTTTTCTAAAATTGTATTACCATTTCTTGAAACTCTAGCAAAACAATTTCTTTTGATTTCTCCATCTAATACTTTACATCCAGC
>RCNI01001932.1_pt1 | contig 10539 bp, 6 predicted proteins | sample 2041151 | NCBI WGS metagenome assembly RCNI01 (sample SAMN09708214, study PRJNA481090) | feces metagenome | isolation source: feces | place: Antarctica: Albino Rookery
ATTCAATTAAACAGTAAAGATTATTGTATATAGCAGAGTGGGCAATTGCATTAAAGAATATTTCTCTCATTAATAAACCATCTATTTTACTAAAAATCTTTTTCAGTGTAATGTCATCAAAGTCTCCCAATCCGAATGCTGCCATGAGGCCTGCTGTGTTTTCTGCTGAGACCAACATGTCTGTATCATATAGAGAAATGCCTCCCTCGCTATAAGAAGTCAGAGTTACATTATCTTTTTCGTAGTCTGCTTTACGGAATACCACTTTGGCGCCATTATCCAAAGTCCATTCAACAGCATCGAATTGAGGCAAGTTTTTAGTTTTTACTATTTTGCCACCTTTTAATTCTTCGTTAATAAGAGCAGCTTGCTGTATGTTATCTTTGTAAGGTTCAACTTTTTCTTGTTTAGCTTTAGCAATAATTGCTTCGCATTCTTCTTTAGTCAAGTGTTTTACACCTTCTGATGGGCCACTAACAATGATTGTCTGGTTTTTATTAAGATTCCATTCTTTGGCCTTTGCACTTACTTCTTCGGCCGTGATGGTCGGGATTAATTTGGTGACATAAGCATAGTAATAGTCTGCATCAACAATCGGTTCGTTGTTCAGAAAGTGTGCTTGCATGTCTGAAACGTAGCTTTCGTTGTTAGTCTTGTCTTTGTCTTTATAGGCAGATTCCAGCCCGACTAACATGTTTGTTTTTACACGTTCCAGTTCGCTTTCAGTAAATCCGTAACGAAGTATCTTTTCATTTTCAAGTAAGATTGTTTCAAAAGCAATTGCCTCTTCATTGGGTTTGGCTGATGCAGAAATTTCGTATGAGTCGTATCCTCTTGTGTGGCCGCTGAATCCGATACTACCACCTAAGAATGGAGGATTTGCCTGATGCATCAGTTCATTGATACGGTTGCTTGTCATTGCGTTATAGAAAGAAGCGATGATATTTTCTTTCAGATAAGCATGTGTGTGTTTCTGGTTTGCCGGAGTTTCAGGGAACATTGTAATGAGTTGTATAGATGAACCTTGAGCCTCTTTGTCTGTCGCTAGGACGTAATAAAGTTCATCGTGTCCAGGAATTTCATAAAATGGACGCGGAGTCGGGTTCTTGATGGCGGGAACGCTTGAAAGAATTGTTTTTACTTTTTCTTCCATCTTTTTGACATCGAAATCTCCAACGATGGCAACGGCTTCAAGATCTGTACGATACCATTTATGGTAGAAGTCACGGATTGTTTGTGGTTTAAAGTGTTTGATGACATCCAACGAACCGATTACATCACGTTCTGCATATTTAGAACCTTTATATAATACCGGTGCCATTTGTGCACGAAGGCGGAAAGATGCAGTGCGGCGAGTTCTCCATTCTTCTGAAATAACACCTCTTTCTGCGTCAATTTCATCTTCTTCCAATGATAGATAGTATGACCAGTCATGTAAAATTAACAAACAGGTATCCAGTAATTTGTCATTATTGGTTGGGATGGAGCTCAAGTTGTAAACTGTTTCATTTTGAGTAGTATAGGCATTGATTTCACGTCCGAAGGCAACACCATATCTTTCTAATGTGGTGATAATCCCTTTGCCGGGGAAATTTTTGGTTCCCTGAAATGCCATATGCTCTAGAAAGTGGGCCAAACCGTCTTGTTCTGGTTCTTCCAGCAATGCTCCGGCATTGCGGATGATATAAAAACTTGCCCGGCCTTTGGGTTCTTCGTTGTGACGAAGGTAATAGGTTATGCCGTTAGGCAGTTTGCCGATCACAGTATTAGGATCTTTAGGTAGTGGATCCTGTAGGTTTGCTTGTGCAAAAATTCCCTGGCTTAATAATAAGTAAAAGAGAATTGTTAGTAATGAGATTTTTTTCATACTTGAAATTTTTATGTCTTTGCAGCAAAAATAGATTTAATTGCGAATAAATGTAAGTGAAATAGAGCATTTAACTAAAATTTAATGATAAAAAATAGGCTTGTGCAAACGTGTGAAATTTTTTAATAAAGTTCATTCGGATAACTTTTAATTCTGTGAAACTAGGATTGTCTTACTTGCTTTTAATTATATCAAATAAAGGAAGATCATGAATGGGGATAGAGTGGAATGGGAATGAGAATTAGGTGTTCGGTTGAAAAATCAGGCAGATAGGAAAAATATATATTTTTTATTGTAATTTTGGGGCTAAAATTGGAACTGATGGCAAGTATAAAGTCAAAGAGGTGGGAGCGCCTGAAATATAAATATAAATTATCTGTAATCAATGAAACTTCATATGAGGAGGTTTGGAACTTCCGTTTGTCGCAATTACATGTCTTGATGTTTTTGAGTGCTTTGGGAGTTATAGTTGTTATTTTGACAATTTTATTGGTGGCATTTACCGGATTGCGTGAGTTTATTCCAGGGTATCCTGATGGAAATATGCGACAGATGATTACGGCGAATGCTATACGGGTGGATTCTTTGGAACAAGAAGTGTTGAAGCGTGACAGGTATATGCGAACTCTGCGAGTGGTGATGAGTGGTGGGGATACGACTTCCTTTCAGCAGTTACAGCAGGATTCTTTGCGGGTGGAATATGATTCTTTACGGTTTCAACTGAGTGATACTGAAAGTACTTTCCGTGCGGAAATTGAAGAAAAAGAACGTTTTAATCTGGGATTTGGGGTTGAAAACCAGCCGAATCGAGAGTATTATCATTTTTTCCCGCCAGTGGAGGGAATCATTACTCAACATTTGAATGAAAGTGAACGTCATTACGGAACGGATATTGTAACTAAAGCGAATGCAAAAGTTGCAGCAGTAATGGATGGAGTTGTGGTGTTTACTGATTGGACAATAAAGACTGGTTATGTAATTCTGATGCAACATGCAAATAATTTTTTATCAGTATATAAGCATAATTTGACTTTGTTGAAAAGACAAGGTGATTATGTTCGGGCCGGAGAGGTGATTGCCATTGTTGGTAATACTGGGGAGGAAACGACAGGACCGCATTTGCATTTTGAATTGTGGCGTGCTGGAACTCCTTTAAATCCGGAGGATTTTATTCAATTTAAATAGGTTATGAAAAGAATAGCGATATTAGGTTCTACAGGCTCAATCGGTACACAGACCCTACAAGTGATAGAGGCGAATCCTGACCGTTTTAGAGCGGAAGTGTTGACGGCAAATAATAATGCTGCTTTGCTTGTCAAGCAAGCTCTGAAATTTAGACCGGATAGTGTGGTAATTGCCAATGAAGCGAAATATGAGCAAGTAAAGGAAGCGTTATTACATGAAGATATAAAAGTGTATGCAGGTTCCGATGCTATAGCTCAAGTGGTTACTTTGTCTAATGTGGATTTGGTAGTAACGGCGATGGTGGGGTATAGTGGTTTGCTTCCGACAATTGCGGCTATTAAGGCTGGTAAAAATATAGCTTTGGCAAATAAGGAGACATTGGTGGTGGCCGGGGAATATATAACCCGGTTAGTGGGAAAGTATAAGGTGGCTATTTTACCTGTAGATTCAGAACATTCTGCTATTTTCCAGTGTTTGGCAGGGGAGCGGCAAAGTAAAGTGGAAAAATTGATATTGACAGCTTCTGGGGGACCTTTTCGTGGTAAGGATTATGAGTTCTTGAAGACAGTGACTCCTACGATGGCATTAAAACATCCTAATTGGACGATGGGAGCAAAGGTGACTATTGATTCGGCATCGTTGATGAATAAGGGATTTGAAATGATGGAAGCCAGATGGCTTTTTGGTGTACAGCCTCAGCAGATAGAAGCTGTGGTGCATCCGCAGTCTATCGTCCATTCAATGGTACAATTCTCTGATGGATGTATTAAAGCACAGTTGGGGGTTCCTGATATGAGATTGCCGATCCAGTATGCATTGACTTATCCCGAGCGGGTCGATTCTGATTTCGGGCGGGTTGATTTTAATATCTGTAATTCGTTGACATTTGAGTTGCCAGATAGGAAAACGTTTAGGAATCTTGGACTTGCTTACCAGGCGATGAATCAAGGCGGAAATATGCCTTGTATTTTGAATGCAGCCAATGAAGTAGCTGTCGCTGCATTTCTGCAGGGGAAATGTTCATTTACCGGAATGTCTGATTTGATAGAAAAAACGATGTCACAAGTGGATTTCATAGCCTGTCCGACGGTAGAGGATTATATGGCTACAGATAAAGTAAGCCGTGAAATTGCGATGAAACAATTGAGTTTGAAATAATAAGTTTGAAGTAGCATGGAGATTTTTATAAAGATTGTACAATTTGTTCTAAGCCTCTCTATTTTAGTGGTATGTCATGAATTCGGACATTTCCTATTTGCAAAATTGTTCAAAACAAGGGTGGAGAAATTTTATATGTTTTTTAATCCTTGGTTTTCATTGTTTAAATTTAAAAAAGGTGAAACAGAATATGGAATCGGTTGGTTGCCATTGGGAGGATATGTGAAGATAGCCGGTATGATAGACGAATCTATGGATACGGAACAGATGAGGCTGCCGGCACAGCCATGGGAATTCCGCGCAAAACCGGCATGGCAGCGGTTGTTGATAATGATTGGTGGGGTTACTGTCAATGTACTTGTCGCTTTCATGATTTATATAGGAATTCTTTATACTTGGGGTGAAACTTATTTGCCTGCAAAGAATGTTACATATGGAGTGGTGTGCGATCCGGTATTTGAACGGATGGGGATTCAGAAAGGTGATAAGATTGTAGCATTGGATCATCGTGAATTGGATCGTTTTACGGATATTATTCCTGAGATTTTGTTGAATACGCCACAGACAATGCAAGTTGTACGTAATGGGAAAGAGATGAGTCTGCAAATTCCTGGAACATTGGTTAATGAACTGTTGGAAATGTCTTCAAAGAGTTTTAGCTTAACACCGTTGTTGATACCGAGACATCCGGTAAAAGATGTGGAAATTGGTGGATTCGCTTCTTATTCTGTGGCATATGATGCAGGTTTGCGAAAAGGTGATAAAATATTATCAGTAAATGGAAAAAGTTTTTCATTTTATGATGAATTTACAGATGCTGTTGAGGCAAATAAAGGTAAGCAGGTGGAAACAATTGTGTTGCGTGGAGTGGATACGCTGACATTTAGCTTTCTCTTGGGTAATGATGGTAAATTCGGTATATATGCAACTCTTGCCCCATACCCATTTGATCTAACGACGAAAAAGTTTACTTTCTTTGAAGCAATTCCTGCGGGAATTAATATGGGGATCAATCAATTGGGTGCTTATGTGAAACAATTGAAATTGCTTTTTTCTCAAGGTGAAACAGCTGTGAAATCTGTTGGTGGTTTCGCGTCTATAGCAAATGTATTTCCGGGGGTATGGAGTTGGCCTGATTTTTGGAGTTTGACAGCTTTGATTTCAATAATGTTGGCGGTTGTGAATATTTTACCTATTCCGGCATTAGATGGTGGACATGTATTATTTCTATTGTATGAGGTTATTACACGTCGTAAACCAAGTGAGAAATTTATGGAGTATGCACAGATTATTGGAATGATTTTTATTTTTGGTTTGTTTATATTGGCAAATGTGAACGATATAATTAAATTTTTTGGGTAATGGATGATAAAATAAAAGAGTTCAGAGAATATCGAGCCAAAATGAATGAAAAAATTTTGGCAGCAAATAATAAGGTTATTAAGCGGATTTATAATATAGATACCAATACCTATATGGATGGTGCTTTATCAGCTAAGGTAAAAGAAATGTTGGGTTTGGCAACATCCATGGTATTGCGTTGTGATGATTGTATAAAATACCATTTGGAGAAATGTCATGAGCAAGGTGTTACTACAGAAGAGTTGTTTGAAGTGTTTGCTGTTGCCGATGTTGTTGGTGGAACAATTGTAATACCACATTTGCGTAGGGCTGTGGAATATTGGGAATTGCTTGAAAGAAATAAGGAGGAATAGAATTTTGTCTGTAATCATGTGATTCCATGAAAGCGTTTGTTGCTGTTTTGTTGCTGATACTGGCTGTCGTGGTGAGTTCTTCGGCACAGGAGAAGCATCGGATTATGTTTTATAATGTTGAAAATTTGTTTGATACATTAGATGATGCCTTGACGCAAGATGATGAGTTTACTCCTCGTAATAAAAAGCATTGGACACAATATCGTTATATAGAAAAGTTGCGTTCCTTGGCGCAGGTGGTGGATAGTGTGGGTGGAGGTTCATGGCCATTGGTAGTGGGTATGGCAGAGGTGGAGAATCGTCGGGTATTGAATGATCTGACATATAAAACTTTGTTAGCAAAGGGGCAATACGGAATTGTACATCATGATTCTCCAGATGAACGTGGAATAGATGTTGCTTTGTTGTATCGTAAGGATTGTATACGAATATTGGTGGAGGAGTTTTTACGAGTGGAGTTTCCTGAGGATACTACGATAAAGACTCGAGATGTATTGTATGCAAAGGGATTGGTAGAAACAGATACTTTGCATTTTTTTGTGTGTCATTTTCCTTCCATGCGAGGTGGAGAGAAACAGAGTGAATGGAAACGAGAACGAGCGGCAACTTTAGTGCGTCGAAAGGTGGATTCGTTGTTGAATGTAAATAGTGATGCAGCAATTATCGTTATGGGAGACTTGAATGGTAGGGCGGATACTCCGGCTCATAAAATATTGTGTCCGCAAGCAGAAAATGATAATTATTTTTCAGGGGAACTTTACAATCCTGGTTATTATCTTTTGAAGACATCGTATGGTAGTTATCGGTATCATGGACAATGGCAGACAATTGATCATATTATCGTATCCGGCAATTTGCTCAATGGACAGTCTGTTTTGAGAGTGACACCGAAAACCGAAATCTATTCTGCCGATTTTTTGTTGGAAGAGGATAAAAAACACTTTGGCTTCAAACCTTTCTCTACCTATAAAGGTCCCCGTTATACAGGTGGTTTTAGTGATCATTTGCCTGTGTATATAGAGATTACACGGAGAGAAATCTCAAATGGTTTTTATCGTTAAAACTTTTATGAGGAAGATGATTTAACTCTTTCTTAACCTGGTGTAATTTAAACTTTTGATTTAAAAAAATGTCTAATTACATGAATAAAATTGTGATTGGATTATTGAATATAATATGGAACGTATGATATCAGCTTTGAAAAAAGTGTTTCCCTTGATTTTATTTGTGGTGGCTGTTGTTATATTTGTTGGATGTAGCTCAGATTCAGATAATGGGATGGCTTCGAAAAAAAAGAAATTGCCTGGAACTTTACCTGTAACGGGAATCATAGCTAAAACATCAATGACTGCTAATGGAGTGCCTGTGAATGGAACGATGTTGGCCAATGAAGAAGTGGGGTTGGTGTCTGAGATTGTAGGGAAAGTAAAGAAAATTTATTTTGATGAAGGTGTTTCCGTGAAAAAAGGGCAATTGTTGTTGAAAGTGGACGATGCGGATTTACAGGCACAGTTGAGGCGTGCGCAATTTGAACATAAATTGTTGTCTGAAAAGTTGGAACGTCAGCGTATATTATTGAAACGGGAGTCTATTAGCAGGGAAGCATTTGATCAGTTACAGACTGATTTTAATATGCTTGAGGCAGATATTGAGTTGTTGAAAGTGAAAATTAGCAGGACTGAAATCAGGGCTCCTTTCGACGGAGAAATGGGATTCCGGTATGTCAGCGAAGGAAGTTATGTTCAGGCTAGTTCTAAAATAGCAACGATTGTAGATAATTCTATCTTGAAATATGAGTTTTATGTACCAGAACGATATGCCGGTAATAAGTTGAATGGTAAGGAGGTGATGTTTAAAATAACCGGAAGTGATAAATTGTATTCAGCAAAAGTATATGCAGTGAATCCTTTGATTGATGTGAAAACTCGTATGATTCTTTTGCGTGCTCGTTTTAGAAATAATCGTCATGAGTTAATGCCTGGTATGTTTGCTAAAGGGAATTTAGTATTGGGAGGTAAGAGTGAGTTTATAGCGGTGCCGACAGAGGCCGTCGTTCCGGAGATGAATGGAAAAAGATTATGGATTTTGAGGAATGGAAAGGCTGCTAGTGTACCAGTGGAAATTGAAAATCGCGATGAAAAGAATGTAGAAGTCGTTTCGGGAATTGTTGTCGGAGATACTGTATTGACAGGAGGCTTGATGCAACTGAGGGAGGGAATGGTGGTGTCGGTAACATTGAAACGTTAGGGGAATCGATATATCTAAAAAACTGACAAATGAGTTTATCGTCCATCTGTATAAAAAGACCGGTGTTTGCAACAGTGATGAATATAATCCTGATGTTATTGGGGTGTATCGGTCTTGTTTATTTAGGAGTTCGTGATTATCCTAGTGTAGATCCGCCTATTATATCAGTCGCTACTAGTTTTCCGGGAGCGAATGCTGATGTTATGGAAACGCAGGTGACAGAGCCTTTAGAAGCCGCGATTAATGGTATTCCCGGTATTCGTTCTCTGACGAGTCAGAGCCGTGATGGACGTAGTTATATTACAGTGGAGTTTGAGTTGGAAGTGGATCTTGAGACTGCTGCCAATGATGTGCGTGATAAGGTATCTGGAGCAATGTGGAGATTACCGGATGGTATAGATTCGCCTACAGTTAGTAAGGCTGATGCAGATGCACAGCCCATTTTTGGAGTATCCTTGCGTAGTGATCAGCGTTCATTGATAGACCTAAGTATGTATGCCGAGCAATATTATAAGGAACGGTTGCAGACAATTTATGGAGTGAGTAGTGTCTCTATTTGGGGAGAAAAACGTTATTCTGTGCGTTTACGAATGGATCCGTCTCTGTTGGCTGCTTATGGTGTGACGCCGATGGATGTAAGAGAGGCTGTGTCTCGTGAGAATGTGGAGTTACCCTCAGGAAGAATAGAAGGTGATAATACAGAATTGACTATTCGAACATTGGGACGTCTGATGACACTTGAAGATTTTAATAATCTGGTGATATTGGAGGATGGTGATAAAGTGGTACGATTCCGTGATTTGGGCGTGGCTGAAGTTGATGCAGAGAATACACGCTCCATTATGAAACGGAACGGTGTACCTATGGTTGCCTGTGTGATAATTCCTCAGCCGGGAGCTAATTATATTGATATTGTGGATCGGGCTTATAAAGTGATGGAGGAAATGCAGAAAGATTTACCGGATGATGTGGAGGCCGGTATTGCTTTTGATAATACAGTGTTTATCCGCAATTCAATTAATGAGGTGAAGGATACAATTATAGAGGCGTTCGTTTTGGTGGTTTTGATTATTTTCCTTTTCCTTAGAAATTGGCGGACAACTTTGATTCCTGTTTTGGCTATTCCTATTTCGTTGGTAGGAGCTTTTTTTGTGATGTATCTGGCAGGCTTCTCTATTAATATCTTGACTTTGTTGGCAATTGTATTGGCAATCGGCTTGGTCGTGGATGATGCCATTGTGGTGATGGAAAATATCTATTCGAAAATTGAGCAGAGTATGTCTCCTTTAGAAGCTGGACATAAAGGGACAAATGAAATCTTTTTTGCAGTAATCGCTACAACGGTAGCTTTGGTTGCGGTATTTGTGCCAATAGTATTTTTGCAGGGTACAACAGGACGTTTGTTTCGAGAGTTCAGTGTGGTGATTGCAGGAGCTGTTGTGATTTCTTCTTTTGTTGCATTGACGTTTACACCGATGGTTTCGACAAAATTGTTGACTCGGGATGTGACTGGTAACTGGTTTTACACAAAGACAGAGCCCTGGTTTGAAAAGATGATAGATGCCTATCGTCGGGCATTGGAAGCTTTTATGCGTGTTCGGTGGGTCGCTCCTTTGATATTGGTGGGTGCTGGTGTCGTGATTTGGATACTATGGGTAACCCTGCCTTCTGAGATGGCTCCTTTGGAAGATCGTTCGAATATTCGTGTGCATTCAACAGCACCAGAAGGGGCTACTTTTAATTACATGCAACGTTATGCAGATGAATTAGGTCTATTTATTGAGAAGGAAGTTCCTGAGCAGGATAAGATTATTCAAATGATCGGTGGAGGTAATACGAACCGTGCCAATGTGAATTTGTGGTTGAAAGCTCCGGAAAAACGTGATAGAAGTCAGCAGGAGATAGCTGATGAGTTATCATTGAAAGTACGTGATTTTACAGGTGCTCGTACGATGGTGTCACAACAGCAAACTTTCGGAGGACGACGTGGAGGATTGCCTGTAGAATATGTAATTCAGGCGAAAAATCTTGATGATTTGAAGCGGGTTTTGCCGCGTTTTATGGAAGAAGTGAGTAAAAGTTCAGTGTTTTCGGTGGCTGATGTAAATCTGAAATTTACCAAACCGGAGCTGACAATTAATATAGATAGAGATAAGGCTGCTGTAGCAACAATGCTAACAGATTCTTTAATAGATTTAGTTGAAACACTTCCTAATTTAGATGTAGGAGAGTGTATTGTTATAGGAGATTCTATTAAATTACCAACAAAAATCATTTTAGATAAACCAAAAGAGGAACCACAAAGTTCAACGATTGATTTTTGGGATAGATGGCTAGAAGGAAAAAATACGATTTTTGATATTGATT
>RCNI01001933.1_pt1 | contig 10537 bp, 8 predicted proteins | sample 2041151 | NCBI WGS metagenome assembly RCNI01 (sample SAMN09708214, study PRJNA481090) | feces metagenome | isolation source: feces | place: Antarctica: Albino Rookery
TGTATCTATAAGACTATTAAAGATAAAAAACAATGTTTCTTTACTAAAAAAGAAACTAATCAAATTGTTTTATTTGCTCGTGCATATTAATTATTATCATTGACGAAATGATTTATTATTTTTAGATTTACCTTTATAAGGATCTTGAGAATATAGAACTGTATCATTATTAGTATCAACTAAATATACAATTCTCTTTTTTCCATCAATATAAGTTCCATTATCAAAAGACATTTTACGTTTTATCATCATTTACCTCGTCATTTAAATTCAAGTAATATAATTATAACCTAATAAAGCTTGGCAAATATTAAAAGTAGTTTAGAAAAATAAAAATGGTTATTGTATAATTATAATAGTTTATTAGTTTTAGGAGATATCATGAAAAATTTTGAAAATAAACAACCATTAAACTTCAACCCTGTTTCTAACCGTCAAACTATGGGACACGACTTTATTACAGGTAGTTCAAGTCAATCTGTAGTGGAAGAAAAAGTAGCTCACTTATCACTACAATTAAACCAAATTATTATTAAACCTTATTTACAACAAGCATTAGATTATTTAAAGTCATCTAAATTTGATGCTATTAATGCTTACAACAAGTTATCTGATCAAATTGGTAACGAAGTGAGAATCATTTCACAAAACATTGATGAATTAACTAATAAAATTAATAACTGTCAAGATACAATCAATAGAACTCAAGAAATTATTAGAAACAAATATGCTAATGCTAGTGAAGAAGAAATTTCTTCTGGTGCATTAAACCTTGAATATGAATACAACATTGTTGCTGAACACTATGAATTATCTTTACAATTAACTCAAGAAATTTCTAAATACAAATCTAGAATTGAAAACTTATTATCAACTCAAGGATTATTAGATGAATCATCAGTTCCAGCTGTTAATAGAATTCAATTAGAAGTTGATAACTTAGAATTATTACTTCATAACTTAGACTCAACTGATTATGCTGAAGCTTTAGCTAAAAAACAAGGTAGAAGAAATACAGTTTCTAAGAAAGACTTAAAGAAACCTGCATTAACAGGTAGACAAGAAGCTTTAGCTGACTATGCTCAACAATTATCAGCTAACTCAATGGTTAACATTAACCAATTACAAAAAGGTCCTAATGTAGGAAGCATGGTTTCATATGAAGATCCTAATGGATTAACTATTAACCGTAAAAAATATCCTTTTGAAAACGGATTAGAAACTACAAGTCCTGAAATGATGAATGGAAATGCAGAACAAGCTGCTCATTTAAACAATTTAAATAATGAAATCTTATTAAACCGTGAAGAAATGAGAATGCAAAAGAAACTTTATAGACAACAATTAAAGTTACAAAAAATGCAAATTAGAAATAACTACCAAGCTAAAATCAATGAAGCTGCAAATGAAGCTGCAAGCATGGGTGGAGAAGGTGCTCAAAAAGTTTCTTTAAAACCAGTTTTTAATAAATTATTTAAAAAGAACCTTCCAATTGAAGGAAGATTCTCTAATGCTGAAGAAGAAGAAGCAGTGATTGCAAGAGCTAAATCAGAATTAGATAACTACTCTGAATATCTAAGTAACGAAATGGACAACCAACGTGCTTTCGGAAATGAAATCAATAGTGGAAGATCTATTAAAGTAATTAGATAATTAAAATTAAATTAGTTTTACGTTGTCTGGAGGAATACATGAAGCAAAAAAGTAAGAAAAAATTATGATTTGGAATCTCAACTGTTTCTTTTGGAATAGTTTTGTCTTCAATGGTACTTCCATTAGCTAGTAATTCTCTAAACAACACTCAAAATACTAATTTAGTAACAACTGTTACCAATAATGCTACAAGTCAAATTGCTCCAAGAGCAACAGCTGATCAAGCTACTCAAGTTCCTAATGCATTAACTGCTACAGGTGATTTGACTAAATTATATCCAAACCAACTAATCGATTCTAATAAGTATGAAAGAGAACTTAAACAATTATTAATCTCAAATATTACTAATGTTGTTGGTAGTACTCAACTACGTTTAGAAGATATTGTTATTGTTGGTGCTGATTCTACTCCTCAAAATTTCCAAGGAAGTATTATTTTATCTTATGAAATCATTCACCGTAGAGCTAAGGAATTAGATGCATCTGGTAATATTGTTATTGTTGATAGAAAAAAATGTACTACTACTATAAGTGGATTATTACGTGCAATTGGTTCTAATATCCCTAGTGAAGGTCAAACTCTACACGCTCCAGATTCATATGCTGAATTTAACAGTGTTAATGTAGTCTCTTCAAATATGTTAGAAACACATTTATTACCTCAACTAATTGGTGGAACACAATTACCAACTTTTAGAATAACTATTAAAAAAGAAATGACTAGATATATTTTCCCTAGTTCATTAAGTGTAACTGCTAACTTTAATAACTATTATGATAGCACTGGTAAATTTGTCGCTGATAGTTATAAGGATGTAACATTTACTATTGATGGATTTAAACCTCTAGTAAACTCTAATATTACTCCTGAAATTTCAGCAACTAGCCTAGGTATTTTTGCAAATGAATTAACACTTGAAAATTCTTTTGATTTAATTAAAGCTAATATTACTAATCTTTCAAGAGATCTTACCATAGATGATATTCAAAATTTCTACGTTCAATCTGATTTAGTACATAGTACTGCAGATGTAAGTTTTGATATTGTTAACGATTTATGAGTAGAAGATAATGTCTTCTCAAGAAAAGGTATTCAAGTTAAATTTACTGGTTTTAATCAATATACTGGTACTTGTATTAATAATTTAGTTGATACTGATGTTGCTGAATTTACTACTTCTGAATTAAAGAAATCAGCTCCTAATGATGATTGAAAACTTAATACTACATTAAAATCTGTTATATCTAAAGCTGTGGCTAATCCTATTGGAAAACTAAATCCTATAGATATTGAAATTGTAGATGTATATGAAGATGAACGTATTTTTGGGGATAACTATAAAAATTTAGTTGTTACTTTTAAAGTTATACATAGTAAAGCAAAAGATGGTTTAGGTAATCCACAACCAGAACTTGAATTAAAAACTACTATTACTGGATTCAAACAAGTATTAGAAACATCAATTCCACAAGAAATTATTGCAAAGTATGTTCCTGATGCTGGTTCTAAAGCTGAATATACAGTTTTAAACAACAAATATGCAAATGAAATTGACAAACAAACAATTAAAACAATTGTTGCTAGAGGATTTAATAAAAAAGTTGTTGATATTAGACCTAATGATATTGAAATAATTAGTTCAACTCCTGACATTACGAGAGGTAAAATTAGTGTTGATTTTAATTTAATCAATAAAAAATTTGTTGATGGAAGTGGTACTCCTGAAGCATCTCATCATTTTACTACTACTATTTTTGGATTTAAAATTTTTACAAAGGGAACAAGAATTGATCTTGTTAATGGAAGAACATTTAACAATACCAATGTTGGATTTAAATTACCTGCTACTTCTTTAAGAGAAGAACCTTCATTGTTAATTCCATGAATGAGAACATTTGTAACTGGACAAGTTCCTGAAAATTTCAAAATTGAAATTAATGATCCTACTATTGATAGTGCTCATGAAGACACATTAACATTTGGTATTTCTCTTTACAACACTTATGACAATGATGGTAATCTAGTTCCATTTACTTCATTTACTGGATTAAAATTAACTGGTTTACCTACTAATTTACCTACTTCTACTTATACTTATCCTTTTATTTCAGTAGGAAAAAATGGTTTAGATTCAACCAACGAAACAATTGAAAGTTACCGTTCAAATTCTAAAGTTCCAGGTAATAGTTATCCAAAAATTAGAGACTTAATTGCTAAGTTTGAAAACACTATTAATCCTATCCCTCCATTTACTGCTAATGATGTTAATATCGTTGGAGATCCTGTTTTCTCTGCTGAAAAGAATACGATTGAAGTAAATTTTGAAATTATAAACCATAGATATAATGATGGTGCAAGTAAGGATCTTGCTAAATCTCCACAATTAAAAACTACTATTGTTGGATTTAAACCATTAGCTTTAATTGAACCAGATAAATATGCTATTAACACTATTCCTGGGCAAAAATTCTCAGATATCTATGCAAGTAATGTAGATGAAAAGATTGAAGAAGTTTATAGAAAACCAGGCTTGACTAAACAAGAAATTCTTAATAGTATCCAAATTATTTTATCGGATTATGTTGACACTAATATTTCTAATCTAGATCCAGAAAATACAAATTTTAGTATTTCTTATAATAATACTGACACTAATGCTGGTGCTATTACTGGTTCATTACAAGTAACCTTACAATCTTCTGGTTACTATACTTCTCCTTCTGGTACATATCAAGAATATAGTACTAATGTTGCTTCTAAAAAAATATTTGATTTTGCTTCTATTAAAGCTAGTGCAAAAACAATGGCAACTGTTCCATTAGAAAAGATTGATGTATTTGCTTCTGATGTTAACTTAAATAACATATCTAAATATATTAATTTAGTTAACGTTCCAGTTGGAACAAACCCTCAATATGTGATTGAAGCTGAAGATGTTAAGGAAATTAATGGAGTTCCTCAAAACTATGGTTTAGTAACTGTTAGAATCTTATTAGATTCATACTTTGATATTCAAGGTCACTTAATTCAAGGGGAATGAACTGGTGATGGTTCTACATTAACAATCAAGACTAAACCTTATTTAAACACTTCATTATCAGTAGTTGACCAAGATAATGTGATTCAAGGAAAAGACTTAAAGAATTATATTCCTTCTTCTGTTCAACCAGAAATTTTAAAGAAAGTAATTGCATCTAATTTACAAGAAAAACCAACTGATGAATTTGATGTTAACAAAGATATCGACATTATTAAAACTGTTGCAAACGATCAAGATGGTACTATCTTAGTTGACTTTAGTATTACTAATTACTACCAAGATGGAGTTATTACTAACGTACCTAAAGAATTCAATGATGTAACTATTACTGGATTCTCTCGTGGAGATGTGGCAACTAAGGAATTTGCTTTCTATGAAGAATTATGATTCTGAATTATGGCTTCATGTACTGGTGGTGCACTGCTAATCTTATTAATTGTCTTTATTTCATATAAAGCTAAAAGAAAAAATGATGACTACGATTGATAGTCTCTAATCAAAATCCAATTCCATATACAACTCTTCCTAGTGAAGAGTTGTTTTATTATGCTACCTATTAATATTAATTATCAATGTTGTTAATAATTGTAACTTTATAAGTTAGATATTCTTATTATATGTTATAATAAGCACGTATAAAGAAAGTGGTTTTTACACACCTGATATTGTTTTGTCGATATAGGTAAATGCTTAATTCGTTAAAAGTGTTGAGTGAAGATTGTATAAATCCTTTACTTGACACTTTTTATCTTTATACAAAAAAGAAGGTATAAGTGAATAATAACCAAACAAATAATAAAAACAATCAAGTACCCATCAATGAACAAATTAGATTTCCAAAAGTAATTGTGATTGATGATGCTGGAGAAAACCTAGGTGAAATGCCAACTAAAGCTGCCATTGAAATGGCTTATAAGAAAGATCTTGATTTAGTTTTAATTTCTAACAAAGGTTCTACTCCAATTACTAAAATTCTTGATTACAGCAAGTTCAAGTACGAACAAAAAAGAAAACAAAAACAAAATAAGAAAAACCAAACAGTTGTTAAGGTTAAAGAAATTAAAATCAAACCTTTAATTGGTGATCATGACTTACAAGTTAGAGCAACTAATGCTAAGAAATGATTAGATGATGGTAATCGGGTTTTATTTGTTATTATTGCTCGTGGTAGACTTGCAACTAAAACTGAATTTATTGATGCTGTACATGAAAAATTTGTTGGCTTATTAGAAGATAAAGGTAAGGTTATTCAAGACCGTAAGAAAACGAATGACTTTAGATATGAAACTATCATTGTACCAAACAAAAAATAGTAAGGAGATTTATGAAACAAAAAACTAAAAAATCAGCTGCTAAGAGATTTAAAATTACAAAAAGCGGTAAATTAAAAAGAAAACATGCTTACCGTTCACACATGGCTATTGGTTCAACAACTAAAGCTAAGAGACATTTAAGAAAAGATGGTTTAGTATCTAAATCTGATATCAAAAGATATGATCAATGTCTTTAATATTTAAACATTAATTAATTTAAGGAGAAATATATGAGAGTTAAAGGTGGAAGTGTCACTAGACAAAGAAGAAAAAAATGATTAGAACAAGCTGAAGGTTCATGAGGAACTAGAAATACCTCTTTCAAAGTTGCAAAACAAACTGTTGTTAGAGCTTCAACATATGCTTATGCTGATAGAAGAGCAAAGAAGAGTGATTTTAGAAAATTATGAATTGCTAGAATTAACGCAGCTGTAAGAGCTGAAGGATATACTTACTCAGCTTTTATGAATCAATTAAAGAAAAACAATATTGCTATTAACAGAAAAATGCTTTCTGAATTAGCAATTAACCAACCAGAAGAATTTAAAGCACTAGTAAAGAGTGTCATGAAATAGTCTGATAATAATTGTTATAATTATCTTGAGGGTTAAATGTACGATAAAAAGATTTATGATGAATGAAAAATCCATGCTGATGCCACTCAACATGAAATCATTTTCAAATATTTAGAGAAAACAATTAAAGTTCTTGATACTAAGAAATTAGTAGATAACGAAGGAATGATTGTTACTGATGACAACGATTTAAAACGTTGAAAAATTATGACTGCTAAAGAAATCTTAGATCAGTTTAATATCATCGCTTCTAATCCATTTGAGTTATCACATGAAGAAAGCCCTTTTATGCAAATATTATCTTGTGTTGCACAAGCTTTAGTGATTTTAAGAAAGAATAACATCAAAGTAAACGATTTAGAACAAGTTTATGAACCTAAGATTTTTAGAATTACAACAGCTTACCTTTCTATTAAGGAACTTAAAGTGTTTTACACCATTTTATTGCAAGACATTTTTTCTAATGTTGCAGAAGTTGATGAAAACATTAAGTTCACTTTAAAAATTGAAGCATCATCTAGTATTAGAAACACTGTTTGAAATTTAGAAAATATGTGTTTAGGTTTCACTGAAATAGTGAAATGATACAAAGATAGCGAAGGTAATATTGAAGATAAGAAATATCTTTTAAATTTGATGTTAATTTTCAATCTTACTAATTTTTACTTAAGATACATTTATGATCTTAATGGCGGGATTATTAAATTCAATCGGATTTATAGTACCACGACTAGTTTTATTGCAAAAACAATTCAAGAAGGAAGACCATTTGTTTTGATTACTTTTAAATCAATTGCCATCTTCCTAAATGAACTAGTGAAAAAATACAACTTTGAAAAGAATGATTCTATAATCAGTAATTATTTATCTATAATTAATATATATTGTAATGAAAACAATATCGAAAAATTGAAACATATTATTTTTAGTGAATTGGGTTCATTGTAGGAGAGATTCATGAAGCAATTAATTAAATTAACTGACATTAACCAAGATTATAAGGGTGAAAAGATTTTAACCAACATCAACCTTACATTTAACCAAATGCAAAATACTGTTATCTATGCTGATGACAACCAAATCAATAGTTGTCATTTCCTTTTAGATATTATTACTAAGAGTGCAATCCCTCAAAGAGGTGAAGTTGCATATTTTGATGATAAGAGTAATAAATTCTTCATTGGTTACAATTTGTTTGATGAAATTCTTGATAAAGATATTATTGTTGTTAATGTATTAAAAGCATTAACTACTAATTACAATATTCCTAGTAAGGAAGCTGATGAATTATTAAAGCTTTTAACCATTGATGCTTTTGTGAATAAAAGTACTTTAGAATTAAGTGCTCAAGAAAGATATCTTTTAAATGCTTACCTTTTATTATTGATCAGACCACAAATCATTGTGTTAAAGTCTTTATCAATTCCAGGTAGTGAATTTATGCAAAAGGCAGCTCTTGAATATATTAAGAACTACTTAACTAAATTCAAGATTACCCTAATTATTTCAACTAATGATAAGGTAACTATTGATACTTTATGTGAAAGAGGAATTAATCTTTCAAATGCAGTAGTTGAATCAGATGTATTGATTGTGCAACAATCACAAGTTTTATCAAACCAAGTTAACAGTAAACCAAAACAATATAGTTTTGCAGAAAACTTATTAGATACTATCTATAAATTAGAAGATAAAAAAGATCAAGATGAAAGCCGTCAACATGAAAAACAATTTGTAGAAAAACTTTTAACTAAGTCTCTACAAAATGCAGAACCTGTTCCTACTAAGGCTTTAGATGATGAACTTGAATCTATTATTTCTGAAAAAAGAAGTATGAATAACATGGATATTCAAAACAACTCTAACATCCAAGCTAACATTACTAAAACTGTGAAGGTAATGATTAATGATGCAAACATTGATGTGGAACAATTGATTGAATGTTATCACCAAAGAAAACAACTTCAAGATGAAATTGAATCACCAAACTTTGTTAATTTAGAAATTGGTCTTCAATCTAAAGTTTATGATAACTACAATCGTACTAATGCCATTATTAATAAGTATGACCCAACTAATAAGTATGACCCATACTACCAACCTAATTTAGATGCTTCTTTAAATCGTGAAAGAATGGAAAAGGCTGTATTGGCTAAGAAAGCTAGTATTACTAAAATGATCTTTGATGAAAATTTAGATATTGATACTTTAGATATTAATGATAATGTCTCTCCTAGTATAAATAAGACAAAACAAATTAGTGTTGATGATATGATGAACTACGATACTGTAAAAACTAAAACTTACAACACTGATGAATTAACCAAGAAGATTGTTTCAGCTAGTGATATCGAATATATGCCAGAAGAAACTAAGAAGAAGTTCTGACAATTCAAAAAGAAGCCAGTTGAGTCAGAACCAATGAAGTATGTATCTAACGCAGGCAATGCGTATGACGATAACCTTACTAATGAATTCTTAGCTAAGTCTAAAAAGCAAGGACCAGCAAGAGTGGTGAAAACAGAAAAGTTTGAACCAACTAAAAAACTTCTTAATATCGAACCAACTGACTTTAATGATGCATCAATGCCAGAACTTGAAAATCTAAGTCCAGCGGAAAAGAAAAAGAAATTAATCGAATTGAAGATTAAGAAACGTTCAAAACTAAATGCTTTAGAAGAATTGTATTATGAAGCTCTTGAAGAAAAAGAAAATATTTTAAAGGATGATAAATACTAGTATTTAAAGCAAGCATTAGAAAATAAAATAATGTTTTATCGAAAGTTAAATATATAATATATAATAGGTCAAATTAGAGGTATTACCATATGGATAAACAAGAATTAACTCAAAACCAACAAGAAAAACCAGCTGTCGAAAAGTTCACCCTTCCTAAAAACTATGACGTGGTAACTGAATATCAAGAAAACATCGAACAAGGAATTGTTGATAGTTTATTTGACTATTTTGGAAGAGTTTATTATCAATCAGACGTAGCTACTCAAGATGGTAAGAGAGTAAGAAATCACTATATCTCTAAATATGATTCTCGTGTTCTTAAGATGTTTGCAAGAAGAACAAACAACTTATGATTCGCATTCGCTATCTTATTTATATTAGGTGTTGGTGGATTATTAGCCATCATGTTTGGTGTTGGGACAACTGTTGCCCAAATCAATAGTAATACTAGTCAATGAGACAGCCCAATGCAAGATAATGGATTATTCTGATCAATTATCTTTGGTATTTTAATCGGTATCTGTGCAGGGATGATTGTTATTTCACTAATCTTATTAGTATCTGTTATTTACTGAATGCGTTTAGATGCAAGATTTGCTAGACACACTAGAGAAAAGATTAAAGAATGAAACAGAGTTTTTGAAAGATTCTCAAGTTCATTAGATAGAGCTTCTATTTTAAATGCAGTGCAATCTGGTATTCCTGATTTCGTTTTAGATAAGAGAACTCCTGCTTATGATAGAACTATTTACAACATCCACAACCGTGTTTATGCTTACTCTGGTATTCCTCAAGATGCTAAGAGAGTTAACTATACAAACACTTTATCTGGATTCTATAAAGGATTTGCTTTCTCATTATCAGTTTCTACTTGAGAATGATTCAGAGAAGCTAAGGTAGTTGAAGAAGACATCAATAATAATGCTTCATCATTAAACATTAAGTTAAGAAGATCATTAAAGAGATTTGAAGATTCAATCTGTTTATTAGTAGTAGATACTTTTGCAGACCCTAAATTAAACTTCGTGTTAAACAACCCAGAAGGAAAGAACATTAGATTACAAAATGATATCTTCAACAACATCTTCTCTTTAGCTGTTAACAATGGAAAACACGCTCACAATGTATTCACTCCATATGTACAACACTCTTTATCAAGATTAAAAACTTGATCAAGTACTTCTAAAAACATCCGTCAAGTAATTAAAGAAGGATC
>RCNI01001934.1_pt1 | contig 10536 bp, 12 predicted proteins | sample 2041151 | NCBI WGS metagenome assembly RCNI01 (sample SAMN09708214, study PRJNA481090) | feces metagenome | isolation source: feces | place: Antarctica: Albino Rookery
ATTTCAGTATACTTTGTCGGATGTGATTTTTGTGGTTCTTAGTCTTTGTCAATTTTGGTAATACCGCCTGTGACAGCATTAAAGATTACACGCGTATTGACATTCTTTTTAAAGAGGTCGTGAACCAAGATTTCTGTATTTCCGAATTGAGTAACAGGAATTTGTTTTTCTGCAACTGTTTTTCCTTTATACGTCAGAATCACATTGCCTTTGCCTGGTATATTATAAAGAATACCTTTTATACGTTTTTTATCTTTTGAGTTCTCTTCTGAAATAACAGGTAGGGGAGCCTGGCTCTTCAAGTTGATATAGAATGGTTCTCCGGCTAAGTTGTCTTTAGTAAGAACACCTAGCTTCTCAGAAAAACGACAAATAACTGTTTCATTTGCAGCTTCTTCAGGAGTTATATGGAAAGTGAATAAAACATCTTCTTTCGATACTGTTCCTGTGAACATTTCTGTAAACGCTTTTTCTTGTTTGTCGAGGTTGTCGATAATCAGTTTTAATGAAGCACCATCTTTCGGCATCGTGTCTGCCTGTCCTTTTAGGATAAGGCTCTTGCTTTCTCTGATGTTATAGATTTCCTTGGCTGTAAGTTCGGCCATTTTAGCGGTAGAACCAGCCATAAGGATTTCTTCTGTCATATACTTTCTAGCATTTTCATGTGGTACAGACTTTTCCAACTTATAATCGGTAGCTTTAGTTTCAGGGGAAGTCGTATTGATGGCTTTGATGATGTAATCCTCAGTAACTTCGATGTTAGAAGCAACCGATTTATCGCTTAATTTCATGATATAAGCTTTGGTAGAGTCAGGTACGGCTGCACCTTGGATGTCCAACTGTTTAATCTCCCAGCGTGACATTGGTTTAGATGTTACGTCTTTCATGCGGAGATAACGATTCGCATATTGGCAGAAATCGCCCGGGGTATACGTCACTTTAGTGGCTATAACGTTTACTTCCAGCACTGTTTTAGGGAGGAAATAAGCGATACCTTCATCTTCACCTGGTAGATACGGATTGCTCTCTTGGGCAAAGATAGGTGCAGTTGTCATTAGAGCAATTGCAAGTAATCCTTTTTTGTTCATAATCGTGACTATTTATTCGGTTTATTTTATTCTGTTAATGATTTCAAAGCTTCAGGTAGTGCTTCGATGATATCGGAAGAAGTCATGCTGATTTCACCATATTTCTTAGCGGCTATATCTCCGGCCTTTCCATGAAGCAGTACACCTAACTTGCAGGCATCTTCTGATGAAAGTCCCTGAGCTAACAGAGAGGTAAGGATACCAGTCAGCACATCTCCGCTACCAGCAGTTGCCATACCTGGATTTCCTGTCGTGTTGATATGGAAGTTGCCTTCAGGAGTAACGATGGCTGTCCAAGCACCTTTCAATACAATGTAACACTGAAGGTATGCAGCAAGTTCTTTAGCCTTCGTAAGACGTTCGTAGCTGTTACTGCATCTGCCTACGAGTCGTTCGAATTCTTTTACGTGCGGTGTAAGAATAGAACCTCTCGGAATGCGTGTCAGGTAGTTGCGATGAGTGCTGAAGATGTTGAGCGCATCGGCGTCAAGTACCATTGGCAGGTAACAATTGCTGACCTGGTCTATGACTGCACGCGCTGTAGCAGCGTCTTGTCCCAAACCTGGGCCGATACCAACCGCCTGGAAATTATCCAAATCTTCTGCTTCTGCGAAGAAAAGTTCATGGACATCATCAAGAACCATAGCTTCAGGTACGCTCATCTGTAGCAACATGTGATTACAGATAGGGGCGTGGATAGAAAGGAGCCCAACCCCCGTACGGAGACAGCTCTTTGCAGCAAGGACAGAAGCACCTCCCATGCCGTATGAACCGGCAATAAGAAGAGCATGTCCGAAGTTGCCTTTATGAGCGAACTTCTTTCTAGGTTTGAGGAGGTCACGCACGTCATTTTCTTCAGTCAAGAAGTATTTTGTTACTGCCTGTTCGCTATATTCAGGACTGATTCCGATGTTAACGACTTCCCATTCGCCTACAAATTCTTCATTTTCAGCAAAGAAGAACGCTAATTTAGGAAACTGAATAGTATAAGTAACGTCGGCCTTGATGATATTCTGGCGAATGTTCATGGTATTGTCTTCACCCATGAGCCCCGATGGAATATCAATGGCTACAACTGTGGCTTCAGAAGCGTTGATGTATTTCACAACGCTAGCAAAACCACCTTCCAGCGGACGATTTAATCCCGAACCAAAGAGACCGTCGATGACAATATCATTTTTACCTAATACGGGTGGGTTAAACTCGGTAGTAACTTCAGTATAATTGGCGCAACCACATTCCTGTAATCGCTGAATGTTTGTCAGATTTTCCTGTGACGGCTGTCTGTTTATGTTGAAGAAGACAACCTCAACCTGGTAATTTTTCAAGAAAAGCATACGAGCCACAGCCAATGCATCACACCCATTGTTGCCGGGACCAGCGAAGATCACGAAACGATGAGAGTTATTCCAGCGATGGCTGATTTTGTAAGCTAGCTCACTGGCTGCTTTCTCTATCAGATTGATGGACAATATAGATTGATGCTCTATAGTGTAAGCATCCGCTTCTTTTTGTTGGGTACAACTTAAAATTTTCATTCTTTCATATGTAATTTGTCGGTAAAATTAATAAAAATGACTTGAACACACCGCATTATTCTATCAAAATATAGTTAAATACTAGGTATGATATGTGGCTGTTTGTGAGATTTTACGTAAATTTGCACACAACTAAAAATATGTATTATCGTATGAGTACAATTCAGATCAAAGATAAGTCTTTTACAACATTCTTACCTGAAGAGAAAATATTAAAAGAAGTGGCTCGTGTCGCAGATGAAATCAATCGTGATTTAGATGGCAGACGACCACTGTTTCTGAGCGTATTGAACGGCTCTTTTATGTTTGCAGCCGATTTGATGAAGCGAGTAACTATCCCTTCTGAAATTTCATTTGTGAAGATGGCTTCTTATCAGGGTACAGAGTCAACCGGAAAAGTAAAAGAGTTAATCGGGCTGAATACAAGTATTAAAGGTCGTACTGTTGTCATCGTAGAAGATATTGTAGACACGGGCCGCACTATGGTGGAAATGTTGAAGAAACTTCAGGCATATGAACCTGCCGAAATTCGTATTGCAACATTGTTGGTAAAACCAGGAAAATTGGAAGTCGACTTAAAACTTGATTATGTAGCAATGAGTATTCCTGATGATTTCATCGTAGGATACGGTCTTGATTATGACGAATTAGGACGAAATTATCGCGATATATATACTGTCGTAAAATAAATTAGATACAGATAAAATAATTATTAATATAAATTTAAGGAAAAAGATGTTGAATATTGTAATCTTTGGTGCTCCAGGTTCAGGTAAAGGAACTCAGAGCGCTCGTATCGTAGAAAAATATGGTTTGAACCACATCTCAACTGGTGATGTATTGCGTGGCGAAATTAAGAACGGCACTGCATTGGGTAAAACTGCAAAAGAATATATTGACAAAGGTCAGTTGCTTCCAGACGCATTGATCGTTGATATGTTGGCAAGCGTATTGGACGGCTTGAAAGAAAGCAAAGGCGTAATCTTCGATGGTTTCCCACGTACAATTGCTCAGGCCGAAGCTTTGAAAGCTATGTTGAACGAACGCGGTCAGGAAGTTTCTGTAATGCTTGACCTTGAAGTTCCAGAAGACGAATTGATGACTCGTTTGATCAAACGTGGTCAGGAAAGCGGTCGTGCTGATGACAACGAAGAAACAATCAAGAAACGTTTGGTTGTTTATCATTCACAGACAGCTCCATTGATCGACTGGTACAAAAACGATGGTAAATATCAGCATATCAATGGTCTTGGCTCAATGGAAGGTATCTTCGCTGAGATCTGCGCTGCTGTAGACAAACTTTAATTTAATTTAGGCAGAGCATCCCGATAAGATAAAACCCGGGATGTCTGCCAGTTAATCTCATATTATGGCTGAATCGAATTTTGTTGATTATGTGAAAATCTACTGCCGCTCCGGTAAAGGAGGGCGAGGCTCTACGCACATGCGCCGCGAGAAGTATGTTCCAAACGGTGGCCCCGACGGTGGCGACGGTGGTAGAGGAGGTCATGTCATTTTACGCGGTAACCGCAATTACTGGACACTCCTGCACTTGAAGTATGACCGTCACGTGTTTGCTGAACATGGTGGAAATGGCTCTAAAAATAAGAGCTTTGGTAAAGATGGTGCGGATAAGGTGATTGAAGTTCCGTGTGGAACGGTAGTCTATAATGCCGAAACTGGTGAATATGTTTGCGATGTTACCGAACACGGACAGGAGGTTATCTTGTTGAAAGGTGGTCGCGGTGGTTTAGGCAACTGGCATTTCCGTACGGCAACACGTCAGGCTCCGCGTTTCGCGCAGCCGGGTGAACCTATGCAGGAAATGATGGTGATTTTGGAATTGAAATTGCTGGCCGATGTAGGTCTGGTTGGTTTCCCTAATGCGGGTAAATCTACTCTGTTGTCTACCGTGTCGGCTGCTCGTCCGAAAATTGCCAATTATCCGTTTACTACACTTGAACCTAACTTGGGTATCGTTTCATATCGTGAAGGAAAATCTTTCGTGATGGCCGATATCCCGGGTATTATTGAGGGAGCAAGTGAAGGTAAGGGACTTGGACTCCGTTTCTTGCGTCACATCGAACGTAACTCATTGTTGCTTTTTATGGTTCCGGGCGATACCGATGATATCCGTAAGGAATATGAAATTTTGCTGAATGAGTTGGCTACGTTTAATCCTGAAATGCTTGATAAACAGCGTGTACTGGCTATCACGAAGAGTGATATGCTTGATGACGAATTAATCAGTATGCTTGAACCTACGTTGCCAGATAACGTTCCTCATGTATTTATCTCTTCTGTTGCCAATATGGGCATCCAGCAGTTGAAAGATATGCTGTGGGCTGAACTGAATAAGGAAAGCAACCAGTTGGAAAATGTTCGTCACGAGGCTATTGTTCACCGTGCTAAAGACTTGAACAAGCTTAAGAGCGAATTGAAGGAGATGGGTGAAGATGAAGACCTTTATGTTGAAGATCTCGATGACGAGGATTTCGACTATGAATATGAGGATCTTGATGAGGATGAATTCGAATATGTAGACGGACCGGATGGGGACGATAAAGAATAAACCTCAACCCTAATGAACATTCAGTTATCAAATAAAAGAATGTTGGAGTACGGTTTAAATGAATCGCATTCCAACATTTTTTCTTTTTCTACCACTCGTCATGGAGGTTATAGTAAAGATGCTTATGCTTCTTTCAACTGTAATGATTATTGTGGGGATGAATTGGAAATCGTAAAAAGGAATCAGGAACTACTGCGAAACTTGCTTCCTGGACATCCGGAACTGATTATTCCGCATCAGGTGCATAAAACTGTGGTTGGGATTATTGATGATGCCTTCTTGCAACGCGATGAGAAGGAGAGAAGGGAACAGCTTGAAGGTGTAGATGCCATCGTTTCAGATTGTGCTCAGGTCTGCTTATGCATATCAACCGCCGATTGTATTCCGGTGCTTTGTTATGACACGCATAAACAGGTGATAGCGGCCATTCATGCTGGCTGGCGTGGCACGGTGGAACGAATTGTAGAAAAAACTCTTCACGTGATGTCTGAACAGTATGGGACTAATCCCTTAGATGTGCAGGCTGTTATTGGTCCTGGCATTTCATTAGACTCTTTTGAAGTGGGTGATGAGGTCTATGAGGCTTTCGAAAATGCTCATTTTGATATGACCCGCATCGCGCAGAAATACGAGAAATGGCATATTGATCTCTGGGAGGCTAATAAACTGCAACTAATTCGTTGTGGCGTACTGGCGGCAAACATTGAACAGTCTGGGATCTGTACGTATAAACAGTACGAAGATTTCTTTTCGGCACGTAGGCTGGGCATTCATTCCGGACGTATCCTCTCGGGAATTATGCTGAAAGAAAAACAATAAAGAAAGGTTGACTATGTCATCATTACATAGAGAGCCTTATAGAAGTAACTAATATTTTAAACTTATCATTATAGCCAAATGAAAAAACTGACTATCGAAGTATCGGATGAACTCAGACAGGCTTGGCCTCAATTCAGAGGAGCGGCTGTCTTTGCTACGGTGACTAATTCGGCCCATAGTGAGGCCTTGTGGAAACATATTGGTGAGTATATGGAGGCTTATCGTGCTAAATATACGACCGACTCCATCAAGGAAATGCCTGCCATTCAGGCTACTCGTCAGGCATATAAGAAATGTGGTAAGGATCCAAGTCGTTATCGTCCGTCGTCTGAAGCACTTATCAGACGTATCTTACGCGGGCTCCCGTTGTATCAGATAGATACCTTGGTCGATTTAATCAATTTGGCTTCTATTCATAGCGGACATTCTATCGGTGGCTTTGATGTTGATAAGATACAGGGTGATAAACTCGTGTTGGGCATCGGTAAAGCCGGCGAACCATACGAAGGAATTGGCCGTGGCGAACTCAACATTGAAGGTCTTCCTGTGTATCGAGACGAAATAGGAGGAGTGGGTACGCCTACAAGCGATAATGAACGCACAAAGATGACGGCCGAAACTACTCACTTATTGGCTATAATGAATGCTTATAGTGGTGAAGAAGGGCTTGATGATAATATGGAGTATATGGTCAACTTGCTGAAAGAATATGCTGATGCAACCGATATTCAGCTTGTTTATTTCCAGTAAATAGCCTGGTGGCCAGTGGCTTGCAGATGCAGCTTCCCCAAAAAAATAAAAGAAAAACGAAAATATTCACACAACGTTAAAAAGATACATATATGGATATAGAAAAGATTATGACTGAAGGCATTGTTTTCCGTGGAGCAAAACCTGCAACGAAGAAGGAAGATAAGGTGAAAACAAAGGCCAAAAAGAAAACTTATATTACAGGTTTGCACGGCTCGGGTGCAGCAAAAATGAAAGCTGAGATACGTAGAAAACGTGCCAATCGCCATAAATAGGTCGGTCGTCAAAGCTAAAAAGTAAATAACAGACATCTTGTGTATGCTAATAAATAGATTGTAAAGGTGCTTTATACGGGCTATAATGTAGATATGTCTGCCATAGACATTTTTTTAACACAAAAAAAACTACGAATATGTTTTATGACATAAAAAAGTTTCTACCTTTGCAACCGCTTAGAAATTATCTCTATAGAAGATACTTTGAAGCAGACATCAATTAAAAACATATATAAATGAAAAAATTGTTATTGATCGTAGCTGTAATGATGGTGTCATTGGCAGCACAGGCTCAGGAAATGTACTTGGGTGGAGGTATTAGTTTGTGGAGAAATACAGACATTGAGAAAACTTCTTTCTCTATATCTCCAGAATTTGGTTATGTATTTAACAACAAATGGGCTTTCGGTGGTGAAGTTGCTTATGCTCACTCAAGTGTAGACGACGGATTGTCTGTAAATTCATTTGCTATTGCACCTTACGCACGTTTCTCTTATTTCCAGAATAAAGTTGTTCGTTTGTTCTTAGATTTCGGACTTGGCGTTTCAACTTACAAAGTAGAACATTGCGATTCTGAAACAGGTTTTGAAATTGGTATCAAACCAGGTTTGGCTATTAAATTAGACCACCATTTTAGCTTGGTAACAAAAGTAGGTTTCGCTGGTTATCGTGACGATTATCACGGACGTGGTGGCGAAGGCTTTGGTGTAGTATTGGATGGTGAAAATATCTCATTTGGTATTGAATACGAATTCTAATTCGAAACAAAATCTTACATTTGAATAATATTTCAGTCTCTTAAAATCTTAATTTCGATTTAGATTTTAATGGATGTCTATAAAATAAATAAAGGTTATTTCAGGAATGTGTTTCCGTGAAATAACCTTTTTTGTTTGTCTTAATGACCGACTTTCAATGTTGGATTTATTAAGCTATGAGGATTTCAGTGTCCCAGAAGGAAATAATTTGCATTCAGAAGGAAATAACTCACCTTCTGAAAAAATAACTCACCTTTAGGAATTACTTAACTTCAATAATATTTGCACGTGAATTGATAATTACTAATTTTGTAATCCTAAACTAAATGAAAGGCTAATATGAAAAAATTAATTTTGATGTTAGTTTGTGCGCTCGCAACGTTGAATCTTGCAGCACAGACGAGAATTTCCTGGAATGTAAACTTAGGACTAGGAGTGAGCACTTGGATGGGTAAGGATGCGGATGGAGCAAAAGGTTTGTTCAATCCGAAAGTTGGCGTAGGCATTGATATCCCATTAACGAATCTCATTTCGTTCCAGTCGGGTTTATCCTGGGTCTCAAAAGGAGCAAGTTATGAAACTTCTGGTGATATATTTGATTTGGATGGTAATTTAGAAACAAAGGTTAACCAGAATTATTTCCAGATGCCGCTGTTGGCAGCTTTCCATCTTGGTACAGGCTCTAGCTTTGATCTTGTTCTTAAAGCTGGTGGTTATTTAGCTTATGGCGTTTGTGGCAAGTCTGAAGTTGAATATGATGATTTAACTCTAGGCTGGAAAACATTTGGTGATAGCAAAATTGAAAATGTGACAATACCAGGACTTAATCGTTTTGATGGAGGTATTATAACTGGCATTGATTTTGATTTCCCTACTTGGTTTGTAGGTTGTGAAGGTGAATTTGGTCTCGCAAAAATAGCAGATGGCGACGCACCTCGCAATTTTGCTTTCTTTGTAAACGTAGGTTATAAATTCTAAACGTTATATTGACGTGTTCGTAGAGAATACGTTCGCAAAAATTAATCGCTGCATACCACAGTCTTTTGTAGATGTGGATATGCAGCGATTGTCTTTTATATAATATTCGAACGCACTGTAAGAAAAAGTGAGCCTTTTTTAGAACTTACAGCCCAATTCAAAAATTATTGTTTCTTAAGGATGTATAAGTTTGCCAATTCTCCTTGATTGATGGTTCCAAGGCTATCAGACAACATCAAGTCTTCGTTGATACGTACGTAATATGTTTTGTTTCCAGAAGAAGGAGTAATTGTTTCGATAATAGAATCGTTGATAACATTGTAAGTACCATTTTCTTCAATAGTTCCTTCTGAAGATTTGTCCAGATATTCGTATTCCAAATGGTAAGTACCATCGTTAGCAATAGTTAATGACATCTTTTTTCCTCCGCAGTCAGCACATGGAAGAGTACCGCTGAAAACACCGAGAATGCTGTCTTCTTCGTTTACGTTCTGCATAGTCTGTTCTTCTGATGCTGCAGTTGCGTTTTGAGAATTTCCATTTTTAGGTTGTGTGCAACCAATTGATCCAATCATTGTCGCAGCGAACAGTGCGATAAATAAATGACGTTTCATTTTACTTTAAATTTAAAAATTTATAAATTGATTAGTTTTTTTAAGTCTGACAGTTATTATGTTTTGCTTGAAGCTTGTATAACTTCTTTGTTCATCTCTTAATTGTATTATCATAAACTGACTATCATTTCTTTATCAAACTAAAAAAATCAGCAAGATTGAAGTGATTTGTTTATGCTTCTTTATTTTGGGCTCAAAGATAAGCATTCATATGTTACGTTGTTCACATAACGGACTTTTTTTGTTGAAATATCTTAACAGAAGTCGTCTTTCTCCTTGATTTGCTTCGATTTAGTCATAAAAAGGAGTAAGCAGCAAGGATAAGTTAGTCTTTTTTACGTATGTCTTTGATTTCTAATTTATTCTATAAAATAGGTAAGCGTTTATTGTCGAATTGTAACACAGCACGTGTAACACGCGGTTAATAAACTTGGATAGAAGGTTATTATGCCTTAACTTTCCAGAAACCTCCATTAGTGGCTCCTTCTCTAACCCTTTAGCTCTTCCTTCTGTTGAACAGGCAGATTTCAAATTGGATCACAACTTGTGGACCAATTAATTGGAGGTGCTCCCGTGTTTCAAAACCGTATATAAAAGAAAAAACGGAAGTGACTTTTCAGTTACTTTCGTTTCTCTTGGTGATCCGCTTGGGGCTTTCAACCTATCGGTTTTTCTCTTTTGTATATTATTGATTTTTAACGTATTATGGAAAATTGTAAAATATTTATTATCAAATTGTAACACAGATTAATAAACTCTATTATTGTTACGATTAGTTTAACAATAAATATCTTAATATGGTAGAACACGCAATAATTAAGTGCGATCTGTTACATATAAAAATAAATTAGTTTGAAGTCAAATTGGTGAAATTAGCGTATAGGTAGGAAAACGTTGGAAAAGTATATTCATCAAGATTCAAAGTGTAAATTGGGGGATGTACTGCTTGCTTTAAAGGTTTATTTGAAACCAGAGGTTAGTTCGAAAAAAAGTTAAAGCAGATTGTCATATGTCAAAGAAGGAAACATACGAAGTATAACATTTTGAAATCTCAGTAAAATTTTCAGGATTACACGAATTTGATATTATTCCTTAAAAAGACAATCACTTGAAGTTTATTATTTGTAATATTGGAAATTGCTGT
>RCNI01001936.1_pt1 | contig 10531 bp, 5 predicted proteins | sample 2041151 | NCBI WGS metagenome assembly RCNI01 (sample SAMN09708214, study PRJNA481090) | feces metagenome | isolation source: feces | place: Antarctica: Albino Rookery
TCAGACGCTCAGTTCGCTGGTTCTTCATCAGTTCCTGCTCACGTAGAAATGATGGGATTCTTGGGTATCGGTAACAACCCAATGGTAGGTTGTACTGTTGCTTGTGCAGTTGACGTTGCTACTGCTTTGAACAAGTAATTAATTACTTAACCAATATAAGAAAGCTCTTGTGGTCCAATGGATTACAGGAGCTTTTTTTTGTGAGGGTTACACGAAGAATTTCTTCCCTACAAGTAATCAACAACATAGCCCCCCTTTGTAATCCTATAGACTATATGACTCAACACACTTTCACAATCTTCGAAGGTATGTCCTTTCTACCATTTCCATCGGGTACCATTTGTATACCCTCTATATTTCCCTTATACTCCATAGACATAGCCGTATACATCACGAGCTAAAATAGTCCCGTATACAGAGGACTTAACAGAACATATATCGATTTAAACCATTTTATTAAACAACATTCAAACATATATCCATTATACAAACAAAAAAGGCATACAACTCTCTGAGGAGTTGCATGCCTTCAATCTATATTTCATTCTGCTCAGAACGATTTCTCTCTCTGTAAACTGAATCTGCTTGAACCAGAAGAAACATTCTTCAAGCTAATAGTTCCCTTCAACTGATATTTATTACCCGTCTTCCTGTCAACAAACATCCATCCTTTCCAAGAATCAAGGTTTCCTTTGAAAGAAACCGTCACTTCGCCACCTTCATTCTTAAGATTAAACCCTACAGGAATGACATTCAAATCACTCATCTGCTGCACAGCTAACTGACGATTGCCCTTTGAGGTATAAACTGTCATTTGTGATTTATCTTGCATATCAGTCAACAAACAAGCGTCTGCCCCCTCACAATACTCATCATTACCATTTGACACTCTTTGTAACATACATGAAGACGTATACCCCTCACATAGTGCTTCTAAATAAATAGCACCCTTAGCAATTGGTATCTGTGTATTTTGCATCTGGCATTGCATTTCTTCGGAGACCTCAACAGTAGCAACGCTATCACTTACTTTGATAAACATAGCAGACATTGGAGATAAATAAGCTGAGGTACCAGAAGCAGAAGTTCCTCCTCCACATGTTATTACTTCATACTGACCATTTACATATAAATAAGCCGATGATATTCCATTTAATTTTAAGAATTGTTGTACGTCAATAGCTGCCATATACGGGTTACCAAACAAGAACCATTCACCTTTTTTATCTCTATTCAACGCAAATGAAGTTACTGTGATTAACTTACCACCGATTTTCAAATCTGCATCACTTCTAACAGTTACTTTACTCAAAAGTTCCCCACTTGGACTAAAATAATGATAGTCCTTATGCTTCTTTGGGAAATGCAGTTTATATTCATTTGCATCTTTGTCCTCTCCGAAACGTATACCAAATCCTGTTCCTGCTTCATAAGGAGTAGATACCGTATTAAACGTAGCAGACCAATCGGCTTCCATTCCTTCTGGAGCAGCTGCACGACTCATGTAATAATTTTCAACAGTACGACTCCAAAAGCGCTGATAAACTACCGGCTCTATACGCTGTTCAGCATAGTTACTCTTCTCGGTTTCTACCCCAACAGGCGTAAAGTAATTTACATGTTTTACTTTATCGTTATGATAATCCAATACTTCTGTTTGGGTTCTCCAAGTATTCCAAGCCGATTGTTCTGAGGGTTTTAATATGAACATGTCACCTGTCAAAGTACCAGTAAGAGGAGAAGACATCAAACGATACTCTCCACCTTTTACAGTCTTATCAATAGTAACCGCTCCTCCATATCGAAGATAAGACTGTCCGAGCAACTGTGCCCCATCTTCAAAATGAATATTATTACAATAAACCTCTGATGTCAGTTTTGGATATACCGAGCAACCTTTATTAGGGAGTATGACATTCGTACACTTCCAAGGAGTGCCATTTGTCCAGTTATTCCAAGTGTTCCAATCGTCCGTATCTCCTTTCCAAGATGTTTCTAATGGATGAACGGTAAAATTAGTTTTGCTTGTTTTGTTTCTTTCTTCACTTGGAGATTCATCTGTACATATTACCTCATATTTACCTGGTTCTAGCTTTTTCCAAAACTCATTATCATTAGGAATATCAAACTTTTTGACTCCATTTACAGGGTCTATCTTCAAGCCTACTTTTTGATCTAATTTGCTTGTTCCGTTTTCGTCCGTTATTGTCAACCGATATTTTTTTATCTCCTCACCACCGGTAGGAATAATGCCATTGACAGTACCTTGACAAACATGATCAGAAATCATATCCAATCTAGTAATATCTGTATTGACGTTATCGTCTATACTAGGCACATGCGGACGAATAAAAGCACCATGGAGATGCATAGCCAAATCTATTCCAGCCACACCACCCGATTTGAGTACTAATTTGTTGCAAGGCTTCGAAGGGACTATAGAATAATAAACCTTATTGCCGAAACCAAGAACTTTCAAATTCAGTAAGCCTCCATCTGCATCGCTGCTCGCCACCTTAGTATCACCATCATAAGCATCCAATTTTAACACTTTAATTAACTCCAGCTTAATAGGATCAAGATTACTTACTATTATTCCCATTTCAGTATTTTCCTTGACTCTGTCAAAGAAGACCTCAATACTCGTAGCATTCGCAACTCCTAAAAATCCTCCAATGGTCGCATAACTTTCTTTATCACCATCTACCGCATTACCCAAGTTACTACTAACTTTAACCAGTTCAGCAAGGCCGGCACCTGAAGTTTTAAAATGAGCTCCATAGTTAGCATTTGAAATCAGTTGGATAAATTCATCGTCAGCATTACTTGAATCAGCTGTAATTTCTTCTTTAAACGCATAATACACAGAAAACTTGTTTAAAGTGATGTTTGCCAAACCAGTACTAAACAACTGTATCTCATCAAAATCTTCTGATGTGACAACCCCAACTCGAATTTTACCCGATTCTTTACCAATCAAGCTTAATCCTACTCCTTGGTTTTGTAAAGGGACACGCTTCGTATTAACTACTGCACCATTCTTCAACAACCTGACACGAAGGAACTTTAACGCATCCACACTGAGAAGACCAGCACCCTTATCCATCACAAATCCTACTCTAAGCTGCTTATTATTAGGATTAATCGTCTTGCCATTGTCTATTTTTACAGAGACAATAGCTTCATCTTTTATTACACCTACTTCAATTTTACCGAAATCTAAGCTATTGTTCAAGTCAGAATCAACCAATGCATTCATGGATTGTTGTAATGTATCTTCTTTAGATGGTACGACTTCTTGTTTATCCCCACCTGATGGTGCCACTGATCCACCCCCTATGATAATGACTCCTTTAAAGTCATTATTAGGCACAGAAACCGTATATGTATCACTTCCTCTATTGATTACCGGTATACTTCCACCATAAAAATTCTTATTTCGAACCACCACTGCATTCTGTTCCACCATTGTACCAGTTTCTGGAATTGTATATTTTCCTCTGATATAATAATTACCGGTTTTATCCATAGGCTGCAAGAAATATCCATATTCACCATCCTGTGTGATTTCAGCGTTAGGATTCGCAGAAGCCTGATTCAAAGAGAAATTTACCGATCCTCCTTTGTAAGGATTAGCAAAACGACAGGTTGGAGTATAATAAGCGCCGTTAGCAATTGTAAAATAAGAAGACGGATCTAATTTTACAGGTTCTCGTACATACGCATAATGAAAAGTTATATTACTTAATTTTACGCCACCACCCCCATAGAATAATTCGACAGCATCACATTCTTTTGTGGTAATTAATGAAAAGTGTTTTTTTCCTCCTCCTATTAATTTAATCCCCAAAACCTGCGCCATATTCTGACGATCGTCTGTTACCTCTTTACCGTCATTCCAAGTCTGCACATAAAAGGTTTTAATAGCAGAAATATCCAGAAGAGATCCATCTGTTGCAGCAAAACCTACTTCTGAGCCTGCCGGTATTTTACGCCCAAAGTTGACTTTCATACGAGTAGCATTATAGACCAGAGTAATACCCGTAGATATACCATTACCTAAATCTGTATCAATCAATCTTTTTTCTCCATTATGAAAGCCTCCCTCTGTTACTTTGTCTTTAAAATAACTATCTGGTCCATTATTAATCGCAGGAATAATAGGATTCTCACCCACATAGGCATAATAAATCTCCAAATCGGCATTTAAAAGACCGACCTTAATTCCTGTATTACCTAAACGAATTTCATCAAAGGGCTTTGTAAAATTACCTTCTATACAGAACACTTCATTTTCCTTATGCGATGCAATATTACCTATACCTAAATCCACTAAAGTGGTAGCATGAGAAAAGCTCAAAGAGTCTCCAGTTTTCTTTCCTTTTAGATACGTAGAAAGCCAATAGCCCTTAAGGACATCCACACTAAGCACACCAGCACTCGCTTTCTTACAAACAAATCCTGCTTTTTGTCCTGCTGCATAAATATGATTCAAGTCACGAATAGATACGATATGCGTTGGCGTCTTAAGCCCTAAGACCTCCTGATCCGGAATGAATGTATTCATCAAATCTAGATCAACCATACGCTCAGGATTACCAACTGCAGAAGCATCACCTAAAGCTCCTACTTTCAACAATGATCCCTGCATGTTATCTACAATGCGCCCCATCCCTACAAGTGGAACTCTGCCATTTGCCTTCCAATATCCACTTTTAGGATCTTGTTCTAGTGTAGACGAATTACTGACATCTGCAGACGCACGCGATAATAAATTTCCTGAATAATCTTCAATAAACATTTCTTCCATTTCATCACGACAGGAAGTGAACATTCCACCCAATAAGAAGGAAATCATTGTAATCGATATAGCTAAACTGACACAGGGTTTAACATTACTTATCCTACTTAATAATCTATTTTTATTCATATTATCCTTTTTTATTACTTCATTCAATTATCTTGAAAGTGCCTTATTCAACCACGGCTTTCGTAATAACGGCACGACTTAAGCGAGGGTCATTATAGAACATATTTCCTACTCCTCCCTTATACTCTATGCGCAATTGAGATTCCGGTACTCCAAATTCTTTAGTTAAGCAATCATAAACGACCTGTGCACGATTCTTACTTAACTTTTCGTTACGTTTCTTACTACCAGTACCTGCATCAGCATAACCAGTAACGGTATAAACGACATCAGCATCTGACTGCTTGATAGTTTCAGCCAACATTCCCAAATTCACACGAGCCTCATCTGTCAAATCCCATGTATCAATTTTGAAGACAACTAAATTAGCCACAGCTATCTGCTTAACAACAAGCAATGAATCTCTTTCACGATTAGCCAACTGTTCTTCCAGTCTCGCTTTTTCCAAATTAACATTTTCCAACTCTGACCGTAACGCAGAAACTTCATGCTGGTTAGTTCGAATAATCGTCTTACTCTTAGACCAGCCACGAGGCTTGAATTTATAAGTAAATCCGAATGTCATACTCCATAAACCTTCTCCCCAACGATTACCCTCTTCACCATCGAATCGGTCATTAACAAAAGCACCACGAATATCCATATTAAAATCCCATGCCTTATTCAAACGGAAGGAGTTCAACACACCTATACTGGCGCTCACTTCATGAGTCTGAGGAGCTTCCCACACACGCGTCCATCCTAACCCAATATATGGCGAACAATTCCATATACGGTTTTCATTATAACCATAAAATAAATTAGAAAAATTAAATAGTACATCTACGTGTGCATGATAATAACTAAACTTCTGCTTCTCTAACCAATAACCATTTCCACCCTTCCCCGGTACATCTACACCTGTTGAATGCGACAAAGCACCTTTTTGGGTAGCTCCTTTAATGGAAAGACCACTATACATCATGCGGACTCCAACTCCTGGAGTAAACCATTTACCTACAGCAATATCCAAAGCTGGTGACAAGCGATGAAAGAATTTCACTTGCTTATCGTGGTCTCCGAAGAAAACCTGTGGACCAGCCCCCAAAGAAATGAACCAATTATCAAAGAAATGGTTCGTTTCTACCTTATATTTATCATTGTCTGTTATTATTTCTTCTTCTGTTGAAGATTCACGTTCTACCTTGGTCTCTTGTGCATAAGCGGATGTAATTGCTACACAACCTAAGAAAGCTAAAATTATCTTTTTCATAACATCTATTATTTTCATTTAGAAATTCTAGATTTAAAATTAAAATCGATTAACGATTGAACAAATAAATCGACTTTACTAGATACATCATTCATCATTACAATACCAAAAGTTCCTGTACTACTCGAATTAGCTGCCACCTTTGCACTACCAGTTTCCCAATTCTGATCTTTTCCTTTATTATAAAACAAAGTAAATGTAGACCCAAGATCTGGTAACGATGAAACTTCCGTATGTCCAAATTGCACTTTAGAACTATTATCATCTACCTTGTGAATTCCATTTTGCCAATACTCAGCTACAACCAATTTTCCTTTTACACCTGATATTGTCGTAGTATTATCCGGACAATTTACCCATGTCTGACTAAAATTTTCATCTAAAAATTTCCTCAAATCATTTAAATTTCCGTATACATTAGTATATATTATCCAAACGAATTCTCCACTATTATCAGCAATAAAAGTTTTTAACACATTAGCCACATCATCGTTAAGTTTTGAGTTACCCCAACCTAATTTCACGGCACATTCTGTTACATCAAAGACCCTTACCCCTTTATCAAGAAGTTTTCTTAACTCTTCAGCTTGAGATTGATTCTTATCGAGATTTTTAAAATCAAAAGCACTAAACGACATATCAAAAACGCATTTATTAGGAGGCAATTTGCTTATCCAATTCTTTTTAACTATTTTTTGAGGAGTTATATCAGGTAATTTTATATCAACAAAACCTTGTTTCACTATATTTCTGTTTAATGTCTTTTCAAACATATACCCTTCTAATGTATGAACTCTTAAAACAGCCTTCTCCATACCGTCCATTGGAGGAAGAAAAGCCATTAAATCCAAATGATCGCCCTCCAACATTTCTACATAATAATTTTCAGGACAATTACCTTCAAGCTTTCTTTTAATACCAATATACACCGTTTCATTTCCACCTTTTGAAACATTAGTCAATCTATTGTTAGGATTTGGACCATTATCGGTATTCTCCATTAATTGATACTCCAACTTACCTCCTTCTAGATAATGAGGTAACAACACACTGATACCAGAAACTCTTACTGACTGAATGATACCTGTACCCAATTCATATTTCCCCCCAGTGATATGCACTCTTAAAGTTGTCATAATAGGATCAAAAGCTAACAAGATATGATCTTTGTTACTAGGATAAAGCGATTTTCGAGCCATCATATAGGCATTCTGCATATCTGGTTCACCTTTATAATTACGATTGGTAGAAGTAGTATCCTTTATCAACGATACTTCACAGAATTGATTAGTATGGTAATCCATACTTAACTTTGGATTTGCACCCGTTAAGTCTGTACACCCTTTAATACGCCCAATTGGATAAGCTCCCCAAAAAGTATACTCACTTGAAGGGTCTGTCCATCTCAAAGCTTTAGTAGAATCTGGGAAAGCAGATATTTGTGCATGATTCTTATGCTCCCCATCAGAATATACATGATTGACCCAATAGGTAGAATAATTACTGCCATCACTAGTAGAAGCTAAATTTGAATAAATATTTATTTGATCATTCTGATTCCAATAAATAGGGATTTTATTTCCATTAGGCTCCCCATAATGTGTTCTTGAATTTGTAGACAATGTAGCGACACTGAAAAGAACAGGATCACCCGAATTAGGGAAATCAACCTCTGGCATGTCCTCACTGCTACATCCGCTCAAAGAAAAAGCTGTCGCTAACAAGACAACATAACATACTCTTTTAAAAAATCTATTTATCTTTTCAATCAACATAAGTCTTCTTATTTTATAGTTCTATTAGTCCCATCCTTGCCCTGATTCTGTAAAATCAATACTTTCATAATGCTGTTCGTTAATCGTTACATGGCGGTCCTTTGCAACGTCATTAGCAGGATTAATCGTAGAAGCCGCACAAATAGCACTTTCCACCTCCACAACAACTCGTTTGCATTGAGGAGCTTCATACACACATTTTCTTTCTGTAGTTTTCATCTTCTATTTTGATTTTTAAGATTCTTCCGTTTTATTGACCTTTTTTTCATCATGATTACCATAATAACTATTGGATCCGTATCCATAATGTCCATAGCCATAGCCATAACCATAACCATAACCATAACAATGTCTAAAATCCACTCCGTTCAATACCATAGCCATATTACACAAAGTCTTTTCTTCATACATCTGTTCGATATCAGGCAACTGTCTACGATCTAATTTTCCTGCACGTATAACAAAGATGGTCAGATCTGCTAAACGGTTGACAATTGTTGCGTCGGCAACCATACCTACTGGTACATTATCTAAGATTATATAATCATAAGTAGAGCGAAGAATACCCAGCAACTGGTCCAAGCGCCTATCCATCAATAATTCAGCAGGATTCGGAGGTATACTTCCAGCAGGTATAATGTCCAATCCATCGTAATGACAAACAATTTCATCCAAAGTTACAGTTTCATCTGCCAGATAGTTACTAATACCTTTCTTTGGCAAGTGGAATGCATGACTTAACGTACCTTTACGGATATCCAAATCAACCAATAATACACGTTTTTTTACACAGACAAAGCTCATCGCCAAATTTGTTGAAACAAAAGTTTTTCCCGCACTCTCATTAATAGAAGTAAAGGTTATTACTTGTGCAGCATTCTTTTTATTTGCCATAAAAGCTATATTGGTACGCAATTGTCTAAAAGATTCAGCTACCGCATCTTTTCCTTTTACCACTTCTGTGATTTCAGAAAGTTTCAAACGCCTTTTTATAGCATTCTTACGCAAAGGAACTTCTCCCAAATAAGGAATGTCAACCATATCCTTTATATCCTTTCGACTATGTACACGAGTATCCATGAACATAATAGCCAAAAATACCGCAACCGGCAATCCTATACCAAGAGTGAAGCCCAATATCAAGATTCGCGTTTTGTCCGGTGAAATAGGCATAGCCCCTCCTTCAGCACTATCCATCACATAAGCATTGTTGTCTGCCATTGCTTGAGAAATTGCATTTTCTTCACGACGATTCAGCAAGAACATATACAACGATTCCTTGATTTTCTGTTGACGTTCAATAGAAAGCAATTGTCTTTCCTTAACAGGAATGGAAGCTACTTTACTTTGTGCAGTCTGTTCATGACGGATTGCATCCTTGCGCTTCACCTCAAGGCTTAAGACTAAATTATCTACAGCACGAATGATATTCTGTTTTAAAGAACGTAGTGAATTGTTCAATTCTTCCACTATCGGATTTGAGTCACTACTATCTACAATCAGTTGATCACGGCGAAGTTTGAGTGCATTATATTGATTGATTTGTGCCTCGATACTGCCTTCACTGATACCTGTATTAGAAGGAATCAAATCAACTTCTTTAACAGGATCTGTCAAATACTCCTTCATATTCAAAGCAATTCTCAACTGAGTTTCCAATTCCAAGACACTAGAGTTGTATTTCTGGGATTCAGAGAAGTAGGTGTTTGCCGAAGTTTCAATATCAATCATCCGATTGCTCCGTTTGAAGATCTCCAGGTCAGACTCGACCTCTCCCAATTCTCCACTGATAATATCCAAACGTTCATTAATAAAATTCGCAGTATTAACCGCAACTCTATTTTTATCCTTAAGCGCCAGTTCGTTATACACAGTTATCAACGTGTTCAGAACATCCTCTGCTCGTGTCGGTGACATATCCTTCAAAGAAAGTGTAATGATAGAAGACTCATTTTCAGCTTGACGGATACCGATGCCTCCTTGATAACGGGCAACTACTGCATCTAAAGGAAGTTTGGTCACCTTTATCGGAAGACCTATACATGTATGCTTGTAATAATTAGTTGGCGAAAACAGCATGCGTACAGAACCGACCTTAACCGTATCATTCATTTTTACCGACATTACCATCTCATCACTATCATTGAATTTTGATAGTTGTACACGGGTGTCATTTAGAGGTGTTAAATGAAAGGAGAAAGCGCTTTCCGGTGTTACATCAAATAATGTAACAACAACAGGTGACTGTTTATAAAGTTCGTTGTATCTCAATCCGTCCTTCACCAAATAACTAATATTGGCATTCAAGCGTGAAACCACTTCACGCATTAATCTTTTTGAACGAAATTGCAATAATTCATTCGCCACATTCACCTTATTGATTACATTGTCATATCGGTCCAAACCGCTTGCTGCAGATGTTTTATTAGTTGGATCTTTAATAATCACTGTAGCCGAACGAAAATAAATAAAAGGGTCCGACGCATATTTAGTCGTCCCTTAAGAACATCTTTATCTATTGATATTCAATAATTTAGTTTATAAAAGTCTTTGATAAATCTGCAAGTTTTAGTA
>RCNI01001937.1_pt1 | contig 10529 bp, 10 predicted proteins | sample 2041151 | NCBI WGS metagenome assembly RCNI01 (sample SAMN09708214, study PRJNA481090) | feces metagenome | isolation source: feces | place: Antarctica: Albino Rookery
AAGTATATATTATGGATGTAAAGAAAACAACTAAAGGTCCTCAGGTATTCCTTTCAAGATCACATCCGGGTCTTGTTAAGAGATTATTTGAACTTGAAGTTCCTGAAATTCAGGATGGGGTTGTTGAAATTAAAGGTATCGCAAGAGAAGCGGGATCAAGAACCAAGATTGCTGTATATACTGCAGATGAAAATGTTGATCCTGTTGGAGCATGTGTAGGTACAAGAGGTACAAGAGTACAGACAATTGTTGATGAGCTTAATGGTGAAAAGATTGATATTATTTCATGGAGCGAAGACCCTGAAACATTAATCAGCAATGTATTAAGTCCTGCAAAAGTAGAAAAAGTAATCGTTCATGAAGATGAAAATGCTGCTACTATTGTAGTACCTGATTACCAGCTTTCACTTGCAATCGGTAAAGAAGGACAGAATGTAAGACTTGCAGCTAAAGTGAGCGGATGGAAGATTGATATCAAGAGCCATACACAGTACTTTGGTAACGAAGAAGGCGAAGAGGTTATCGAAATTGAAGAAGCATAGTCCAATGAGAAGATGTATTGGTTGCAATGAGTCAAAAGAACAGAAAGACCTGTATAGAATTGCATACTATGAGGGAAAACTTGTTGTTGACCGTACCGGAAATGCAAAAGGCAGGGGTGTTTATTTGTGCAGGAATAAAGAATGCATAGATAATGCGGAAAAGCGCAGAGCACTTCACAGAGGTTTCAAAACAAATCTTCCTGCTGAGCAGGTAAAAGAAATCTTTAAGGAGCTTGCCGATGAACAGAAATAAAGTTTTCAGCTATTTAGGATTTGCAGCGCGTTCAAGAAATCTGATTACGGGGTATAATACCTGTATGATGTCTATGACAAAGCGTAAAATCAAACTCCTTATATTAACTGAAGAACTATCGGAAAATACAATAAAAAAGATGTTACAGCAATGTAACAAAACGAAAACAGAATATAGAATCTTTGGGAGTGCAGAAGAACTTTCACAAATTACCGGGAAAGACGGGGCCGGTGTATTTGGAGTGACAGACAGGCATTTTGCAGAGATTATTTGCAAGGAGATTGACCATATTCAATCAGAAAGAGAGGTGTCCGAATGACAAAAAAAGTATATGAGTTGGCAAAAGAACTGAATATTAGCAGTAAAGAATTACAGGAAAAAGCCAAGGGTCTGGGCATTAACGTAACAAGTCATATGAACGTATTATCAGAAACAGATATACAGAAACTTACAGGAAAAAAATCTGCGTCAAAGGGAACGCATGGAAATAAACCCAAACCGCCAGTAGGCAAACCCGTGGTAGACAACGCATATCTTGAGAATAAACATAAACCGCCGGTAGGCAAACCTATTGTAAATACAGAGGCGCTGGAAAACAGAGAAAAAGAAAGAGCAGAAGCTGCAAAAAAAGTAGAAAAACAGGAAGTTAAGCATGAAGCAAAGGCTGAAACTGTCAAGGAAAAGCCACATACCAGAGAAAACAAGCCTGCAGACAGAAAAACGGAAAGAAGAAATGACAGATCTCAGGAAAAGAGAAATGACAGAACTTCTAAGAATAACGGCGAACATTCTGAAAGAAGAAACGACGGAAGAAAAAATTTCTCCGATAAGAAGAATGATGGCAGAAGAAATGATCATAGAAATGACCATAGAAACGATCATCATGACAGAAATGACCGTGGTGGACGTAATGACAAAAATCAGAGAAAAGACAGACCACAGGGTGAAAGAATGGAAACAAAACCATCTCGCCGTGAGGACAACAATAAGAGAAAACACGATAAAGACAATAATAAATTTGAAAAGTTAGAAAGAAAATCATTGGAAAAACAGACAAGAAAGAAATACAATAAAACAAAACCTGTAGTGCAGGAAGAAGAAATTGAAGAAGTTGCATTACCAGAAGGAACAGTTGTACTGAATGTTCCTATTACTGTTGCAGGTTTCTGCGAGCAGACAGAAGTTTCCACTTCAAAAGTAATTATGACTTTAATGAAGCTGGGAATTATGGCAAATATTAATCAGAATATTGACGAAGATACGGTGGAAATCCTTGCTGCTGAATTAGGAATAAGTGTAGCAATCGGTAAAGTTGAGGAAGAAGTTGAAGAAGGTCTTGAATTATTTGAAGATGATGAAAAGGACCTGAAAGAGAGACCTCCTATTATTACCGTTATGGGTCATGTTGACCACGGTAAAACTTCTTTACTTGATGCAATCAGAAAAACAAATGTTACATCCCATGAATCAGGTGGAATTACACAGCACATTGGTGCATCTGAAGTAAGAATTAACGGTCAGAAAATTGTATTCCTTGATACACCGGGTCACGAAGCGTTTACTGCAATGAGAGCGAGAGGTGCGCACGTTACAGATATTGCTGTACTTGTTGTCGCTGCTGACGATAGTGTTAAGCCTCAGACTGTTGAATCCATCAGTCATGCTAAAGCTGCAGGTGTTCCGATTATTGTTGCAATCAATAAGATGGATAAACCGACAGCAAATCCTGATAGAGTAAAACAGGATTTAACTGAACACGGTCTTTTAGTAGAAGACTGGGGTGGAGATGTTATCTGTGTACCTGTTTCCGCAAAGACCGGCGAGGGTATCGTTAACTTACTGGAGATGATTCTTTTACAGGCAGAAATGATGGAACTTAAAGCAAATCCGAACAGACTTGCAATGGGTTCTGTAATTGAAGCAAGATTAGATAAGTCAAAAGGTCCTGTAGCAACTTTACTTGTTACTAATGGTACTCTTCAGAGCGGACAGAGTGTTGTAGCCGGTACATGTGCAGGAAGAATCAGACTTATGACTGACTACAAGGGTAAAACAATTAAGAAAGCCGGACCGGCAACTGCTGTTGAAATTTTAGGCCTTACAGATGTCCCACAGGCTGGAGACGAATTTAATGCCGTTAAGGAAGACAAAGTCGCAAGAGAAATAGCAGAGCACAGAAAAGAAAAACTCAGAGAAGAAGTACTGGCAAGAAATGCAAGTACAACACTTGAACAGTTATTCAACCAGATTCAGGAAGGTGAAGTAAAAGAACTTAACCTGATTATTAAGGGAGATGTTCAGGGTTCTGTAGGTGCACTTGTTGCTTCATTAGAAAAACTGAATAATGAAAATGTAAAAGTTAACTGCATTCATACAGGTGTAGGTACAGTTACAGAATCTGACGTAATGCTTGCAGGAACTACAGGTTCAATTATCATTGGATTTAATGTAAGACCAAGTACAGCAGTTCAGACTATGGCAGACAGAGACAACATTCAGATCAGAACATACAGAGTAATTTACGATGTAATTGATGACATTGAAAATGCTATGAAGGGTATGCTTGATCCTGAATTCAAAGAAGAAATTCTTGGTAAGGTTGAAATCAGAAGCACATTTAAAGTACCTGGTGTCGGCATTGTCGGAGGTGCATATGTAACTGAGGGCAAGGTTGTAAGAAATGCAGAAGTAAGACTTGTAAGAGACGGAATTGTAATTCACGAAGGTAAGATTTCATCATTGAAGAGATTTAAGGACGATGCAAAAGAAGTTGCACAGGGATATGAATGCGGTCTTGGCATCGAAAACTATAATGACATTAAAGAGGGAGACATCATTGAATGCTTCCATATGGTAGAAATCGAAAGATAGAGCCTTTAGTATAGAGGGATAGATATGATATTTTATTTTTCAGCAACAGGAAATTCAAAACAGGTAGCAAAAAAATTACATGAAGAATTTCAGGGAGATATGGTATCTATCAGTGATGCCGTAAGACGTAAGAACTACGAATATCAGATACAGGATGACGAAAAAGTCTTTTTCGTCATGCCTGTTTACTTCTGGGGACTCCCTTCCGTTGTAAAGGATTTTCTGAATGAACTTTCTCTTAAAGGAAACAATATAGAGGCTTGTGGAATCCTGACATATGGAGGTTCAGGGGGCGCTGCGGACAGAATGTTCCTGAAATATATGGAAGCAAAGAACTGCGAAGTTAAAGCTGTTTACGGTATAAAGATGCCTGAAAACTGTATTCTTTTTTTTAAGGCGCCGAACCCGGAAGCTAAGACTATGCAGCTTCGCAGTGCGGAAAAAGAAATCAATGAAGTTATTGAAAATATCCGCTTTAATTTCCGGGCACTAAATTATTCAGGCATAAAAGAAAGAGTTCTTACAAAATTTGCACATCCGTTCTATGATAAAATGCGTAAAACGGATAAATTTACCGTAATGGATAATTGTATCGGTTGTGGCTTATGCCAGATGGTGTGTCCATTGGATATGATTCATATGGAAGATGGCAGGCCTATATGGGAAAAAGATAAATGTGCATGGTGTCTTGCATGTATTAACCGCTGTCCTGTAGAAGCTATTCAGTATGGAGAAAAAACAAAAAACAAAGGAAGATATGTTAATCCGGTTATAAAATAACCGTTAGAAAGGATAAACTATGGGTAAAGGATATAGACAGGGTCGTCTTGGTGAAGAAATCAAAAAAGTACTCAGTATGATGATTCTGCGTGAAATTAAAGATCCAAGATTATCTTCAGGAATGATCAGCGTTTCAGAAGTAAAAGTAACTTCTGACGGAAGTTATGCGACATGTTATGTAACTGTACTTTCTGTAGGGAAGACCGAAGAGGAGAAAACTCATGAAGAAGAGCAGGTTCTTGAAGGACTCAGAAGTGCAAAAGGTATGTTAAGAGCTGAAGTCGGCAGACAGATTAAGCTGAGACACGTTCCTGAATTAATCTTTAAGATTGACCACTCTATGGAATATGGAAGACATATTTCAGAAGTGATAGAAAGTTTAGGCATTGATCATGAAGAATAATACTTATGAAGAACTTGCAGAAGTTATTCGTAATGCGAATAGTATTTATTTATTTACGCATATTCATATGGATGGAGATGCACTCGGATCTTCAGCTGCATTATGTAAAGCAATAAGAAGTATGGGAAAGGAATGTTTTATCATTATCGAGGATAAAATTCCTGACAATTTGGAATTTCTAAATAAAGAATATTGTGCAGACAGTTTTAATACAATGCCACCGGCTGATTTATCGGTTTGCGTGGATTGTTCCAATATGGATCGCTTTCCTAAAAGAAAGGAACTGTTTGCTGCCGGTGGTATTTCTATGTGTATAGATCATCATAGAACCTCGGAATTCGGATGTGATTATAACTATATTGACAGTTCAGCGGCAGCAACAGGACAGCTTGTTTACAGACTGATTCTTGCTCTCGGCGTACAGATTGATAAAGAGATTGGTGAAGCCCTTTTTGCTGCAATAACAACAGATACAGGGAACTTTCAGTACTCTAATACGTCAAAAGATACACATGAGATTATAGCTGCGCTTTATGATGCGGGTATAGATGCAAACAGAGTAAGCGTTGAACTTTATGAAAATGTTCGAAAAGAACGTCTGATGATTGAGAACAGGGCATTAAGTACATTAGAAATGTTTTGCGACGGACAGATTGCAATGGCTTATGTTACGCAGGAAATGCTAAAGGAAACCGGAGCAATGATGGAAGAAACCGAAAATGTTGTTCAGCAGCTACGTAGCATGAAAGGCGTTGAAGTTGCAGTATTCTTAAAAGAAATAGACAGGGAGACGGTTAAAGTCAGCATGCGTTCGAAACAGAAGGTGGATGTTTCCGCTATTTCTGCAGAATTTAACGGTGGTGGACATATTCGTGCGGCAGGATGCACACTTCATTGCAACATTGAAGAAGCAATAAAAAAATTAAGTCTGAAACTTACAGACAGTCTGGAAAGATTATGATAAAAGAAGGAATACTTAATATAAATAAGCCTCAGCATATGACATCTCATGATGTGGTTGCTATCGTCAGAAGATGCCTTGGTATAAAAAAAGTGGGGCATACAGGAACACTGGATCCTATGGCGACAGGAGTGTTACCGGTATGCATTGGTAAAAGTACAAGAATTATTGAGTATCTTGATATGGATATAAAGAAGTATCGTTGTACAATGATTCTCGGTATGGAGACAGATACACAGGATATATGGGGAGAAGTTCTGAACAGTAAGAGTACAGACGGCATTACGGAGGCAGATATACGTAGGGTACTTGGAACTTTTTCAGGTGTTATAGATCAGAAACCTCCAATGTATTCTGCACTTAAGGTTAATGGGAAAAAACTTTATGAATATGCGAGAGAGGGGAAAGAAGTAGAGGTAAAAACCAGAAAAATCTTTATCCGCTCTCTGGACATAGAAGACATTTCCCTTGAGAATGAAGAAAAAACGGTTACGTTTTCTGTTGAATGTTCCAAGGGAACATACATAAGAACTATATGTCAGGATGCCGGCATCGGACTGGGATGTGGTGCTACACTGTCAGAACTCACAAGGATTTCAAGTGGAAAGTTCAATATAGAAGAAAGCATCACAATCGATGAACTGAAAGAAATGTCAAAAGAGGAAATCGAAACAAAGCTTTTTGCAACGGATTATCCTTTGGATAAATTCGGAAAAGTGGAAACCGATGAGGTACAGTCAGTTCGCTTCGTAAACGGTTGGCATCTGGCTTTGCAGAACTGCAGAATCATAGAGAGACCATATTACGAAGGTGAAGATTTTTATTTACCTATTCGTGATGAATATAGAAGAGCATACAATGTCTATGGAACCGTTTTGGGAGAAAAGACATTTCTGGGAGTGGCATTCTATAATAAGGAATATAAAAAACTTGTAGCAGATAAAGTGTTTTATTCGAGGTAAAAAATGATTTTATTTGAAAATATCGAAGATATAAAAGATGTTCCAGAAACGGCTGTTGCACTTGGCAATTTTGATGGTGTACACTATGGCCATCAGGAATTAATAAGGCAGGCAGTGGAAAAGGCTAAAAACTCAGGACTAAAATCCGCAGTGTTTACTTTCTCCACTCATCCGAAAAACCTTCTTCCTCATGGAACCAGGGTAAAGAATATAATATATCAGGATGAAAAAGCGAGAATTATGGAAAGTCTGGGGGTAGACTATCTCATCAATGTACCTTTTTCAAAGGAAATTATGACGATGTCACCATCAGAATTCATTAACGATCTGCTTATTGACAAGTGTAATATGAAAGCTGCATTCTGTGGATTTAATTATCATTTTGCATATAAGGCATCAGGAAATCCTGATACATTACGTGAAGCCGGAGCGGAGAAAGGTTTTACTGTAACAGAAATTCCTCCGTTTAAAATCAAAGGAGATACAGTAAGCTCAACATTAATTCGAACGCTCATTGCATCGGGACAGGTTGAAAAATGCAGGACTTATATGGGCAGAAACTATTCCATTGGTGGTGAGGTTGTAGTCGGTAACAAGCTGGGAAGAAAGTTGGGTTTTCCTACTTCAAATCTTGTTATTGATCCTGATATGGTAACTCCTCCCAATGGTGTCTATGTTACTTATTGTGATTATAACGGGGTACGATATCCGAGTGTTACCAATGTAGGTGTAAAACCTACTATCGGGCATTACAGCAAAAACGTGGAGACACATATTTTTAATTTTGATAAAGAACTGTATGGAAAACAGATTACTGTGGAATTTCTGAAAAAGACAAGAGATGAAGTTAAATTCGAAAATGTTAAAGATCTTTCAGAACAGATTATTCGTGATTGCAGAGATGCTAAGGAATTTCATACGATATTAGGCGAGAGTATTGAAAAATAAGGCTTGCAACGAAATAAAAATTATGTTATATTTAATAAGTTAGATTATGCTTTTACTTAGTTTTACGGACACTCCGACGATTACTCAGTAAAAGTGAATTAAGAAAAGGAGAAATAAAATGATTACAAAAGAAATGAAAGCTCAGATTATCGCTGACTATGCAACAAAAGAAGGAGATACAGGTTCCCCTGAAGTACAGGTTGCAATCTTAACAGCAAGAATTAATGATCTTAACGAACACTTAAAGATTCACAAGAAAGACCACCACTCAAGAAGAGGTCTTTTAAAGATGGTTGGACAGAGAAGAAACCTTCTTAACTACCTGAAGGACGTTGATGTAGAAAGATACAGAACACTGATTGCTCGTTTAGGATTAAGAAAGTAGTTTATACTGAGAATTTTGGCGGGAATCATCCCGCCGTTTTTTATAATACAGGAATATGGATTTTATCTTGTATTACAAAGAAAATACCTTAGTTTGTGTCACCGTTTAATGGGACATAAGTGTAGCGGAATATGGTATATTCTGTCATACACATTTTTTATAAGTTAACGCCAAGAGAGAAAAATAAACAGGAAGGAGTTGTTTATTAAATGGCAAGATTTACAGATTACAGAACGTTTAGAACAGCAGTTGGAGGAAGATTACTCGAACTCGAAATCGGAAAAGTATGCGAACAGGCGAATGGACAGGTAATGGTTAAGTACGGTGAATCCGTAGTTAATGTTACAGCATGTGCATCCAAAGAACCGAGACCGGATATTGACTTTTTCCCACTTAGCTGTGATTACGAAGAAAGAATGTACGCAGCTGGTAAAATCCCTGGAGGTTTTATTAAGAGAGAGGGCAGACCAAGCGAAAAGGCTATACTGAATTCAAGACTTATGGACAGACCGTTAAGACCTTTATTCCCTAAGGGATATTATAACGATGTAGTTGTTGTAGCAACAGTTATGTCTGTTGACCCTGACTGCGAAACAGATATTATGGCAATGATCGGTTCATCTGTGGCTTTAGCTACATCCGACATTCCATGGGACGGTCCTACCGGATCTGTTCGTGTAGGTATGGTTGATGGAGAATTTATCATTAACCCTACGTTGGAACAGAGAAAACAGTCCGTAATGAACCTGACTGTAGCAGGTACAAAAGAAGCAATTATGATGGTAGAAGCAGGTGCAGAAGAAATTCCGGAAAGTGTAATGCTTGATGCTATTTTATTTGCGCATGAAGAAATTAAAAAAATCGTAGAATTCATCGAAGAAGTTGTTGCTGAAGCAGGCAAAGAAAAACAGGAAGTAAACCTTTATACTATTCCTGAAGAAATTGATAATGCTGTAAGAGAATATGCTTCAGAGAAAATGAAGGAAGCAATTAAAACTGTGGACAAGATGGAAAGACTTGACAATATGGACGCAGTTGAAGTTGAAACAAAAGAACACTTTGCAGAAATCTATCCTGAAAATGAAAAGGATATTGCAAATGTACTTTACAACCTTACAAAGGAAAATGTTCGTGCAATGATTCTTGATGAAGGAATCAGACCTGACAATAGAAAGTTAAACGAAATCAGACCAATCTGGTGTGAGACTCAGTTATTACCAAGAGTTCATGGATCCGGATTATTCAAGAGAGGACAGACACAGGTACTTTCGGCTTGTACTCTTGCTCCAATCAGTGAAGCACAGGTTATTGACGGAATTACGGAACAGACTGAAAAGAGATATATGCATCATTACAATTTCCCAGGCTATTCTGTAGGTGAAGCAAAACCTTCAAGAAGCCCGGGAAGAAGAGAAATCGGACATGGTGCTTTAGCTGAAAGAGCACTTTTACCAGTTCTTCCTTCAGAAGAAGAATTCCCTTACGCAATTCGTGTGGTTTCAGAAGTTTTATCTTCAAACGGTTCAACTTCAATGGGTTCAACATGCGGATCATGCCTTGCACTTATGGATGCAGGTGTTCCAATTAAGAGACCGGTTGCAGGTATTGCTATGGGCCTTATCGAAAGAGTTGAAGAAGACGGAACAAGCAAGATGGCTATTTTAAGTGACATTCAGGGAATGGAAGACTTCCTTGGAGATATGGACTTTAAAGTAACTGGTACTGAAGTTGGTGTTACAGCAATTCAGATGGATATCAAAGTTCATGGTTTATCAAGAGAAATCCTTGAAAAAGCATTACAGCAGGCAAAAGAAGGCAGAATGTATATCATGAGCCAGATGCTTGAAGAAATTCCTGAACCAAGAGAAGAAATGTCAAAATATGCTCCGAGAAGCATTTCAATGCGTATTGATCCAGATAAGATCAGAATTGTTATCGGACCTGGTGGAAAGACAATCAACAAGATTGTTGAAGAAACAGGTGTTAAGATTGACATCTCTGAAGAAGATCCTGGATTAATCAACATTTACAGTGCTGATATGGAAGGTGCAGAAGCAGCAAGAAAACAGATTGAACTTCTCACAAAGGATGTTGAAGTTGGTGAAGTTTACGAAGGTAAAGTTCAGAGAATCATGGCTTTCGGTGCATTCATTGAAATTCTTCCTGGTAAAGAAGGCTTACTTCACATTTCAAAGATGGCAAAAGAAAGAGTTGAAAAAGTTGAAGATGTTATGAATATTGGAGACATTGTTAAAGTTAAGGTTACAGAAATTGACAGCCAGAACAGAATCAATCTTTCAAGAAAAGAACTTTTATAAGAAAAATAACAGTCGGTTATCGGTATAATATACTGGTAACCGCATTTTTATAATCTAAGGAATATTAATTTTGCTGTAAGGAGATTTTTATATAGTTTAAAGAAGT
>RCNI01001938.1_pt1 | contig 10523 bp, 8 predicted proteins | sample 2041151 | NCBI WGS metagenome assembly RCNI01 (sample SAMN09708214, study PRJNA481090) | feces metagenome | isolation source: feces | place: Antarctica: Albino Rookery
GTTCTTTGACGATATTGATAACTTAGCGGAGCCGTTTTGGAATATTGAAAATCCCAAAACAACTCCGAAATATAACTTGACACAGTTTAGTTTACACTACCGTTTAAAATAAAGTTTGACTTTATTTATAATCTTGTCTCCTTTTGATATATACAAATGATTATCCCTGTAAATAGTATATTTATATTCTTCATCTGAAAAAATATATCCTTTAAAGTTACTATTTTCATCCAAAAATCCCTTTCCCTTATAATACAATATACGAACCCGTTTTTTTATTTACACCTATATGTATTATATGATCACACGCCACACTTCCTTCAGAACATAGAAGTATAGATTGATCCATAAATCTTCACTTTCATATGTACCTTTTGTGAACGGTATAAACTTATTATTGATATTTGCCCTTTAGAAGTATTGAAACCGACTAAAAAAGAATCAGACGTTCCCATTCAGGTCGGGCTTTCCGCTGCAAGGTTTCGCTGCGGGCATTCCTCTGCCCCTGATGTCCCCTCTATCCTTCGGACAGGAAGAGCAATATGATGGTTCCTCTTTACTGATTAAAACCTTGGCAAAGAAAGAATCGGTCTCGACTCGGAGCGAACGAAAATTCCGAAAAAAAATAACTTGACACGGTTTAGTTTGCACTACCAAATCCTGCGCCGCCCGACGGCCTTAATTTTATAAAATTTTGTATTTTTGCGACGAAATTCACTTTTTAACGCCACTCCACATGAAAACACACAACAATACGGCCGATCGGAAAGATGTCGGCTCGGCAGATCATCGTTCGGTCATAACTTCTTCATTTGTTGATTCATTCACGCTGATCGTCTGCTGATATGTGGTTGTTACTGGCTTTCGCTTCGGCAATATTACTCGGTTTTTACGATGTTTCGAAAAAGCAGGCGTTGAAAGACAATGCCGTGCTTTCCGTGTTGTTGCTCAACACGTTTTTCTCCACACTTTTGTTTTCACCCGTCATCGTTGCGTGTGCAGGCGGTTGGAATTGGTTCGAGGGGACACCTCTATACTGCGCGCAGGCCAATTGGAGTGCGCACGCACTCGTTATTTTGAAATCGGCCATCGTCCTTTCGTCATGGGTGTTCGGTTACTTTGCCCTGAAACACCTTCCGCTTACGATCGTCGGTCCGATCAATGCCACACGCCCCGTCATGGTGTTGGTGGGTGCGATGCTTATCTACGGCGAACGACTCAATGCTTATCAATGGATCGGTGTGCTGCTGGCAATTGTGTCGCTGTTCCTTTTGGGACGATCGAGTAGTAAGGAAGGGGTCGATTTCCGCCACGACATGTGGATTCTGATGTTGGCGGCTGCCGCCGTATTGGGTGCCATCAGCGGTCTTTACGATAAGTTCATCAGCCGACAACTCGAACCGATGTTCGTGCAAAGTTGGTACACACTTTATCAGTTTCTGATGATGTCCGTAACGGTCGCCATCCTCCGGTTGCCTCGCCGGGACCGTCCCTCCCCGTTTCATTGGAGTTGGGCAATTCCACTGATCTCTATTTTTCTGTCAGCCGCCGATCTGTGCTATTTCTTTGCATTGAGCCACGATGATGCCATGATTTCGGTGGTCTCGATGGTACGTCGCGGATCGGTCATCGTGTCGTTCGCATTCGGAGCATTATTGTTCCGCGAACGCAATCTGAAAACCAAAATCTTGGATCTTGTGCTGATCCTTATCGGCATGTTGTTCCTGTGGATGGGTACCAAATAAATAACAAAATACCTTCGAACAAATCGAGGGCATCCACTCGAATACACAACGCAACACCTCCCATTGGAAAAATTTTTGCCTTTTTCCGGAAAAAACAGTTTAAAAATTTGGTTTATAAAATAAACTACTTTATATTTGCTTCAGAAAACAAGTTTACACCATAAACCAATTTACAAACATTTAAAAAACTCTATTTTTATGAACTCTAACAATTTTTCAGAGAAAGAAAGTTTGGAACTGATTTCTCAAATGTTGCGACAAACGAAACAAAATCTGGAAGTCGGCAGCGGCAACCAATTCCTCTATCACGGTTATACGGCACTTGTGCTGTCGGTCGTGATCTTTTTCCTACTCCATATAACGGGCAATCCGGCATGGGCTGCACTGTGGTTTCTGATGTTTCTGCCGAGTATTCTGATCCACTTTAAAACCGCCCATCAAAAACCCGCGGTCGTCACTTATATGGAGAAAGCAATCCATAACACTTGGGCAGTCATAGGGTCATTGTTCGGTCTGACGGTCGCTGCCCTGCTTTTGATCGGATTTCTGCGGGGACTGATTTTCGACTTTGGCCTCATGCTCCCCTTGAGTTTGATCTATTGCAGCATCGGCACTTCCATCACGGGCGTCATTCTCAAGGATCGAGCACTGACCTATCTGCCACTTGTGGCATTTCTCGTAGCCGTATATATGCTCGTTGCGCTGGTGGCACGGCAGGACATCACGCCGATGTGGCATTTGTGGTTCGGTCTTTCGTTCCTCTTTATCATGATCATTCCGGGACACCTGCTCAATAAAAAATCAGAATCATGCTCAAAGAATTAAATCCGTTGATACACTCGCAGTTGCGGCTTGCAATCATGACCATCCTGCTCGCGGTCGATGAGGCGGACTTCACCCATCTGAAAGAGAAGACGGGTGCCACTTCGGGCAACCTCAGCGTCCAGATCGACAAACTCACCTCGGCGGGATATATCGAAACCACCAAGGAATTTGTCGGTAAGAAAACGCGCACCTCCTGCCGCATCACCGACACGGGACGCGCCGCTTTGGAAGAATATGTGGAAGCACTGAAAGGATATTTCAACCTGTAAACAAAAACGCCCGACTGATTTATCGGGCGTTTTGTTTTAGTTGTTCTCCCCACGAAATGCGGAATTTCGTCCATCCGTCGCTATGCGTTCGGAGCGAGAACGTGCAACCGTGGCGATCCAACACCTCACGGATGAAGAGCAGGCCGATTCCCTGCCCGTTGAGTTTGGTCGAGAAGAACGGCGTGAAGAGTTTATCCTCTACTTCGCGGGAGATCATGATGCCGTTATCGGCAATTTCGAGCATGGGCGCGGTCGGTGAGGTACGAACACAGATAACACCCTCGGACGAGATGCTCTCGACGGCATTCTTCACGATATTGACCAGCACCTGCTCAAACAAGACCTGATCGAGTTTTACGCGGGGACTTTCCGCGCAGAGTTCGCACCGTAGTTCGATCTTCCGATCCGTACACAGCGACTCCAGAAATGCACGGCACGACAGGATCACATCGTTCAACGCGACCTCTTTCAGTTGCGGTTCGGGGATCTTCACCACATCGGCGAAATTGGTGATAAAACGGCTCATCTTGAGGCTGCGCTCGATGCATACCGACATCACCTCCCGTAAATCGGCACTCTGCTCCACATCAGGAAGCATATCCTGCACGGTATCCAACGCCGAAGTCACACCGCCCACCGTATTGTTCACCTCGTGGGCAATCATGCGGATGATTTTTTCGTAGGCTTTCTTTTCTGCCTTTACCACTTCCGAAGTGAGGCTCTCGACCAGCACAAACGGATGGGCAAACCCACGATCGACAAACGAAAGGCGCGAACAACGGTAAATCTTCGCATCGCCCAATCGAATAGTGCGGGTCGTACCCTTCGGCATACGGGTAATTTCATCCGACAAAGGGGAGGCGAGATCCTCCATACGCATTCCCTTAACGGATTTCACATCCGCAACCTCCAAAAACTTCAGGGCAGCCTTGTTGAGCATCGTAAAATGCTCGTCGAAATCGAGGATGATCACCCCCATCGGTGAACTCTCGATCAACAGATCCAAGAAATGGTTTTGTTCCCGAAGGCGCAGACGTTCCTCCTTGAGTTGATCCATCATACGGTTGAAAATCATCACGATGCGGTCGGATTCCGGCTGTCCGACCTGTTTCAGCCGACTGCTGAAATCCTGTTCGCGCAGAAGATCCATACCGCTTGCAATGCTGTCGAGCGGTTTCACGGCCTTGCGATAAAGATAAAAGAGAATCACCACCATACAAAGGATCAACACCTCAATACCCCACACCAATCCGCCACCCCGCTCAAGGGCAAGGAGTAACAACCCCACGCCCGTCACGAGCAACAGCACGGCCAAAATCGCAAATAAATTTCGGAGTTTCATGATTGCAGTTCAATTCCGTATTTTTCGATGCGGCGGTACAGCGACTGCCGCGAAATACCCAAAATATGCGCCACCTGCGAAAGGTTGTAATCGTATTTTTTAAGAGCCTCCTCAATAGTTTGTCGTTCAATCTCTTCAAGGGTTCGAATCCCGACCGGAGATGCGGATTCTTCGTTGTTGATCGGCTGGTGCTGACATCTGAAATCATCGGCATCCAACATCGGTTTGTCGCACACCAGAAGCGTACGTTCAACAAAGTTCTTCAATTCGCGGATATTACCCGGATAAGGCAACGACGAAAGATAGTTCATCGCCCCTTCCGTAAAATCGACCCGCCGCAGTCCGTTCTTGCGACAAAGACGGTCGGCAAAATGACGTACCAGAAGCGGAATATCCTCGCGTCGTTCGCGCAGGGCAGGCAGATGAATCGTGATGAGATTGACACGGTAGAACAGATCCTCGCGGAACAACTTCCGCCGTACCATCTCCCCAAGATCGGCATTCGTGGCACACACCACGCGCACATCGACCTTGCGGGGACGGCTGTCGCCCAGCACCTCGAACGTCTGCTCCTGCAACACGCGCAGCATCTTGGTCTGGCAACTCATGTCCAGTTCGCCCAATTCGTCCAGAAAGATCGTACCCCGATCGGCCATCTCGAAACGCCCCACCCGATCGCACACCGCATCGGTAAATGCACCTTTGCGGTGACCGAACATCTCGCTTTCGAAAAGCGACTGCGAGACACCGCCCAAATTCACCTTTACGAACGGCTTGTCGGCACGGCGGCTGTTGCGGTAAATGGCTTCGGCAACGAGTTCCTTACCCGTACCGCTCTCGCCCGTAATCAGCACGGGAGCATTGGTCGGGGCAATACGGCGGATCGTCTTGAAAATCTCCTGCAACGAGCGACTCTCACCCACGATGCCTGCACGGTCGAATCCGTCCTCATCCGTCGTATCTTTGGCGACAGTAAGTTCCAATGCAGTCTCGATACGTTGCAACAACACGGGATTCTGCCACGGTTTGGTGATGAAATCGAAAGCACCCGCCTGCATGCCCTCAACCGCCAAAGGAATACTGCCCCATGCCGTCATCAGAATGACGGGCACGTCGGGACAAAAGATCTTCACCTGCCGAAGCAGCGTAATCCCCTCAACGCCGTCCGTCGAGAGCGAGAAATTCATATCCATCAGGATCAGACGCGGTGTCTCGTTGCGCACCACTTCGATCGCTTCGTGCGGCATCGCCACCGCCCGCACCTCATAGCCAGCATGGCGGAGCAGAAGTCCGAGCGAAGAGCGGATCGCACCATCATCATCAATTACAAGTATCATAACACAAATGTAACGATTAATTCAGAGAAATACGCCATCCTCCCTTATTTTTGTCCGCGCACGATCCGATCGAAATCGGCGTCAAGTGCCGCATTACGGGCATAATCCCAAAGCGTAAGGCTGCGGATCTGATAATAATAGTACCAGTAGCTGAACATCTCGTTGATGAGCCTCTGACGCGCCGCATCCTTGCGCGTTTCGGAGTCGTTGAGGTCGAGCGTCGAGATTTTGCCGATGATAAACGCCTGCACATTCGTCTCATAACGACGGCGGGCAATCCGATCGGCCGCCTCGGCAAGTTGAAGTTGCCGTTGCTGGTTGTTGAAGTGTTCGACAAGGATGAAAATGTTCTGGCGGAAGTTCTGCTCCTCCTGCCTTAACCGACTCCGTACCACTTCGCGGTTACTCTCCGCCACACGCACCTTACCCTTCCGCTTCCCCCAATCCAAAATCGGGATATTCAACCCGAGTTGAAACACCTCGTCGGGTTTTACGGGATTATACGCCCCGTGCAGGTTGCGATCGGTTCCCGTCATGCCCACCCGCGCAAAGAGCGTGATCTGACGACGGTTGCCCCGCGCCTTGGCCACCTCATAATCGGCTTCCAACTGACGACGGCGGATGGTCTTTGCAAAGGCGTTGTTCGTAAGTGCCTTATCCAACACATCGTCATAGAGGAGCGAAATTTCGGGCAGATGATCGGGAAGAACGGGATCCAACTCCTCGTCGGTATCCAACCCGAGGAACGACCTTAACGTAAACATCTTGCTTTTGAGCATACTCGCATTCTCCGTCCGCTCGGCACGGGCTTCCAACACGTTCTGCTCCATCTGCAACAGGTCGTTTTCGCTGATCTGCCCCATCTGGCGTTTAGCCTTGGCCACCTCATAGAGCCGCTCGGCATTCGAAAGATTCTGCTCGGCGGTAAGAAGCCGTTCCTTGGCAAGCAGCAGGTTGAAGAAATGGTCGATCGTGAGCATCGTCACCTCCTCGGTTGCCGAAAGGAACCGCGCCTTCGCCTCGGCATAACGCACGGGCTCGATGCGGCGGTTCCACTTGAAATTGTTCACTCCGAAAATCGGTTGCTCGAGGGTCAGCGCCAAGGGTACCGACATAAAACGGTGTTCGCGGTCGCCGCCGAATTGTTTCATGTAATCAAGCGAGGTCGATAACGAAAGACGGCCTCCCGTGAACCAAATGTTCTGCCCGACGGACAGCGTACCCTCCATATCGAGGAAATTGTTTCGAAGGAAAGTATAAGATCCGTCACTCTTTTGATAGGAGTTGTAGTTCTTCGTATAACTCGGCAGGGTCGAGGAAAGGTTCATCTCAGGCAACAGATCCGCGCGGAAGGTACGATACTCCCAATAAGACTTTTTGAGTTCGTTCAACGCCACCGCGGCATCGACACTCTGCGTACGGGCAAGTGCCACGGCTTCGGTCAGCGTAATGGCACGCCTCTGCCCCTCATCTGCCGCCACACGCAACACCATAAAAAGAGCAATCACTCCGCAAACAATCCGTTTCATCGCTTATCGGTTTTTATTCGTCGTGCAGGGCATCGGCAGGGTTATACTTCACGGCGCGGTTGGCGGGCAGCCAGATTCCGCAAATGATCGCCAGCGCAAGGATCGCCCAAGTGACTGCATTCGTCACCACAAAGCGCATCACGGGAGACCCTATCAGCAGTCGGGTTGTTTCTGGTGCATAGGTGATCACTTCGGCCAAAATCAACTGACTTTCGATCAGCATGGCGGGCAGAGAGGCAACCGCCAACAACATGAGGCCTTCTTTAAACAACATCCGACGGATGCGTCGTTTGTCCGCACCCATCGCCATGCGAAGACCGATCTCCTCGCGGCGCAAGCGTACCCGATACCAGAACATACCGATCACGCAAAGGATGACATTCAAGAGGAAGAACAGCGACATGACCACCCCGAATCGGATCAAAGTAAGATAGCCGAATTCCTCGTTGAGTTCGGTACGGATCTGACGATAGGATTTGATCTGCTTGAGGTAGAAATTTCCAAAACGCAACTCATCGGACATCGTTTCAATAAACCGCTCCTCGAAATTCCGTTCCGAAACGCCCTCTTTAAGATGCACCACAAACACGGGAAGATCTTCCGACTCAAGGTGATCCGCGATGTCCGTTCCCCGGAAACAATACCCCTGCGGTATTTCGTAATCGGTTCGTTTGAGGTCTTTCACGATGCCCACAATGCGCAGATCCTGTCCGCTGCTGACATTCTTCACGGTCTGTCCCAGTGCATTCCCGTCGGGATACAGTTCTTTGACCAATCGCTCCGACACGACCACCGACAGAGGATCCGACAAATCGAAATCGCGCATCGACACGGCCTTTCCGTCGGGCGTTTCCAGACCGAACATTCCGAAGAAATCGGTCTTGGGATAGACCACATTCGTATTGCAGAAAAAGGTTCGGGTCGTATCCCGCGGATTTTGATACCCGTTGCTACTATAGTCACCCACACAGGGCATACCTCCGTACGTCATCACAACAGCCACCTTGTCAAAATTGGAACATTGCTCCAAACGGCGTAATACATGCCGGAAATCCTCCATACGCCGTTCCGGGCTGTCGGCCGCCGAATCATACCCCTGATGGGCTTCGGAATAGACGCCCAACGAAACGACCCATTCGCGATCGGTCTTAAATTCCGACGAATTCATACGGGTCAGTCCCATCATGATGCCAAATTCCGAGGCCATCCACAGCAGCACAAAGACCAGCATCAACTCCAATCCGATCCACGCATTTTTGCGCACACGGGTAAAGAACGACATCCTCCGTCCGCCGATCATCGTTGCGCCCACCATCGGCGAAAGCGACTCGACAATCGGACGGCGCGAAGCACGCCACGCAGGAATCAATGCCGAAACGAGATTCAGCACCAGACACACCGCAACGACCCCCATAAAAGCAACCGGTTTGAAGAACATCTCGGGCGCAAGCACAACCTCGCCTCGTTCGAGAAAACGCCAATCGAGAAGCAGTTTGAAGAACCAATCCCCGCAAACAACCAACAAGAGATAGGAAACCAACAACCCCAACAATCCGCCGAGCAGGGTAAACAGCAAATTTTCAAAGATGACCTGTCGGAACAACATCGGTCTTGAGGCACCGAACGCGCGTCTTACGCCCAATTCCGCCATACGGCGTTCCATACGGGAATCGGCCATACCCGAAAGGTTGATTGCAGGCACCAACAAAAGGGTAAGCAACAGAACCAAACCGTTCAACCACAAAGAGGTATAATCCACTGGCTTTCCGTTACGCACATGAAAGAAATCTTCAACAAACGTATCGGGTGCATCCATACACCAGAAAGTAAGTCCTTTGCCCAGCGTCTGCGAATAACGCCGCACACGCTCTTGTCCGTCTTGTTTGACTTTCTGAATATTTACACCGCGCTCCACGAGCATATACGCCCCATACACGCCGAGCGATCCCGACGTCTCATAATTCCCGTACGTTTCCAGAGAAGGACGATATGCGGTATAGGGTGTCCACAGGTCGCCATAACTCAACGAGGCAAGCACCGACACGTTTTCCACCACACCACACACCCGATAATCCAAAAAATCGAACGAAATATGCTGTCCCACGACATCCGTTTTTCCGAATACCTGCAAGGCCAGATTCTCGGAGATGACCGCCACGGGAAGTCCCGACTGAAAATCAGTCTCCGAGAAAGGTTTTCCGCTAAGGAACCGAAAATCGAAGACCTTCCAAAAATCAGCATTCGTTTTTCGCATATTGACTTCGATCGACGGTCGCTTGTCGCCGGGTTGCAGCCATCCCAACGTCTGGAAATTCTCCACAACAGCCATCGCCTCGACATGTTCCATCCCGTCGAAGCAGGTATGGATCGCCTTTTCGGACAAACCCGCAAACATTTGAGTGCCATCCTCAAGCAACACACGGCCGTAATCGGCAATAAGCAGTCGATCCCGATGTGTTTCGGGGTAAATGTTCGTCAAAAGGATGGTCATGCCGACGATCAGCGCCATGATCATCGACGCGGCAAGTCCCGTTCCGACGATATAGATCAGCGAAAAGACCCGCTCCTGTCGCAGGAGCGTCCACGCCTGTTTGAAATATAGTCGTATCATGATTTTTCTTATTTTTGAGGGTTATTCGACCTGTCGGCCGTCAAAGAAACGAACCACACGCCGGGTTTGACGCGCCTGCTCCTCGTTGTGCGTCACCATGACGATCGTACGCCCGTCCTCCCGATTCAGGCGGTGCAGGATCTCCATCACCTCGGCACCCATCTTCGAATCCAGATTACCCGTCGGCTCATCGGCCAGAATGATTTCGGGATTTCCCACAATGGCACGGGCAATCGCCACACGCTGACACTGACCGCCCGAAAGTTGCGACGGGAAGTGGTGCATGCGGTGCGTCAGTCCCACCCGTTCCAGCACCTCCTGCACCCTTTGGCGGCGTTCGCGGCTCGGTACATTGCGGTAAAGCAACGGCAACTCCACATTATCCAGCACATCGAGCGAATTGATCAGATGGAACGACTGGAACACGAATCCCAATTTTTGGTTGCGGAACATCGCCAGTTCCCGATCCTTCATCCCGACGATGCTTGTGCCGTCGATCTCGACCACTCCGCTCGTGGGCATATCGAGCAATCCCATGATGTTCAGCAGTGTGGATTTTCCACATCCCGAAGGCCCCATGATGCTCATAAATTCGCCACGCGCCACCTCCAAATTCACATTTTCCAAAGCCTGAGTCTCGATCTCCTCCGTACGGTAGATCTTGCTGACTTGTGTAAGTTTAATCATACTATTTAATTTTTATGGTTTTCTTTCCCTTGAAATCGGTCATATTGCTGATGACCACCTCGTCACCCGCATGAAGGCCTTCGATGACCTCCACCCGCTCGAAACTGCTCTCTCCCAAACGCACCCGACGGCGCACCAAGCGATCCTTATCCTTCAACACAAACAGATCGTATTCGCC
>RCNI01001939.1_pt1 | contig 10522 bp, 10 predicted proteins | sample 2041151 | NCBI WGS metagenome assembly RCNI01 (sample SAMN09708214, study PRJNA481090) | feces metagenome | isolation source: feces | place: Antarctica: Albino Rookery
GCATTGGCTATGTATTTGCTTGTTGCACTGCTGGATGGGTATATACTGACCTTATTTTGAACTTTGTGTGTGGAACCATCAATAACGGTATGTATATAGTTCTATAAATTTTAAAAAATTGTATAAATTGGCTTTTTTATTACAGAAACATCATAATAATATAAAAAAGAGGTCTAAACAGGCCTGAACGATATAAACTCATTCAACTGTTACAACCTCTTTGGAACGTTCTTTTATCTGTATTTTTCTTTTTTTTAGCATTGCACATCTTACAGAGAATATCATCAACTGCATCAGTATATTTTCCATCTTTGAGAAGCCTATTTTTCTAGTCGATTAAAGAACGAACGATTTCGCTACTATCCTTTGGAGTAAGATATAAATAGTATCGCTTGGATTTCATAAAACTAATAGTGTTAATGTAAAGATAACCAAAATGGGTAATTTAAATATTACCAATTATGGTGATATTTAATAACCATTACTTGGTTATCTATTTTTATTTGATACACTACCCGGAAAAGCATTAAAAAGCGTTAAAAAAACTATAACAAATAGATTAAAACAAGAAGCATGACATACAAAAAAGCAGGAAACTCATCGTTTCCTGCTTATGTGTAATTTCAACTTTGGGGGTCGGATTTGAATCACTCATTATAGAGCTAGACCCCTAAAGATTTCTAGAAACCCCTAAAGTTTTTGGTTACCCGAGTATTCTTCTACAATAACTGATATGAATGAGCTTTACCAAATCAGAAAGAATTATGAGGAATATATTGGTAAAGAGATGGAACGATGATGCTCTATCTGGATTGTCGTATCATACATTTTATTGCTTCTTCAATATTAAAAACAGTTCCTTTTCCATCAATCCATCTATCCCAAAAATCAATAGTTGAACTTTTAGGCTCTTCTTTGGGCTTATCCAAAATTATTTTGGTAGGTAATTTGATAGAATCGCCAATTACAATACATTCCCCTACATCAAGATTTGGTAATGTTTCAACTAAACCAACTAATGAATCAGTAAGCATTGTTGCAACAGCTGATTTATCTCTATCATTCGTAATTTTCAAGCTAACTATATTATTACATTGAGATATGATAGTCGAATTTAATTCTGCTGGTCTTTGTGAAACAATAACTAAAGAAACTCCATATTTTCTTCCTTCTTTAGCAATCTTTTCGAAAATTTCCAAAGATTTATTTTCAACAGCTTTCATTTTAGTTGTATCTCTAGGCATGTAAAGATGTTCCTCATCACAAACAAATGCAAAAGGATGTCGTGTTTCCTTCTCTTTTGGAGTCATCCAAAATTGAACTTCATATACCAATCGTGTAACAACACCTATGATAATCGGCAACATATCAGATGGGACTTCCGATAAATCTATAACCTTAATTTTTTTATCATTATTTAATATTTGATCAATAAATGTATTTATATAATTTGATTCAATTGTTTCATTTTCATTAAATACAAAACCGTATTTTTTATCATCCATTTTAGTCTGTAATCTTGTAATAAGATTTGTTAGTTTTCCATAATATTGTCCTTGTTTTGTCTTTTCTTGTCCTTTCTTATCTCCACTTTTATATAGTTCTCCTGTTGACTCCTCTTTAATATTTTCCTCTTCAAGATATTCTTTCATTTTTTTTGCTGAAAACGGAATAGGAGTATCAGCAGTAATTATTTCAGGAGAAAGATCACACATATTATTTTTTATGTATTCTTTCTTTTGTTCCAAAATATATTTAATAACCGCAGCTCTTTGATTAGTGGATGTTCCTTCAGATGATTCTATAAATAGCGAATGAATTTCTTCGTAATTAAAAACCATAGAGGAATATGCAATCCATTATGATGATCAGATATCTTTATTTGTTTTGCATAGCTCAATTCATTGTATTCTCCATGTAAATCAAAAACAATCAAATTTGCATATGGGAGCTCATTCGCTTTTTCTAATATATTTGCAACTGTAAACGATTTCCCACTTCCTGTACTCCCAACTATCGTAGCATGGCGTTGAAAAAACTTGTTTCCATCTAAAATTGCTTGAACATCTTGATTACTTGCATATTTTCCAATTATCAATCTCTTGTCGGAAGTAATCTCATTTTCAAGAGAATTCATTATAATAGACAATGCTTTCCCATCCGCTAAGTAAACTTTGCTATTAATTTCGGGATAAGTATTCACCGCTCTTTTAAATACATTACTTTTTGTTGGAGAAAGCTTTTTATAAAAAGTTCCCACTAATGTAGTATTACAAAAATTGTATGAGTATTCAATTTCTTCATTTTGCTCATCATCTTCGTCTATATCAATTCTTTTCTTACTTATTTTAGTTACTATTCCTATTAATTTTTGATCCGCATTAATCCCAGAAAAAACAATAAGATCATTAATTTTCAATTTATTCAAGGTCTCTTCTTTATCAACAGAAACTGTTATCTTTTTTGTGTCAACATTTTGAACAGCACCAACTAATTCATTTAAATATTGTTGAATATCTTCCATCATCATTCTCCTATCCTAAAAAAATATCTGTAAATATATCCATATCCCACAATGGTTGATCCATTATATATTTTTTACACTTATGTATCATATAATTTTTATCTGAAACATCTATTTCACCATCAACATTATGATAAAATAAAGTCCAGTTTTCATGTTGTAAAGCTTTATTTACAAATGATTGTTTTATTGTTCTTGTTAATACAATTACATCTTTTCCTGTGTTTTCAAAAACTGTATTAAAATGTTGATCATTGAATCCATATCCATAAATAAAAATAGAAAAGTCTTTTCTTGAATCTGAGATTAACTCATTAAACACTTCACGATGACATCTAAATATATCATTAACCATGCCAACTTCATATTTGGATCTTCCAGGTGCAACTATATCGATATTTTGTCTATTATCTTTCAATAAATGATAATCATTAATTTGATATTCTTTTTCATTCTTTTTAATCCAATTTACTGAACCATGGGGCTTAAATATACGGACTAAAGGGATTTGTTTTCTGTAATACGCATAAGGATTTTTTAAAACATTTAAGTCAAATTTTTGATAGACGCTACCAAAAAATCCTAAAGTAGTCCTTAATTTTAATTTATCGCATACTAATTCAATAATTCTGTCATAGTTTGGAGTCATTATATCTATTAACGGGAGATTTTCACTAACTGAAATAGAAAGATATTTTATTAATTTTTCGAATCCAGATATATTCATTTCTATATTTGAATGTTGTTCATATTCACTATCCAAAATAAATTCACCAGTTATTTCTCTGATTTTTTCAATAAATAATTCTTCATGTACAGAAACGTCTAATAAAGCGGCTTCCAACCCTTCGGTTTCTATTTTTACTTTATACTTATCCCAAGTTTTTTTTAAGATAGGATCGCCTATATCATCAAATTCTTCATCCAACTTCTTAGCTAATGCAGACATACCAGGTATACTCATTGAGATAGATAATCCTGTACCAACTATTAATTTAGGAAAATTTGAATTAGATAAATATCTTTGCTTAATATTTGTAAATACTTGTTCAAATTCATCACTATCTATTTTTAAGTGTTCTTCCATCTAAATCCCCCTCCATTATAAATTCAGAGTCTCAAAATTAATTTTCCTTTCTGTCAGATATAAATCATAAGCCTTTGACGCCGGAATAAATCTAATTTTGATATTTTGAAGACCGAGATTTTCTAGCATTTTAAGTTTTGCTTCACCTTTGTCTTCTATACAATCATTTTCTGTTGGTAGAAGAAAGCAATTTTTAACTGCTGAAAACTCGTGGTCATTTATAAATTTTTGATAAGCTAATTGATATAAATACTGTTTTGTAATTGATTCTATCCCCGGTTGTCCACTAGGCGTAATTCCTTTTTCTAAATGTGCGTTATAATATTTAGCGTCAAATATAATAAATTCATAATCACCATCATTTTGAAAGATGGATACCAAATCAGGTATTAAAGTACTTTTTGCCACTTTACCAGTAACCGTCCATAAAGGTTTTTCAATTAAATCAATTAGTTTTTGTTTTTTTTCATACTCATCTTTTAAAGGTACTGGAAGATTCAAAGCTCCTAAATAAACTTCTAACTGATTATTCATAATATCTGCACAAATCTTTTCCCAAACCAAATTGAAACTATTAGTTCCGAATAAAGATAAGCAATCGACATCATAAAGACTACCTTTTTTTTCTATATAAGAATATATAGTCTTTAAAACTAATTGTTTTCTTGTGTTAAATTGTATATTCAATTCTTTTTCAATTCTATATAATATATAATCTTTATCGCCAAAATCATCTAACTTCTCATCAGATAAATCAACTTCAGTTATTTCAAACAAATCTAGAAGTTCAGCATTTTTTAATTCATTAGAAATCTTTGTTAGTATACATTTATGAAGTCGTGTAAAATAATCAAAATCATTGGTAACTCTTTTACGAGTATGTAATTCAACATAATACGGTCTTTCATTTGATAAAATTGCAAATGATTCATTTATAGTTTTATCCCATAGAATTTCTCCAGTTCCATTGAATTCAACAATATCTTCTGTACTGTTATAAATGCTATTTTCATAATAGTCATTTAGCAAAAATAATATTACTGCTAGAAGATTAAAAGAGCTACTTTCACTGCTATCATTAAACATTCTTATAATCTGTTCAGTAGAATTGTATTTTTCAAGAACCTTTATCACTTGCTTTAATTCATTAGTTGGTTTTGATGTACTTAACAAATACTTTGGATAACACTTAAGAACTCTGCCTGCTACAACAATGACTCCAACAAAAGTAAATACATACAAATATTCATTTTCCCCTACTTCAACATCAGATATCTCAATATCTTCATCTGACAGCTCATCTATATTCTTTTGTTTATCTGAAGCTTTTACTGCTTTTAATACACCATATTCTTTTAGCTTTCTAATTAATGTAACAACTTCATCTTCATTACATTTTAATATATTACAAAGCTCTTTCTGCGTATATCTTTTTTGTTCCCTTACAAATTCGGAGATCATAAGTAAAACCTCCTAATTATCTGAGTCATTATTTTCAGATTCAAGATTGCCAATTCCACATTCTAATATAATATCCTGATTGAATATTTTAACTCCCTTTTGTTCAAATTCTTTACAAATTTGAGAGTATCTAGTGCTATTCTGAGAACATCCTTCAAATAGTTTTGATCGTTTTTGTTTAGCAGCATCTTCAAACAAATACATAATCACTTTATTTTTAAATGCACTAATAAATGTTTCTCTATTAATTTCATCTCCTTGCTCAGGGATTATAATATTTTTAGAAATAAAATACGGTCCTAGTTGTTTATCTTCGTTGATTTTACACTTAGCTAGGAAATTATTGATTGCTTTTCTCAATTTATTCCATTCTACTTTTTGTGATTTATCTTCAGATAAATAAACATACTTACCACGAATCTTTTCATCGTTATCATCAATTCCTAGATATGTAAAATCCCATCTTCTTTTAAATGCAGTATCCATTGGAAATACCCCTTGATCAGCACTGTTCATGGTAGCCCATATAAACATATTATTTGGTATCTTTATAGACTCAACTTTTGATTCTTCTACTCCTAGTTGATCTGATAAATATCTTCTCATGTCATTCGTGGTTGCAATTTTATATTCACTTACACCATCGCTATCTCTATCTAACAACTGAAAAACATCACCAAATACTGCAGCAACATTTGCCCGATTAATTTCTTCTATTAACAGTACAAAAGGTCTAGGATTATCAGTCATTGTATTTTTTAAAGCTTTAACAAGAACTCTCATAAATGGACCAGGAACATATTCGTATGAAATATCTTTCTTTCTAGATACTGGTTTAGATAAATTTACATATGGTCTAATAGCTTTTCCATGATTTCGTTCTACGCTATTATCACCAATAGCAGCAGTCCCATCTGTTTTTCTAGTAGCAAAATTCTCATCTGTATATAATCCTAATAACAACGGTAAGCGAGTAAGTCCATCTTCTTTAAATTTATCATATAATAAGTCATACTTTTCTTGAGCCGACTTACTTTTGTCCGTTAACACCGAAACAACATCTTTTTCAGTAATCTCTGTAAGATTTTCAAAAGAATCTTCAACCATTACAGGTTTATATGTACCAACAAAGTTTGCATATGAATAGTCTGGATGAAAAGTTACCCTCTCATAGTCAGCTTCATTATTTTCTCCTAAAAGTGTCTTTAATTCATCATTAAGAGTATAACTTTTTCCAGTCCCCGGTGCTCCAAATAAAATTCTATTAAATGAAAAATGTGATTTTAACTCTGTATTAAATATTATTTTTTGTTTTTCATAATCTCTAGAGTTATTTTCAACTTGGTTTGAATCATCAATATTTAACAAATTTTTTATATTATCCAATTTTTCGCCTATTAAATTGTTTGACATTTACTCCACCTCCAATAAATCAGCCAACATATCAGATGCCGATTCATTCAGACAACAATAGTCTTTAATTTTCTTTGTTAAGCCTGTTTGATTGATTAAACTAGAATAAAAACTATACGCTGTGAAATACGATATACTCTCTAATCTGGTAGTTTCACCAGTTTTTTCTTGAATTTTTAAATCATTTCTAACTTTTACTTCGACATTAATATCTATTTCTTCATTTCTAAAAGTCGATATCACAAATTTACTTTTTTCTTTCCAATTTTCTTTATCATCACTATTCATTAAATACACCATATATGCAAACTCTTGTTTATTGACTTTCCTATATTCTTTCAAATATTCAAGATACCATCTTAAACTCTCAGAATAATTTAGAGTATGATTTTTCAAAAGATTCTTAACACAGTCATATATTATTCTTTCTTTAATTTCTTCAACTTCTTGAATTGCTTTTTCTTTTTGCATCTTTGAATAATCACTATCTTTAATAAGTTCAATAGTTTCTAATGCTTCCAAATAAGCTTTTCCTTTATTGGTAAAAAAAGCCTCAGTATTCAACTCTCCACCAGGCATATAATCAACTAATCCCGAATTTTTTAATAGGGGATAAATATTTCTGGCATTATTATCATTGATACCTTTATCATGTTCTAAACTTCTTCTAAATTCGATAAAAGTTATCTTTGGATAATGATTTTCAACAATCCATTCTTTTATCAACAATAATACTTTATTTGTATTTTTTGAAAAATGAGCTCCTGGAGATGAACAGTTTTCTATTATAATATTCATTACTCTTCTCCTTCCTCAATAGCTTCCTTAATAGCTTTAGCTACTGCGAACGCTAATAATGGTGGAACAGCATTTCCAACCTGCTTATATTGACTTGTTTTTGAACCTAAAATTTCAAAATCATCAGGGAATGATTGTAACCTTGCATTTTCTCTCACAGAAGGAATTCTGTTTTGTGAATAATGAAAGTAATTTCTATGTCCTGTATCTACAGTATTGGATTGTAACTTACTGTTCATTCTTTCAAAAGCTTTGTTATATTTTCTAATATGCCAATATTCCTCTGGAAGATCTTTAATTTTACCACCATCATTAATCATAGAAATAATGTCAATTGTCTTCTGTGTATGATTTGTTCCTTCATGATTAAGCAATACTGTCGCATCACCACGCATTAACTTTTCATATTCAGTTATCGGATTTTGACTATATCTATCTACCTTTTCAGCACCTATTAGTGCAGGTAAATCTCCAATAGCTTCTTCTGTTGTGACTTTATAATCTAATGGCTTAGGAAATTTGAAAACCGATTTTAACATACCCACAAAAAAAACTCTCTGCCTATTTTGTGGAACTCCAAAATCTGCTGCATTCAATATTTCAAATTTAACTTTATAACCTATTTTTTCAAATCTATTTTTTATATCATCTTTAAACGCTCCACCACTAAGTGTTGTTAAACCTTTGACATTTTCAATAACAAAAAAATCAGGTTTTATCCTCTCTACTATTCTACAATATTCTTTGTAAAGATGATTTCTAGGATCATTTACATCTCTAGTCCCAACCGTACTATACCCTTGACATGGGGGTCCTCCAATAACACCAACAATATCTCCATCTTTTTTCAAGCTATCTAAAAATTCATTACTCCAATTATGAATATCTTCGCATATAGCTACTTTATCAGCTCTATTGTGATTGTATGTTTCGACAGCGTCTGACCACATATCGATTGCAATTTTAGTTTCAAAACCTGCCATTTCAAAACCTTTACTTAAGCCACCACAACCACAAAATAAGTCAATAATTCTATTCTTCATCATCAAAAACCTCTCTTATTTTTTCTGCAATAATCTTAGCTAATAAAGGAGGAACTGCATTCCCAACTTGTCTATATTGTTCAGATCTATTCCCTAAAAAAACAAAATCATCAGGAAAAGATTGTAATCTCGCAGCTTCTCTAACAGTCGGAATCCTATTATATAAAGGATGAAAATAATTACTGTGATTATTCCCTGTATCTATTGTGCAAGAAGGTTGAGTAACATCCAATCTTTTATATGCAGAAGAATGTCTGTTTTTCCTATTTGTTGGCCACAATTCTTCTGGGACATCTCGCCAGTTCCCTCCTTGCGGCACAAACGAAATTCTGTGTTGCACCTTTTCAGACGGATATCTTACCTCATGATTTAATACAATATCATCCTTACTTCTTAAGTATTTTCTATACTCTGAATTAGGTTTTATATCCAGTTTAATTGAGTCTTTTGTTACATTTGATTCAAAATCGTATAATTCCCCAATAGCATCCTCAACATTAACCACATATTCCGCTTTTTTTAGTGCGTCAAAGTCAAATTTAGAACTACCCTTAATCATAACAAAAAAATTTCTTTGTCTTGACTGTGGAATTCCATAATCAGCAGCATTTAAAATTCTATGATTAACTGTATATCCTCTGCTCTCAAATATTTTATATATTCTATCTTTAGCATATCCGTTATTACTTGTAATAATACCTCGTACATTTTCTATTAAAATAACCTTAGGTTGTGCCATATCTACAAATTTAACAAATTCAAAAAACAATTTATTCCTCGGATCTTCCCCTTCTGTTTTATATCTATTTGCAGATGAAAATCCTTGACATGGTGGTCCACCTATTATTACATCAATGTCCTTTATATCTTTAAACTCAGAAACAATTTGTTGTTCACTCATTGTTGATAAATCGCAACAAATCCCATTTGCTTCTCTAAAATTTTCATTAAATGTTTTGATTGCAGCTTCGTTAAAATCAACTCCACCAACTATGTCATATCCAGCAAGAGAAAAGCCTTCGCTTAGTCCACCGCAACCACAAAATAAATCTATTACTTTTATTTTTTTCACTTCTGTCACCTCATTATTCTGCGCTTTTTCCACTCTTAACCCACTCATCTAATTCATCCTTCTTGAATTTCCATAAACGACCTATTTTATGTGCAGGTATTCCGTTATTTTTCTTTATCCATTCACGAATTGTAGTTGCTTTAACACCAAGGTACTCTGCAGCTTCATCCGTATTAATCCATTTATCAGCTATTTCTGTTTTCATAATCCACCTCTCAGTTGAAATTAACCTATCGTATTATATAATATTTTAATTATTTATTCAACGGTTTATATCAGTTTATATCAGTTTATATTGTTTACAAATAAAAAAATCGGTGCAGTCCTAAGACCACACCGACATATCTTATCTTTCAGTTTCTTTTAATGTTTCTTTTTTATCAGATGGCTTTAATTGTTCTTCAGCCTTATATTTTTTAATTGCACCAAGCACAGAATCTTTATCTTCTACTTGATTTTTCATCTGTTCTTTTACTTTTAAAAGTTTTGAAGACAACTTGGCAAAATACAATGATTACACACGAAAACAACTATTCTCCTACATACCTTAAAACACTTCATAATCAGCTTTCAGCTATTATGAATTTTGCAGTTAAGTATTATGGACTACCAAAGAATCCAGCTGCACAATGTGGTAGTATGGGAAAGAAATATGCAGATACAATGTTGTTCTGGACTTTGGATGAGTTTAATCAATTTATGACAGTGGTTGATGATCCAACAATGAAAGTTATCTTCAATCTTTTATTTTATAGTGGTATCCGTGAAGGAGAAATGCTCGCCCTGACACTGAATGATTTTAACTTTGAAAACAACACATTATCCATCAACAAAAGTTACGCTGTGGTGGATAAGAAAGAAATTATCAAAGAACCAAAGACACCAAAGAGTAAAAGAATTGTAGCTATATCATTACCGATTATGAATCTTGTAAAAGAATATTCGCAAACTATCTATGGTTACAAGCCGAACGAAAGATTGTTTCCAACAACAAAAAGTTCACTCTATCGTGCGATGAAAAAGTACAGTGAACTTGCTGGAGTTAAAAAGATTCGTATTCACGATTTAAGACATTCCCACGCAAGTTTACTTATTGAAAAAGGCGTTCCACCTCTTGCGATAAG
>RCNI01001940.1_pt1 | contig 10520 bp, 11 predicted proteins | sample 2041151 | NCBI WGS metagenome assembly RCNI01 (sample SAMN09708214, study PRJNA481090) | feces metagenome | isolation source: feces | place: Antarctica: Albino Rookery
AAGCTGATGAAAAAATATAATATCGAGTATAGAGATTGCCATAATACTGGTACAATACTTCATGTTGCGATTGATAACGAGTATGCTGGTCATATCGTGATTGCAGATACTATTAAAAATAATTCAGTTAAAACGATAAGCGCACTCAATAAAATGGGTTGCAAAACTGTAATGCTAACTGGCGATAGGGAAGATGTTGCAAATGAGGTTGCACGCAAAATTGGTGTTAGCGAAAGTCATGCTGAGCTTTTGCCAGTTGATAAAGTGAGCATTGTTGAAAAACTGTTTAAGGAAAAGAGCGAAAAAGGTAAGCTCCTATTTTCAGGCGACGGTATAAATGACGCTCCAGTTCTTGCGAGAGCGGATGTTGGTATCGCTATGGGCGGCATCGGCTCGGACGCTTCTATTGAGGCTGCGGATATTGTTATTATGGATGACGATATTGGTAAAATAAGCGACGCAATGAAGATTTCTAAAAAGACACTCAGCATTGTAAGGCAGAATATCATATTTGCACTTGGTGTCAAAATTTTATTCTTGATTTTAGGTGCGGTTGGTATTTCTAATTTGTGGATGGCAGTTTTTGCTGATGTTGGAGTTAGCTTTATAGCTATACTCAATTCAATGCGTACACTTAGAATTAAATAAAATTGGGGCTGAAAAGTTTTTTCAGCCCTTTTTATTTTTAGTATTTTAAGTTTTGCGTAAGTCAGAATGTATAGAATGATCTGGTGCGAATGTTAAAAAGTATAAAAAGCCATAGAAATATTGCGATAATTTGAAAAATATAGTATTATTTAGAAAGTATGTAAATTTTGAGAGGATAAATTTTTATGGCTACTAAATCTCGTAACGGTTATATTGACATTATTAAGTTCATTTTTGCAATAGTTATTGTTTTATTTCATTTGGGCTGTGGTATCTTTCCTGGTGGTCGTGTTGCCGTTGAAGGTTTCTTTATGATTTCAGCATTTTTAATGATGATTAAGGTAGATCATGATAGAGAACCACAATTATCAAACGGTGTTTCGACTGTTAAGTTTATATGGAAAAAATATTTAGGATTATTGCCATTCTTAATTCCTTCAGTTATTATGGCATTCTTCTGCTACGAATTTATGAGTCCTGTGCCTATTAAAGAAATAATAGCAGACCACATACCAGGTATGTTCTTCGAGTTTTTGACATTGTGTACCGCTGGTTTTGACGGCAATTATGTGTTGGGCATTTCTTGGTATCTCTCTGCAATGTTTATTGCTTTAGCTATACTATATCCATTGTGTAGAAAGTATAAATCTAAATTCGTTCTATGCGTATGTCCTGTTATGGGCGTTTTGTTTTATGGCTTTTTAGCTCATTTTGTTGGAAGCATTGCAATTACTTCTGAATATTTAGAGGGTGGTTTCGTAAATTGTGGCGTAATTAGAGCACTTGCGGGTTCAATGTTTGGCTGTGTGATTTATGAAATCTATAAGAGAAGTCAAAAGGTTAAAGTTACTAAATTTGCTCGTGGTGTTTTTGGCTTGATTGAAATAGTTGGATATAGCTATTTCTTCTTAGCAATGCATTATAGACCTAGATCATGGCACGATTATTTGATAGTGTTTGACTTGTTTGTGCTATTAACAATAGGTATTTGCGGTGTGTCATTTTTCTCTCCTTTACTTAAAGGTAATTGGACAAAACCTTTTGGTACAATAAGTACATTATTGGTGCTTAATCATTTTTGTTATTGCACTTATATCGGCACATTGCCAGCAGATAAATTTAGCCAAAGCGAAATGTATTTGATATTCGCTGGTTTAGTTGCTGGTGCTTGTGTTATCACATATTTTGTTAGCAAATTGATAAACATTATTATCAAAAAGCTATCTGATAGAAAACTTTGGATTCAAGAAAAATAAATGAATTATAAAGCACCGACATTTGTTGGTGCTTTAATTATTTTTAGTTGACAAAAATGCGTACAGTAATAAAATATAGAGTAATTTCTTTTTTAAGTAGGTATGGTATGGAGTTCGTAAAAGCAAAAGAACAAGATTTAGAATTAGTATATAGTATAGTTAGCCGAAGTATTGTTGAGGCTTACGGTAAGTATTATTCACAAGAGGTTGTCGATTTTTTCTTGATGATTCACAGTAAAGAAAATATATTAAAAGATATTATCAATTACGATTTGTGGCTCATTAAGGACGGCGAAGATTTTGTCGGTACTGGCTTTGCTAAAGGCAATCATATATCACGAGTTTATATGCTACCAGAGTGTCAAGGCAAGGGTTACGGTACTAAAATTATGGACTTCCTTGAAGATATTATCAGCCGTGATTACGATACGGCGGTTTTAGACCCGTCAAAAATGGCTATACCTTTTTATGAAAATAGGGGATATAAGACAATTAGCCACGAGGAGACGACTCTAAAGGGTGGCACTTGTTTGGCACATGATGTAATGGAAAAAAGATTCAAATAAATAAAATTTAAGGTGTAGCTTTATTGTATGGCTACACCTTTTATATTTGTTATTATGTAAAATAAAAAAGCACCAAAGAATCTTTGGTGCTTTTACGAAATTGCAATTATTCAGCTTCAAATACTTCTTTGCCAAGACTGCAAATTGGGCAAACCCAATCTTCTGGAACATCTTCCCAAGGAGTACCTGGTGCGATACCGTTATCTGGATCGCCTAATTCTGGATCATAAACATAACCGCAAGGACATACGTATTTGTTCATTTTATTCCCCTCCATAAATTGTGATTTTATTTTTAACTTAATTGTCGATTATATCAGCAATTAACCGAAATATCTGTTTAAGAGACCTTCAAAAGCCTTACCGTGTCTTGCTTCATCTCTAGCCATTTCGTGAACTGAATCATGGATAGCGTCAAGACCTTGTTCTTTAGCCATTCTAGCGAGGTCAGTTTTACCTTGTGTTGCGCCGTTTTCAGCAGCAACTCTAGCTTTAAGGTTAGCTTCTGTTGAGTTTGTTAATACTTCACCGAGCATTTCAGCGAATTTAGCAGCGTGCTCTGCCTCTTCGTAAGCAGCCTTTTCGTAGTAAAGACCGATTTCTGGATAGCCTTCTCTGTGAGCAACTCTTGCCATTGCAAGATACATACCAACTTCTGAGCATTCGCCATTGAAGTTGTCACGAAGACCGTTAACGATTTCTTCGCTAACACCTTCGATAATGCCTACTTGGTGCTCAGCAGCCCAAGACATACCAGCGTTTTCGTCACGCTCTAACATTTTAGCACCGCAGATTGGGCACTTTTCAATTTTTTCATCACTTTCGTATCCACATACTGGGCAATAATACTTTTTTCTCATAGTTTTGTTCTCCTTAACATTAAATAATTTGTGTTGATTTTTTTGATTTACATTCAGGGCATAAACCACTTACATAAACATCCTTTTGTTTAATATCGAAGTTGTCGATACCCTCACTCTTGAATTCTGTAATATCAAAATCGAAAATGTGTTTACATTCCTCGCAAATGAAATGGCCGTGAAATGCGGCGTTTGCATCATAGTGGATTCTCTCACTGTCGATTCGTACTGGAATGATAATTCCTTCCTGTGCGAGTGCCTCTAGCGAATTATATACAGTAGTTTTGCTGAAACTAGGGTTCTCCTTAATTACTGCGTTGTATATTTCGTCAACATCAGGGTGAGTTCGGTTTTCGTAGAGATATTTATATACAGCTATACGTTGTGGAGTAGCTCTAAAGTTATGCTCCTTGAAAAGACTAATTATTTCACTATTTTGCAATATGTTCACCACCTTGTATTCATTTGTAGTTTGTAATGATTACAATTTAGATTATACATATTTTTTCGCACTTGTCAATACTTTTTGCAAAAAAAATAAGAACAGCGGTAAACTGTTCTTATTTCTCTTTATATTTGCTTTTACATTATAGTAATATATTAAACCTATAATATTATAATACCTTAGATAAGAATTCTTTAAGTCTAGGGTTTTTAGGATTGTTGAAAAATTCGTTTGGTTCAGCCTCTTCTTGAATTATGCCATCGTCAACGAATAATACTTTTGAACCAACTTCACGAGCAAAGCCCATTTCGTGTGTAACTACAACCATTGTCATACCGGTGTTAGCTAAGTTTTTCATAACTTGGAGAACTTCGCCAACCATTTCTGGGTCGAGCGCTGATGTTGGCTCGTCGAATAGCATAACCTTTGGATTCATAGCGAGTGAACGAACGATTGCAACTCTCTGCTTTTGACCGCCTGATAATTGGCTAGGGTAAGCGTTTGCTTTGTCCTCAAGTCCAACTAATTTTAAAAGACGGATAGCTTCTGCTTCAGCTTCGTCCTTAGTCATAAGTTTGAGTTGAACAGGAGCAAGAGTAATGTTTTTCATAATAGTTAAATTATTGAAAAGGTTAAAGTGTTGGAACACCATACCCATATTTTGACGAACCTTGTTGATGTCGCACTTAGGGTCTGTGATTAACTGATCGCCGAACCAAATTTCACCCTCAGTAGGAGTTTCAAGAAGATTTAAACATCTTAAAAATGTACTTTTACCAGAGCCAGATGGGCCAATTACAACGATTTTATCGCCCTTGTTGATTTCATAATCAATGCCCTTTAATACTTCGTGGTCGCCGAATGCCTTTTTAAGTCCTTTTACTTTAATTAAAGCGTCATTATTAGTGGTCACTAGCACGCAACCTCCTTTCAAGCAATGAAACAAGTTTTGTAAGAACAAGTACGATTGTGAGATAAATAAGTGCAACTGCGATAAGTGGCATAAACGCACTGTATGTCACACCTCTAATCATATTGCCGGCTCTTGTAAGGTCTGTCATAGCGATGTAACCAGCAACTGATGTTTCTTTGAGTAATACGATAACCTCGTTAGCGAGGGCAGGTAATACATTTTTGAATGCTTGTGGAATAATAATTTTAGTCATTGTCTGTACAAAGTTAAGACCCATTGCACGACCTGCTTCAAACTGACCATTATCTATTGACATAATGCCTGAACGGAAAATCTCAGCTACATACGCTGCTGAGTTGAGGCCGAATGCCATAACAGCAATGAAAAACGCATTGTCGGATGAAGCGAATATAATGTAATACATAATAAGTAATTGAACAACTACTGGTGTACCACGAATAATTGTTAAATAGATTTTAGCAATACCATTTAATATAGAAAATAATACTTTACCAATGCCGTGCATTTCGCTAGCGCTCTTATCGTATGAAGAACGAATAACAGCGAGCAATATGCCAAGTACAATACCGATAATAACTGCTAAAATTGTGATTTTTAAAGTTGTGCCAAGACCTTCTAATAAAAGTTTCCATCTATCGCCAGCTATGAAGTTCAAGATGAATTGGTCTTTTAAGCTTTGAAACCATTCTGCCAAGTTAAAACCTCCTTTAGTAAACACGATTACGCAGGTGGTATTTTTCCACCTGCGTTAATTGACTTTTAGTTAAATTAGTTTGCTGGGATGTATTTGTCTACGATACCTTGGATTGTGCCGTCAGCTTTAAGTTCATCAAGAGCTTTGTTGATTTCTGGTGTAAGCTCGTTGCCTTTCTTAAGAGCGATAGCGTAATCTTCTTCTGCAAGCTTTGTATCAAGGATTTGAAGACCGCTGTTAGAAGCTACGAATGATTTAGCAGGTTCGTTATCAATAACAACTGCGTCAACCTTACCAGCTTTAAGAGCTTCGATAGCGTCAACATTTACTGTGAATTGTTGAACTGAGCAAGTTGTCTTTCCGTCTTCAATATCGCCTGTGAAGTAGATGTCGCCAGTTGTTGAAAGTTGAACGCCTACTTTGTAGTTAGCACCGTCAGCGTAAAGGTCGTCAACTGTTTTGATAGGTGAGCCTTCTTTAACGATTACTGCTTGAATACCTTTAGCGTATGAGTTTGAGAAATCAACGCTTTGTTGACGTTCTTCTGTAACTGTGATACCAGCCATACCAAAATCACATTTACCAGTTGAAACTGCACCGAGGATTGAATCGAAGTCCATGTTAACAACTTCTAAGTCACAGCCAAGTTTGTTTGCTAATGCTGTTGCTACTTCTACGTCGATACCTTTGTATTCGCCGTTGTCGCCAACGAATTCGTATGGAGGGAAGTCAGCGCTAGTTGCGAGCTTCATTACTTTTTTGTCTGATTGAGTGTCTGCCTTATTGTCTGCTGCTTTTTGGCAACCTACGAAAGCAACACATACTGTTACGATAGCAAGTACAATTGCTAAGATTTTTTTTGCGTTTTTCATAATTAAATCTCCTTTTATTTTCCGTGTTCGGATTTGATAGCCTAACTATATCACACCATTTTCATAAAGTCAATAGTAAAAATGAAATTTTATGCAAAAAATTTGCAAATATTCGATAAAATATGCAAATATACAATATTTTATGCATAAAACGCCACAAAAGTGAATAAAATTTTACTGTGGTAGCAAATTAGCACTTTACTTTACTAAAATGTTATGCTATAATGAGCACATAACATCGAAGAGAAAATGTTAAAACAAATTTAAGAGAGGTATATAATATGAAAAGTTTAAAAAGAGTTTTAGCAGTTGCTTTGGCTGCAGTAATGATTTGTCTTGCATTTGTAGGTTGCTCAGGCAATAAGGAGAACAAAAGTGACTTGGCAACAATTCAAGATAAAGGTAAATTAGTAATTGGTATTACAGAATATGAACCAGTTGACTATAAAAATGAAAATGGCGAGTGGGTTGGCTTCGACGCTGACTTTGCAAACGCATTTGCAGAATCACTTGGCGTTAAGGCTGAGTTCAAAGTAATTGACTGGGATAATAAATTCCTTGAATTACAAACTGGCGCTGTTGACTGTGTATGGAATGGTATGACTATTACTGATGAAGTAAAACTTAATACATCATATACAGACGCTTACGCTAAGAACGAGCAAGTTGTAGTTATCGGCAAGGATGTAGCAGCTAATTATACAACAGTTGAATCACTTAAAGATTTAACATTCGCAGTTGAAGCAGGTTCAGCAGCTCAATCAGCTTGTGAAGAAAACGACCTTAACTTTACAGCAGTTCAAACTCAAGCTGATACATTATTAGAAGTAAAGTCAGGCTCAACAAATGCAGCAATCATTGATAGCACAATGGCTAAGACAATGACAGGCGATGGCACAGCTTATGCTAACCTTGGCGTTGCAATGACATTAACTAAAGAAGAATACGGCGTAGGTTTCAGAAAAGAATCAGATTTAACAGAAAAAGCTAACGCATTCATCGCTGAAAGTAAAGCAAATGGTTTATTACAAGAGCTTTCAAACAAGTACGGTATCGCAGTAGCAGACTAATATAGTAGTAATAAATATATGGCAGAGGGGTAAAACCCTTCTGCCATTTCGTAGGTTATATAGCTCTCATTATATATTGATTTGAATGCGTTAATGTAGTATAATAACTTGCATTCTTAGATTTGAAATAGGACGGAAAAAGATGGATAGTATGTTTATGCAGGTAACCCTTGAGTTGTTAAAAGGCTTTTGGGAAACTTTTAAAATTTTTGGATTGACCTTGGTATTTTCATTGCCTTTGGGTCTTTTAGTGAGCTTTGGCTCAATGTCAAAATTTAAGCCACTTAAATTTTTAGTGCAGTGTGTTGTTTGGGTAGTTCGTGGTACTCCACTTATGCTCCAACTTATAATTGTATATTATGGCCCAGGTCTTATCTTCGGTTGGGACCTTATGGAGAGATTTACTGCCGTGTTGGTAGCATTCGTTATCAACTACTCTTGCTATTTCAGTGAGATTTATCGTGGTGGTATCGAGTCAATCAGTAAGGGTCAGTACGAGGCTGGCTATGTTTTGGGTATGACAAAGTCACAGATTTTCTTTAAAGTAATCTTGTTACAAGTGTTTAAACGCATTTTGCCACCTATGAGTAACGAAATTATTACTCTTGTTAAGGATACATCACTTGCAAGAATAATTGCTGTATATGAAATCATATTCCTTGCGCAAAACTTTATTAAAACTGATGGTCTTATTTGGCCATTGTTCTATTCAGGCGCATTCTATCTAGTGTTCTCAGGTATTTTAACATTGATATTCAAGGCTATCGAGAAGAAATTGAGCTATTTTAGGAGTTAATTATGGCATTATTAGAGGTTAAAAATATTAAAAAGAAATTTGGTAGAACTCAAGTCTTAAAGGGAATTGACTTTGAACTCGAAAAGGGCGAAGTTTTATCCATAATTGGCTCATCAGGTTCTGGCAAAACAACACTTCTTCGTTGTATAAACTTTTTAGAGTTTGCTGAGGAAGGCACTATCAAAGTAAATGACGAGATTATCTATGACGGCGTTAAGGATAAGAAAATCAAAGAGAAAGATTTGAGAGATAAGCGACTTCACTTTGGACTTGTGTTCCAGTCTTTCAATTTGTTCCCACAATATACTGTTTTGCAAAATGTTTGCCTTGCTCCTCAGTTGCTTGATATTGGCACTAAGGAAGAAATCGAGCAAAATGCTATTAAGATTATTGACCAAGTAGGCTTGCTTGCTAAGAAAGATAATTATCCTTGCCAGCTTTCTGGCGGTCAACAACAGCGTGTTGCTATTGCAAGAGCACTTATATTAAATCCAGATATTCTTTGTTTCGATGAGCCAACATCAGCACTTGACCCAGAACTTACTGGCGAGGTATTAAAGGTTATTAAATCTTTAAAAGATACAAATAGTACAATGATTGTTGTAACTCACGAAATGGAGTTTGCAAAGAACGTTTCTGATAAAGTTATATTTATGGCAGACGGTGTTGTTGAAGAAGTTGGCACACCTGAACAAATTTTTGAAAATCCACATAGCGAAAAATTAAAATCATTCTTAAACGCATCTTTTGAAAAAATTTAGGAGATTCTTTATGGATTTTGAATTAAGCATTACTTATAAGGTTAATGGAAAAATTAAGACTAAAACAAATTCAAATGAAGATTTTGACTTGAATATTATTAGCACACAGAGTAATTATTCTGTTACACTTGTTCCTAAAGATGATATTTCAATAATAGATTTTTATATCAAAACACCTTATAAATTTGATGATGAGGCAAAATTCTTTGCTAATGGTTTCCAATCTTGGACTGATACAAAAGAGTTTTCAAAGTGTGAAAAAATGAAAGACCTTGGTCTTGCTGGTAAAACTCTTATCGGAAAAATGGTAGGATTGGAAAAAATGGGCGATTATACATTTGTGCGCCAAGAAAAGAATGCGGGTGAGTTCCATTCTCATGGCTTCGCTTATGTTAGAAATGGTAATAATTATAATCTTATTGGTTCGTTAAGTGATCGTACTGGTTATACAATTATCTATGCCGATATGAATAATGGCATAATAAAAATAGCAAAAGACTTAGAAGGAATTGTGATTTCAAAGCCTTATAAAATAATGGATTTGTTTTTTGCTAATGGAAGTTATGACGAAGTTTTTGATAAATATTTTTCTGCTATGGATGTAAAGCCTATAACTGATCAAAAGATTAAAGGCTATACATCATGGTATAATTATTATCAGAATATAAATGAAAAAGTAATTCTTCGTGACCTTGAATCAATGGCAACTCAAAAAGAATATGTTAATACTTTTCAAATTGATGACGGCTATCAAACAGCTGTTGGCGATTGGCTTTCATTGAATAAGAAAAAATTTCCTAATGGCTTGAAACATATAGTTGATAAAATTCATAAAAATGGCTTTAAAGCCGGTTTATGGCTTGCTCCTTTTGGCGCTCAATGGACTTCAAAAGTTGCCAAAGAGCATAGAGATTGGCTTGTTAAAGATGAAAAAGGTAGGCCAATTCTTGTTGGCCCAAACTGGGGCGGATTTTATGCATTAAATATCTACAATCCAGAAGTAAGAGCATATATAAAAAATGTTTTTAATGAAGTTCTTAATGTTTGGGGCTTTGATTTAGTTAAACTTGATTTTTTGTATGCCGCGTCAATTATACCTATGAACAATAAAACAAGAGGCGAAATTGCGTACGATGCTATGGACTTTTTGCGTGAGTGTGTGGGTGAAAAAGCAATTATCGGTTGTGGCGTTCAGATGTTGCCTTCATTTGGTAAAGTAGATTATATGCGTATTGGTGCAGATATGAATCTTTCTTGGAAAGGTATGTTTTTGCAAAAATTCACTCATCGTGAAGATGTTTCTACTATCGACGCAGTACATAATAGTATTTATCGTAGATGCCTTAACGGTAGAGCGTTTTTGTGTGATACGGATGTATTTTTACTTCGTTCAACAAATATTAAATTTACATTTGAACAACAGAAGTTGCTTGCTAAAATAATTAAATTGTTAGGTAGCGTTTTGTTTATGTCTGATAATATTGCAGATTATAATGATGCGCAGTTGGAAGCATTTAAAGATACTTTAACTGATGATGCAAAGGTAGAGAATATCGAAGAAAAAGATGATGTAATAACAATTACTTATATTCAAAATGAGCAAGAGCATATAATGAAGT
>RCNI01002591.1_pt1 | contig 10519 bp, 9 predicted proteins | sample 2041151 | NCBI WGS metagenome assembly RCNI01 (sample SAMN09708214, study PRJNA481090) | feces metagenome | isolation source: feces | place: Antarctica: Albino Rookery
AAATTAAAAAAAAATGAATGGAAAAAACCCCCGGCTTCCAAACCCTCCCGGGATTTTCTTTGGTCATCAACGATGGCACACAGGCGTATACAGGGGCAATTGTGCAAATTCGCCTATAAAATTACATTTTTGCTGGTGAATCCAACTGAAATACTTTAAATCGCTAGGATTAAAATTTCCTGGAGTCGAAGGAAAGTGAAGTTTTTTCATACAAGTACAAAGAAAATTCTATCGTTTTTTTTGTATAGTCAGACTACAATAGAACTATCGTCAGGGACGAGGGCGCACCTTGCCACCAGGCGATAACAAAAATTCATTAGGAGGATTTTTTGATGAAGAAGACTTTTGCAATGCTCCTGGCTGCCGTTATGATGCTGGGCCTGCTGGCTGGCTGCGGCAACAAGGAAGACACCGCTCCCGAGGGTAACGAAGGCGATGCTCAGGTTGAGGAGCCCGTTGCCAGCGATGTGAATGTTGGCGTGTTCTACTACAACTTCGCTGATGCTTACATCACCACCGTCCGTACCGCTATGGACAAGCTCCTGGAAGAGGCTGGCGTGACCTACAACAACTACGATGCAGCTACCAACCAGGCTACTCAGCTGGATCAGATCAACACCGCTATCACCAACGGCGCTAACCTGCTGATTGTCAACATCGTTGAGACCTCTTCTCCCGATGCTGCTCAGAAGGCCTGCGATGCCGCTAAGGAAAACGATATCCCCATCATCTTCTTCAACCGCGAGGTTGCTGATGAGGTCGTCAAGAGCTATGACAAGTGCGCTTTCGTTGGTACCGACGCTCCCGAGGCCGGCCACATGCAGGGCGAGATGATCGGCGACTACCTGCTGGAGAACTTCGACGCTGTGGACCTGAACAAGGACGGCACCATCTCCTACGTCATGTTCAAGGGCCAGGAGGGCAACAAGGAAGCTGAGTATCGTACTCAGTACGCCGTCGAGGACGCTGACAAGAAGCTGACCGAGGCTGGCAAGAACGCTCTGAAGTTCTACGACGAGAAGAACACCTCCAAGTACCTGGTTGACCCCAACGGCGCTTGGTCTTCTCAGGCTGCTACCGACTACATGAACACCATCCTGGCTTCCAACACCGAGGCTAACGGCAACATGGTCGAGCTGGTTATCGCTAACAACGACGGCATGGCCGAGGGCGCTGTTGCTGCTCTGCAGCAGGCTGGCTACAACACCGGCGACGAGGGCTCTGTCACCATCCCCGTGTACGGCGTTGACGCTATGGAGTCCGCTCTGCAGAAGATCGAGAAGGGCCAGATGACCGGTACCGTCAAGCAGGATGGCGCTGGCATGGCTGCTACCATCATGACTCTGGTTAGCAATGTTGACGCTGGTGTAGCCCTGATGGACAACACCGCTGACTACAATGTCAGAGAGGACGTTGCCAAGATCATGGTTCCCTACGTCAAGATGGGCTAATCTCACGAGACAAATCGTCCCGATCAAAGTTTGAGTTTTACGGAGCGGGGCTGCCCTTCCGGCAGCCCCGTTTTTCCGGCGACAGAACGAAAAATCTTGGAATCTGTGCCTGAGCGGTGACGCACTCCGTGGCCGCCGAGGCAAAGGTTCCACATACCACCAAAGGAGGAGAACACTATGGAGCAGCCGGCACTGCTTGAGATGCGTGGCATCTGCAAGGAATTCCCTGGTGTCAAAGCACTGGACAATGTCCAGCTGACGGTTCGGCCCGGCACCGTCCATGCCCTGATGGGTGAGAACGGCGCAGGCAAGTCCACTCTGATGAAATGCCTCTTCGGCATTTACTCCAGAGACAGCGGCACCATTACACTGGACGGCAAGGAGGTCAACTTCAAGAACTCCAAGGAGGCCATGGAAAAATGGTTCACCAGGAGCTGAACCAGGCTCTTACCCGTACCGTCACCGACAACCTGTGGCTGGGCCGGTATCCCACCACTTGCGGCATGGTCAACGAGGCCAAGATGCGCAAGGATACCGAGGCCATTTTTGAGCAGCTCCAGGTGTCCGTTGACCCCAGAGCGATCATGTCCACTCTGCCTGTTTCTCAGCGGCAGATGGTGGAGATCGCCAAGGCCGTCAGCTATGACGCCAAAATCATCGTTTTCGACGAGCCTACCTCTTCTCTGACCGAGGTGGAGGTGGAGCACCTGTTCCGCATCATCAACATGCTCCGGGACAAGGGCTGCGGCATCATTTACATCAGCCATAAGATGGAGGAGATCCTTCGTATCAGCGATGACGTCACCATCATGCGCGATGGTCAGTACGTGGACACCAAGGCCGCCAAGGACCTGACCATGGAGGAGATCATCAAGCTGATGGTCGGCCGTGAGCTGACCAACCGCTTCCCCCCCAAGGACAACGTGGTGGGCGACACCCTGCTGGAGGTGGAGCACATCTCCGGTAAATACACCCGCCTGAAGGATGCCAGCTTCACCCTGCACAGCGGCGAAATCCTGGGCATTGCCGGTCTGGACGGCGCAGGCCGCACCGAGGTGCTGGAAAACCTCTTCGGCTCCATGACTCGAGGCGGCGGTACCATCAAGCTCCACGGCAAGGAAATCCGCAATAAGACACCTCGGGAGTCCATTAAGAACGGCTTCGCCCTGCTGACCGAGGAGCGCCGCGCAACGGGCATCTTCGGTATCCGGAGCATTCTGGATAACACCGTCATCTCCAACCTGAAGAGCTATCTGATGGGCGGCATCTGCCTCAACGATAAGAAAATGCGTGAGGACACCGCCTGGGCCATTGAGGCCATGCACATCAAGACCCCCAGCCAGAGCACCCAGATCCGGTCTCTGTCCGGTGGTAACCAGCAGAAGGTCATCATTGGCCGCTGGCTGCTGACCAACCCCGAGGTGCTGCTGCTGGATGAGCCTACCCGCGGCATTGACGTTGGTGCAAAGTACGAAATTTATCAGTTGATTATCGACCTTGCCAAGCAGGGCAAGGGCGTCATCATGGTCTCCTCCGAAATGCCGGAGCTGCTGGGCGTGTGTGACCGTATTCTGGTCATGTCCGGCGGTCGGATGGCCGGTGAGGTTGACGCAAAGACTACCAGCCAGGAAGAGATCCTGACCCTGGCAGCCAAATATGTGTAATGGGGAGGAACCACTGAAATGAGTAAAGAAAGCCAGAATCTCGAGAAAGCAGCCCAGGCAAAGGTGAAGAAAGAGCGCCAGCCCTGGACTTCCAAGCGGGTCATCGACCTGCTGCTGAACAACGCACTGATTATCATTATGGCCCTGGCCGTGGTGTATATCGCAATTAAAAACCCCTTCTTCATTAAGCCTCGTTCCATCATCAACATCCTGGCCCAGACCTGCGCTTACCTGCCTGTCGCTCTGGGTGTCGGCGGTTGTATCGTGCTGACCGGTACTGACCTGAGTGCAGGCCGTATCGTTGGTCTGACCGCCTGTATCTCCGCCTCCCTGCTGCAGGCTGTGGACGCAGCCAGCAAAATGTGGGTCGGCATTGAGCCCCCTCCCGTGCTGCTGGTCCTGCTGCTGGCCATGGTGATCGGCGCAGCCATCGGCGCATTCAACGGCTTCTTCATTGCCAAGTTCAAGCTGCATCCCTTCATCGTTACCCTGGGCACTCAGCTGATCATCTACACCATCCTGCTGCTGTACATGAAGGCCGGCAGCAACAACGGTATGGCAATCTCCGGTCTGGACGCCAGCTACTCCAACTTCATCACCGGCTCCGTTCTGAAGATTTTCGGTACTCCCATTCCCAACTATGTCTGGATTTCCCTGGCTCTGACCGCTGTCATGTGGTTCATCTGGAACAAGACCACCTTTGGTAAGAATATGTTCGCCCTGGGTGCCAACGAAGAGGCTGCCCGCGTGTCCGGCGTCAACGTGTTCATGACCACCATCATGGTCTTTGCTCTGGCTGGCGCCATGTACGCCGTCACCGGCTTCATCGAGGGCGCACGTGTTGCTTCCAACACCGCAAACACCGGCTTCAACTACGAGCTGGACGGCATCGCAGCCTGCGTTATCGGCGGCGTGTCCTTCGTCGGTGGTATCGGCAAGATCCGCGGCGTGATTATCGGCGTGCTGATGCTCCGTCTGATCTTCGTCGGCCTGAACATGGTGGGTATCAACCAGGATCTGTTCTACCTCATCAAGGGCGGCATCATCCTGTTTGCCTGCGCACTGGATATGAGAAAGTATCTGGTCAAGAAGTAAGTCTAAAAACCCCCGGAAGGGCGCGCACAAACCGTGCGCGCCCTTCTTTTTTTCATCGGGAAAGCATGGTATACTAAAAAGGATCACTAAATTTTTCACAAATGACCATGACACAGCTATGCGGGCAATCAAAGGGGGATTTCCATGGAGCTTTATCGGGTGTTGCTGGTAGATGACGAGGAAGATATCCGGGTGGGCATCAGTCAGAAAATGGACTGGGAAGGCCTTGGGTTCAAGCTGGTAGGCGAGGCAGAAAACGGCAAGGACGCCCTGGATCTTGCCGAGTCTCTGCGCCCGGATGTGGTACTGACAGACATCAAAATGCCCTTTATGGACGGTCTGGAGCTCTGCCGCATCCTCACGGAGCGGCTGCCTGCCTCCAAGTTTGTGGTGTTCTCCGGCTTCGATGATTTCGAGTATGCCAAGCAGGCCATTCGCATGAACGTGTCCGAGTATATTTTGAAGCCCATCAACGCTGTGGAGCTGGCCACTGTGCTGGAAAAGCTGAAGGAAGAGCTGGACCGGGAGCGCACCGAGCGGCAGAATGCGGAACTGCTGCGCAGCCGCTACGAGGAGAGTCTGCCTTTGCTTCGGGGCCTGTTCCTCACCCGGCTGCTGGATGGCCGTGTCCCCCGGGAGCAGGTGGTGAAGCTGGCGGAGCGGTACGAGGTGGATCTGCGGGGCGATGCCTTCACGGCTGCCATCGTCCACATCGGCGGAGAGCGGGAGCACAGCGCGCTGCTGATCCCCATGGTGCAGCAGCTGATGGAGGAAAATCTCCAGTTGGAGGGCTGTACGTGCAGAACCTTCCTCTATAACGACTCCCTGGCCATTCTGGCCTCCTTCCAGAATGAGCATCTGGTCTACGAGTTCATTGATGCCCTCAACCGGATCTGCACATTGGCGGAGAGCTACCTCAACGAGCATCTGACCATCGGCGTGGGCGTTCCCTGCAAGGACCCCGCCGACCTGCCTCAGTCCACTGCCGGTGCCCGCAGTGCCCTGGATTACCGCTCCATGGTGGGCCGGGGTCAGGCCATTTACATCGGCGACCTGGAATCAGATTCTGTCATTCGGCTGAGCTTTGACGAGGGCGACGAGCGGGCCCTGACTACGGCGGTGAAGCTGGGGGGCGAGGAGGAGGTGCGGACAGAGATGCAGCACCTCTCTGACCGTCTCACCGAGGCTGGGATTCCCCTGCCCCAGTGCCAGCTGTTTTTCCTGAGTTTGCTGACCTGCCTGCTGAAGCTGACCCGTGACGGCGGGTTAGAGACAGAGCAGGTGTTTGGCAAGGAGTTTACCGGCACCTTGAAGGTGACGGACTTTCCCTCTATCCCGGCCCTGACGGACTGGTGTCTGGAACGGTGTCTTGCCATTCAGACCGGCATTCGCCGCCAGCGGACGGATTCTGCTGGCAGGATGGTGGAAAAGGCCAAGGCATTCATTCAGGAGCACTACGCCGAAAGCGAGCTGTCGGTGGAGACCCTCTGTGAGTACCTCCACCTCTCCCCTGCCTATTTCTCTACGGTGTTCAAACGGGAGATGGGCATGAGCTTTACAAACTATGTCACCGTGGTGCGCATGGAGGCCGCGGCGGAGGCCCTTCGCAATACCGAGGAGAAAACTTACCTCATTGCCCGGAAGTGCGGCTATGAGGACCCCAACTATTTCAGCTACGTCTTTAAGCGCCACTTTGGCATGACCCCCACCAAGTTCCGTGGGGAGCGCTCTGCCAACTGAGGTCAAATTCTGACGGAAAGGAGACCTTCCTAGTGAAAACGCTATGGGAAAAGCTGCGCCAGCGCTGGCTGGATCTCTATCATCGCTCCGGCATTCAGGTGATTTTGTCCCTGTCCTTCACCGCTGTGACGGTGCTGGGCATGGTGTTCCTGGGGTTGACCCTGTTCCTGCGCTTCACCAGCACCTCCAATACCCAGGTGGCGGAGAACAGCCAGAGAGTGCTGGCCCAGGTGAACCTGAATCTGGACAACTATCTGCGCAGCATGATGCGGGTCTCTGACACCGTTTACTACCAGGTCATCAAAGACACCAATCTGGATCAGACAGATATTGCGCCGGAGATGGAGCTGCTGTATGAATCCAATCGGGATAATCTGGTGTCTATTGCCGTGTTCTCCAAGGAGGGGGAACTGGTGGCGGCCACGCCCTTCAACACCCTGAAAAACAGTGTGAAGCCCAAGAAAGAGTCTTGGTTTATTACCGCTGTGGATCGGATCGAGAACCTGCACTTCTCCACCGCTCACGTCCAGAACCTCTTTGAGGACCCGGACTACCGCTATCGCTGGGTGGTGTCCCTGAGCCGTCAGGTGGAGCTGACCCGCGCCGGGCGCATTGAAAGCGGCGTGCTGCTGGTGGATATGAGCTTCGGCGGCATCGAGCAGCTGTGCAAAAACGTGGATCTGCCCAGAAAGGGCGGCTATCTCTACCTGATTGACGACTCCGGGGAGATCATCTACCACCCCCGCCAGCAGCTCATCAACTCCGGCATCATCCGGGAGAACAACCAGATCGCTGCCACCTATGCAGACGGCACCCACAATGAGAAATTTCTGGGGCAGAACCGACAGGTGACGGTGAAAACCGCAGGCTATACCGGCTGGAAGATGGTGGCGGTTATGCCTGTGGAGAGCATTATGGACAACTACGGACAGCTGGTGCTGTTTTTCCTGTTTGTGGTGCTGTTCTCCATTTTCCTGCTGGTGTTTGTCAATCTGCGGCTGTCTGAGTGGATCACCCGTCCGGTGAAGCAGCTGGATGAGGCGGTGCGTCAGCTGGAGGCCGGTGCCCAGGAGGCAGATCTGGAAGTCCGCGGCCCCCATGAGATCGAGCATCTGGCCCGCTCCATCCGCTCCATGGTGTCTACCATGCGGCATCTGATGGACGATATCATCCAGCAGGAAAAGCAGAAGCGGCGCAGCGAGCTGGATGTGCTTCACTCCCAGATCAACCCCCATTTCCTGTATAATACCCTGGATTCGGTGGTCTGGATGACGGAGAACAACCGCACGCAGGACGCTGTGACCATGATTACCTCACTGGCCCGGTTCTTCCGGTTGTCCCTGAGCCGGGGCAGCAGCATCATTACCGTGGGCGACGAGCTGGAACAGGTGCGCCATTATCTGGTCATTCAGAAAATGCGGTATAAGAACAAGTTCTCCGCAAAATTTATTGTGGATGACGACGTGGACAAGCTGTATACCATTAAGCTCATTGAGCAGCCCATTTTGGAAAATGCCATCTATCACGGCATGGCCTACGCCGATGGTGACGGGGAAATCATCATCCACGCCTTCCGGGACGGAGACGATGTGGTGATCGACGTCATCGACAACGGCCCCGGTATGCCTGAGGAGGTGGTGGAGCATCTTCTGGACCCAGGCCGGGCCAACAAGGAGGGCGGCACACGGGGCGGCAGCGGCATTGGCCTGCGGAACGTCCACCAGCGGATTCAGCTGACCTTCGGCCCGCAGTATGGTCTGACCGTCACCAGTGAGCCGGACGATGGCACTACGGTGCGCACCCGGATTCCCGCTGTGGATGCAGAGCAGGCCCGTCGGTATCAGGAGGAGGGGGAGCAATGAAACAGAAGATTTTCTGGCAGCTGGTCGTACCTCTGCTGAGTCTGTGCGTCCTCTTTCTGCTGCTGGCCACAGAGCCCGCAGAAGTCAGCGCGAAGCAGGAACTTGTGGAGCTTTCCGTCATTTTCCGGGAGGATAACGCGGTGTGGAATGTTACCCGGGAGGGCATGGAGCAGGCGGCGGCAGACGTAGGGGCGGAGCTGCGGTTCCTGTCCCCCAATACCCCCAACGATGCCCGGGAACAGAAGGAACTTCTGGAGCGGGAGCTGGAGGGCGGCGCGGACGGCATTGTTCTCGCTCCTGCGGATCGGCAGACCTTACAGGAGAGCGTCAGTAAGTGCAATGGTGTGGTGGTGACGCTGGAAACCCCCATGGAGGGGGCCAATGCCTGTGTGGGCGTGGACAATCAGGCGCTGGGTGAGGCATTGGCTCGCAGCGCCATGAATGGCGTGTATCAGGGCGGCACGGTGCTGCTGCTGGATACGGTTCCGGGGGACAATGGGGTGCAGGAGCGCATTCGCGCCGCCCGGGCCTTGCTGGAAAAAGAGGGACGCGTTGTGGTGCAGGTGGTTCCCACCAAGGATCTTACAATGGAGGATCGATTGCGGGAAATCATCCTGCGCAGCCACCCCACGGCCATGGTGGCCTTTGAGGCCTCGGCTCTGGAAAATGCCGTGGACGTGGTTCGCGCCATGAACGATGAGACCAATATCCCCTGGAAATTCCCACCCTTGCTGTACGGTATGGGCTCCACACCGGCCATTGCTGCCGGTCTGGAACAGAGCCATATCACAGCGATTCAGGCACAGGATGACTTCTCTTCCGGCTACATTGCGGTGATTACTGCCGTCCGCATGGCACGCCATCAGAGCACGGTAGAGGTAGAGCCTCTGCCCTTCCTGCTGGTGCGGCGGGAGAATATGTATGATGTGGATCGGCAGAAGCTGCTGTTTCCGGTGACCCGATAAAGGAGAATCCCATATGAAGAAGTACCAGCGTATCCTGGCCCCGCTTCTGCTGGCCGGCCTTGTGTTTCTGCTCATGACCTCCTGCGTGGAGCAAAAGCCCCCCACCTTCCGCATCGGCGTGGCCCTCTACTCTCAGGAGGATACCTTCATCAGCTCCGTGGCCCAGAGCCTTGACCGGCTGGCCAAGGCGGAGGAAAAGGAGCGGAATATTAAGATCAACATGACTCTGGTGGACAGTGGCCGCTCACAGGCTGTGCAGAATGAACAGGTGGATCGGTTTTTGAAGCAGGGCTATGATGTGATCTACGTCAATATTTTTGACCGTACTGCGGCGGCGGTGATCGTGGACAAGGCCCAGAGAGCGGGTGTCCCTGTGATCTTTTTCAATCGGGAACCGGTGGAAGAGGATCTGGATCGGTGGGAGTACGCCTACTATGTGGGCTCCCGGGCAGAGCAGGCGGGCCGCATGCAGGGCCGCCTGGTGCTGGATGCCTGGCACGAAGATCGAAAGAGTATCGACCGCAACGGCGACGGTGTTTTACAGTATGTGATGCTGGAGGGAGAACCCGGGCATCAGGATACCCTCCTGCGCAGTGAGTACAGCATCAAGACCCTCCAGACCAACGGTATGCAGCTGGAACGGCTGGGAAACTACTCCGCTGACTGGCAGCGGGGCAAGGCCGGGATGAAGATGACACAGTGGTTGGAGCAATATGACGGGCAGATCGAGGCGGTGCTGGCCAATAATGACGATATGGCTCTGGGTGCCATTGATGCATGTCTTGCCGCCGAGATGACGGTTGAGGATCTGCCTCTGGTGGTGGGCGTGGATGCCACAGAGGAGGCTGTGCAGGCAGTGCAAGACGGACTCCTCTGCGGTACAGTCTGCAACGATGCAGAGGGACAGGCCGCCAAGATCATGCAGCTGTCCTGTGCCCTGATGGAAAGCAACGATCCTGGAACGGTAATGAAGATCGAGGACGATCACTATATCTGGCTGGAATACAGTACGGTAAGCCGGGAGACCCTTGAGGATCAGGGAAAATGAGAACAAGGCCGGGGAAAAGCAAACTGCTTTTCCCCGGCCTTTCCTTCTGTTATTCATCTTCGTAGGTAAAGTGCAGGCCGCAGGAATAGCAGACATTCCGGTTGCCGGGCTGGCGGGCCTTGCACCGTGGGCAGTGGATCTCCGTTTTGACTCGGGTAGGAAAACGGGCTGTGTCGTCGGTGAGGGGAATTTCCTCCTCCTGAGAAGGGGGGCGCATTCAGTGGGGGCGGGCGTCTCCACTTTGCTGTTGGGCTGGGCGGCTTCCAGTTCAGCGATGCGCTGTTTCAGCGCGTCGATTTCCCGGCAGCAGTCCACAATTTTGGTGGACAGGTCGGTATGGTCTGCGGCCCGATCCGGCAAAAGGATCAGAACGATGAGCAGCACCACACCGCCGGGGAAGCCCCCGATAAAGCCGCCCACAGCGGCCAAAACGGTGGAGTAGCCTTTGGAGGACGCGACCAGACCACAGAGCGTAGCCAGAAGCAGAGAGACAATCCAAATCAACATCTATATCATCCTTTCTTTTTCATCACGATATGTGGCGTACTGAAACAAGTTTACAGGTGGAATGACAGAAGGCTGTTTACTGATTTCGATAGTCCGTCGGGCTGACGCCCATTTCCCGCTTAAAGGCCCGGGAGAAGTAGAAGGGGTCTTCATAGCCTACGGAGGCCGCCACCGTGCTCACCGAGAG
>RCNI01002030.1_pt1 | contig 10503 bp, 10 predicted proteins | sample 2041151 | NCBI WGS metagenome assembly RCNI01 (sample SAMN09708214, study PRJNA481090) | feces metagenome | isolation source: feces | place: Antarctica: Albino Rookery
ATGATGGCTAAATTAGGAAGAGTAGCAAAATTATTAGGACCTAAAGGTCTTATGCCAAATCCTAAAGCTGGAACAGTAACTATGGACGTAGTTAAAGCTGTTAAAGATATTAAAGCTGGTAAAATCGAATATAGATTAGACAAAACTAATATCATCCACTGCCCAATTGGTAAAGTATCATTTGGAACAGAAAAATTAACAGAAAACTTTAACACATTATTAGGAGCAATATTAAAAGCTAAACCAGCTGCTGCTAAAGGTACATATGTTAAATCATTAGCAATATCTACAACTATGGGACCTGGAATAAAAATTAATCCTTCTACAAAAATATAATAGTAGTAAAAGATTAGTAAATATAAAAAATAAATAGGAAGGAGACCAAAGACAGTAGGTTAAATATACTTGTAAATCCTACCGAGGTAACATGATGCGGATTAAATCTGTCATATTGAAGTTACACTCGGAGTGGATTTTGGTATGACAGATTATATTTTTAGGAGGTGAACTCATGCCAAGTAATAAAACAATGGAAATGAAGAAAGCTAAAGTATTAGCATTAGCAGAAAAAATGAAAAAAGCTAAAATAATCGTTTTAGTTGATTACAGAGGTATCAATGTTGAAGATGATACTAAAGTAAGAAAAGCATTAAGAGAAAATAATGCTGAATACTTAGTAACTAAAAATTCAATAATTTCTTTCGCAGCTAAAGAAGCTGGAATCGAAGGATTTGATAGTATGTTAGAAGGACCTTCAGCTATAGTTTTCGGATATGATGACTATGTTGGAGCACCTAAAGAAATTTACACATACGGAAAAGATAAAGAATATTACAATATTAAAGGTGGAGCAATGGATGGAAAAGCTGTATCAGTTGAAGAAATTACTAAACTTGCATCTTTACCATCAAGAGAAACATTACTTTCAATGCTTGCTTCTGCACTTATTGGAAATATCAGAAACTTAGCAGTTGTTTTAGATCAAACTAAAACTAAAAAAGAAGAAGAAAACGCTTAGTTTAAAAAACAATTAAAAATGATAATAAAGAATAATTAAGAAAGAAATAGGAGGAAATTTATCATGGAAAAAATCGAAAATTTAATTGCTGAAATTGAAAAATTAACTGTTATCGAATTAGCTGATTTAGTAAAAGCTATCGAAGAAAAATTTGGAGTATCTGCTGCAGCTGCAGTAGTTGCTGCTGGACCTGCAGCTGGTGGAGCTGCTGCTGAAAAATCTGAATTTGACGTTGTACTTGCTGACGCTGGTGCTACTAAAATTGCAGTAATCAAAGCTGTTAGAGAAGCTACAGGATTAGGATTAAAAGAAGCTAAAGAATTAGTAGACGGAGCACCTAAAACTGTTAAAGAAGGAGTTTCTAAAGAAGAAGCTGACAAATTAGCTGAAGCTTTAAAAGCTGCTGGTGCAACTGTAGAAGTTAAATAATTTGTTTAAATTATATTAGAGGAACTGTATAGTTCCTCTTTTTTTGTGTATAAAAAAATAGAGATTAAATAATCTCTATTTGTTAATTAATATACTTAATATTTTATTGGATAATATATTTGCAATAAATATTAAAACTAAAATAAATGCAACAATTAAAATGAAAGTTAATATACTAGAAAAGAAACAAGTAAGTAAATCTAGTTTAATAACTTCTTTTTCATTTTCGTTTGAATCTTCATTATCTTTTTTGTCTATTTTATTATACCAAGTTTTAAATTTTTCTATTTTTAATAAATTCTTAATAATAAACTCTTTTGTTTTGTTATATGCTATTACAAAAGGTTTAGATAAATTAAAGTTAATTAAATATACATAGAAAGATTGTAACACAATAGCTACAAGTATATATAATCCTAATACTCCAAAAATTAATGTCATATTAGTTGCAGGATTAGGAATATTTAAAAATGAATTTATAAGATATGTTCCTAAATTAACCCCTAATTTATCTAAAGTTATATAGTACATATATACAAATGTAATCCATGTAAGTAATACTAGAGTAGAAGGAAGTACCAGTTTATTAAATGGTATAGTCTTTCTACTAGAAATTTTAAGAGTACTATCTACTAAAGAAGATGTGATAACTAAAAATACTAAGTACACTAGAAATAAACATAAAAATATTATAACACCCATATCTTCACCTACTTTTCATTCTTTTGTTTAAAAAACGCTAATTTTTTATGTCTTTTTGTATATACATCATTATGATGGTTAATTGCAAAAGAATAAACATTTTCAAGGTTATCTCCAAAGTATTTAACTGAATATTTTTCTGCAGTTTTAAGTCCATTTTTACTTAATTTTTCTCTTAAAGTATCATTATTTAATAATTTTAATACTGTTTTAGGATAGTCTTTATCGAAAAGAAAGAACATACCAGTTTCATTATTACGAATAATACCATCTAAGTTAGTATCATATTTAGCTACAACTGGAAGCTCTGCACCCATAGCTTCTATAAATGTTAATCCTTGTGTTTCTGTAGTAGATGCATTAACAAATACATCTCCAATGCTATAATATATAGCAATTTTTTCCCAAGGTTGTCTACCAGTGAATATAACTTTATCTGATATATTTAATTTAGCTGCAAGATTTTTTAAATCTTGTACGGATGGTCCATCTCCAACAATAACAAATTTAGCATTTGGTTCTTTTTTTAGAATTTCAGGCATTCCATTTATTAGAACATCTACACTTTTTTCTTCTGCTATTCTTCCAACAAAAAGTATAATTTTATCTTCTTTAGTTAAACCAATTTCCTTTTTTAAATCCTCTTTTTGTTTATCTGAAAAATTTTCTTTTCTAAAAGGAGCTAAATCTATTCCAGTTGGAACGATAAAGATATCTTTGTTTTTAATTTTACATCTATATTTTAAATATTTTTCTGTTTTCTTAGATGGAGAAATTACAGCATCTGCTTTGTTAACAAAGTTTTTAGAAAACTTTCTACAAAATCTTTTAGGATATATATTTCTACCACCTTTAATTGGTACTATATAATGTACATAGTCTTCCCACATAGTATGATATGTATGTACAAAAGGTATATTAAATTTTCTAGAAATTATTTTACCAAAAAGTCCTAAAGAAAATTCAGATTGAGTATGTACAACATCTAAATTTAATTCTTTAATTTGTTTAGCTATACTTCTTGAATAAAAAGATGCTATTCTATATTTATATTTTTTTGCTACAAATAATGGTATACTTTTAAGCATATATAAATTTTGATTTTCTGTTGGCTCATGTTTAGTAGGTGAGAAAATAAACACCTCATGGCCTCTTTTGGTCATCTCTTGTTCTAACATTTTAATTGATGTAACAACACCATTTATGTCTGGATGATATGTATCTGTAAATATTCCTATTCTCATAATAATTCTCCTTAATTAATGTCAAAATGACATAGTTTAGACACAAATATTATATAATAATTATTATATAAAGTCAATATTTATAGATTTATATAAATTTTTAAAAAACTTATAAAAAAAGGCTTGCTTTTTTTAAAAATGTGTTATAATAAAGATGTAGATAGTAGAAATACTATTTAGAAAGAGAGGTTTTTATATGTCAGTTATACATGTAACAAGCGAAATTAAAAAATTAAAAAAAGTATTATTACACAGACCTGGTAATGAATTATTACATTTAACACCAGATACATTAGAAAGATTACTTTTTGATGATATTCCTTATCTAAAAGTAGCACAACAAGAACACGATTACTTTGCAAACATTTTAAGAGAAAATGGAGTAGAAGTAGTTTATTTAGAAGATTTAATGGCAGAAACATTAGATGCTTGCCCAGAACTTCGTGAAAAATTCTTAAAACAATTTATTAAAGAAGGTGGTATATCTACACCTAAATATGCACAAATTCTTTATGATTATTTAAATGAAATAGAAGATAATAAAGAACTTGTATTAAAAACAATGGAAGGTGTAAACATTAATGAATTAGATCCAGAAGAAAGAGATATTGAACATTCATTAATTGATTTAGTAAGTGAAGAATCTAAATTTATTTTAGATCCAATGCCTAACCTTTACTTTACTAGAGATCCATTTGCTTCAGTTGGAGATGGAGTTGTTTTAAATAAAATGTATTCTGTAACAAGAAATAGAGAAACTATATATGCATCATATATATTCAAATATCATCCAGAATACAAAGATAAAGTTGAATTATTCTATGATAGAGATAATGCATTCCATATAGAAGGTGGAGATGTATTAAATATAAATGATCATGTTTTAGCAGTTGGTATTTCTCAAAGAACTTGTCCAGATGCTATAGATCTTTTAGCTAAAAATGTTTTTGAACATCCAAATTGCAAAATTGATACAATTCTTGCATTCAACATTCCAGTTTCAAGAGCATTCATGCACTTAGATACAGTATTTACACAAGTAGATTATGATAAATTTACTTATCACCCAGGAATAATGGGAACATTACAAGTATTTGAAATCACTAAAGGAGAAAAGAATGGTGAAATCAAAGTTAAAGAAAAAAATGATTCTTTAGAAAATATATTAGAAGAATATGTTGGAAGAAAAATTACATTAATTCCATGTGCAGGTGGAGATAAAATAGCTGCTGAAAGAGAACAATGGAATGATGGTTCAAATACACTTTGTATAGCTCCAGGGGTAGTTGTTGTTTATTCTAGAAATAACATTACAAATGAAGTATTAAGAAAACATGGATTAAAAGTATTAGAAATGCCAAGTGCAGAACTTTCTCGTGGACGTGGTGGCCCAAGATGTATGAGTATGCCATTAGTAAGAGAAGACTAATTTAAAAGAGGTGAATTATATGAACGTATCATTAAAAGGTAGAAGTTTATTAAAATTATTAGATTACTCAGAAGAAGAAATAAGATATTTATTAGATTTATCTAAATATTTTAAAAATATGAAAAAAGAAGGAAAACCACATAAATATTTAGAAGGCAAAAATGTAGTACTTGTTTTTGAAAAAACATCTACTAGAACAAGATGTGCATTTGAAGTAGCAGGAATGGACCTTGGAATGGGAGTAACATACTTAGATCCAACTGGTTCTCAAATGGGTAAAAAAGAAAGTATTGCAGATACTGCAAGAGTTCTTGGAAGAATGTATGATGGTATTGAATACAGAGGATTTAAACAATCTATAGTAGAAGAACTTGCAGAAAAAGCAGGAGTTCCAGTATGGAATGGTCTTACAGATGAATTCCATCCAACACAAATGCTTGCAGACCTTTTAACAATTGAAGAAAACTTTGGACATTTACAAGGTGTTAACTTCACATACATGGGAGATGCTAGAAACAATGTTGGTAACTCATTAATGGTAGCATGTGCAAAAATGGGATTAAACTTCACTTGCTGTGCACCAAAAGAATTATTCCCAGCAGAAGATTTAGTTGAAACATGTAAAGAAATTGCTGCAAAAAACGGATGTACAATTACTCTTACAGAAGATGTAGAAGAAGGAACTAAAAATGCAAATGTAATTTATACAGATATTTGGGTTTCAATGGGTGAACCAGATGAAATTTGGGAATCTAGAATTAAATTATTAAAACCATATCAAGTAAATTCTAAAGTAATGGAAAATGCAAGTCCAAATGCTATCTTTATGCATTGTTTACCATCATTCCATGATGAAAATACAACAATTGGTAAAGATATTGCTAAAAAATTTGGATTACCAGAAATGGAAGTTACAAATGAAATATTCGAATCTTCTAAATCAAAAGTATTTGATGAAGCAGAAAATAGAATGCATACAATTAAAGCAACTATGTACGCTTCTTTAAGAGAAGACTAATAAATACGAAGTTAAAGTTTATATATTTCTAGGAAAGTTCTGATTTAAATTATAAATTAGGGAGATGAAATATATGAAGGAAGAAAATAAAAACGTAAAGTCTACTAGTAAAACATCTACTAAAAAAACAGGTACAGCAGCTACAGCTAAAAAAACTGCAGCTGCCAAATCTGTTAAAGCAGAAGCAAAAGCTAAAAAAGTAGAAAAAGTAGAAGTAAAAGAAAAGAAAAAAGGTTTTAAAATGCCTTCAGCATTTACTATTTTATTAATAATAATTGCAACAATTTCACTTGTTACATTATTCCTTCCAGAAGGATCAGGTGTAACACCTGCAACTCTTGCAAATGTTGTTATGGCTCCAGTTAGTGGGTTTGTAGATGCTATAGATGTTATCATATTCGTTATGGTACTTGGGGGATTCTTAGGAGTTGTTTCTAAAACAAAAGCTTTAGAATCTGGAATAGGAAGAATAGTTAAAAAATTAAAAGGAAAAGAATTAATAATGATTCCAATTCTAATGACATTATTTTCATTAGGTGGAACAACATATGGAATGGCTGAAGAAACAATTGCCTTTTATGCATTAATCGTAACTGCTATGATGGCAGCTGGATTTGATAGCATGGTTGGAGCAGCAGTTATCTTACTTGGAGCTGGTGTTGGGGTACTTGGATCTACTGTTAATCCATTTGCTGTTGGTGCAGCGGTAGATGCTTTAAAAGAAGCTATACCAGGTTTTCAAGTAAACCAAACTATAATAATTGCTATAGGAGCATTATTATGGATTTCTTCACTTTTAATATCAATATTCTTCGTAATGCGTTATGCTAGAAAAGTTAGAGCTAACAAAGAAAATACAATCTTATCTGAAAATGAAATCAAAGAAGCAGAAGCAGCTTTCGGTAAAAAAAATAATGCTGAAACTTTTGAATTAACAGGAAAAAGAAAAATTGCTTTAGTAGTATTTGGTATTTGTTTTGTAGTTATGATTGTTTCATTAATTCCATGGGAAAGCTTTGGAATTACAGTATTTAAAAATACAACTAATTTATTAACAGGAGTACCTTTTGGAGAATGGTATTTCCAAGAACTTGCTTCATGGTTCTTTATTATTGCTATAGTAATTGGATTACTATTTAGAATGAAAGAAAAAGAAATCGTAGAAGCTTTCATAGATGGAGCTGCATCTATGATAAGTGTTGTTCTTGTAATTGCTGTATCTAGAGGTATTAGTGTAATAATGGCAAAAACAGGATTAGGTAATTATATATTAGAAAATGCTGCTAATATGTTAAAAGGAGTACATGGTATTCCATTTACAGTAGTATCATATTTACTATTTATAGGTTTATCTTTCTTAATACCATCTACATCTGGTCTTGCAGGAGCATCAATGCCAATAATGGGTGGACTTGCTTACCAACTTGGATTAAGCCCAGAAGTTATGATTATGGTATTTTGCGCAGCATCTGGTTTAGTTAACCTTGTAACACCAACAAGTGGTGTTGTAATTGGGGGACTTGCAGTTGCTAAAATAGATTTTTCAACATGGCTAAAATTTGTTGGTAAAGTATTAGCAACATTATTTGTTGTAAACTTAATTATATTATCAATGGCTATGTTATTACTTTAATAAGATATAACTTTCCTACAAATAAAACTTTAATTTATATAGATCACCACAAATTGGTGATCTTTTTATTTTACATAATATTGATTTTTATTTTGTTTTGTGATATAATCTATACGAAATTTAAAATATATTCGATAGATAATTCTATAGGAGGCGTATAATATGCGTAAAACAAAAATAATTTGTACTTTAGGACCAGCAACAGATAGTTATGAGATGATAAAAAAATTAGTTAATTCTGGAATGGATTGTGGAAGACTTAATTTCTCACATGGAACTTATGAAGAGCAAAAGAAAAAAATAGATTTGTTAAAAAAAGTTAGAGAAGAGTTAAAAAAGCCAGTATCTATATTATTAGATACAAAAGGACCAGAAATTAGACTTAAAACATTTGCAAGACATGAAGAACATCTAATAGAAGGACAGCAGTTTACACTTTGTAGTTATGACACAGAAGGTACAAGTACTAAAGTTTCTATAACCTATGATGAGTTATATAAATATGTAGAAAAAGGAAATAAGATACTTTTAAATGATGGAGCAATTGTACTTTTAGTAGAAGAAATACAAGATAAAGACATTGTATGTAAAGTTTTAGTAGGAGGAAAAATTAGCGACAGAAAAGGTGTTAATGTACCAGGTGTATATATTGGAATGAACTATTTAAGTGATGTAGATAAAGAAGATATATTATTTGGAATAAAAAATGGAATAGATTATATAGCGGCATCTTTTGTAAGAAATAAATCAGACGTACAAGATTTAAGAAATCTTTTAAATGCAAATGATGCAAAACACATTAAAATAATAGCTAAGATAGAAAATCAGGAAGGCGTAAAAAATGTAAATGAAATATTAGAAGTAGCAGATGGAATAATGGTAGCACGTGGTGATTTAGGCGTAGAAGTAGATTTTGCTAAAGTTCCAGTATTACAAAAGGAAATAGTAGAAAAATGTCATGAAGCAGGTAAAATGGTTATTATAGCAACTCAAATGCTTGAGTCAATGACATCTAATCCAGTTCCAACTAGAGCAGAAGTTACAGATATAGCAAATGCAATAATGCAAGGTGCAACAGCAATAATGTTATCTGGAGAGTCTGCAGCTGGAAAATATCCTATAAAAGCGGTAGAAACAATGTCACAAATTGCAACAGTAAATGAAAGTGCAATAGATTATAGAAAGAACTTTTATAATATGCAACTTAAAAATGTAAGGAATAAGCAAAATGCAATGAGTGTAGCAGCATGTGATGCAGCAAACTATTTACAAGCAGATGCAATTATATGTATAACAAAATCAGGAAAGACAGCAAAAATTCTTTCTACTAACTATCCTAATTGTCCTATAATAGTAGAAGTACTAGATGAAAAATTCTTAAATCAATTAAATCTATGTTTCGGAGTGAAACCAGTAAAAGCAAATTCATATTCTAGTTTTGAACAAATGATAGAAGATGGAATAAAACTTGCTTTAGAAACTAAAATAGTAAAGAAAGGAAGCCTTGTTATAATACTTGGAGGTTCACTTCTTACAAATAAAATTTCCGATACAATGAAAATAATAGAAATAGAATAAAATCTTGAAATACCAGATTAATTTCTGGTATTTTCTTATGTACAACAATATTTTTCTATGATATACTGTTATATATTTAGGAGAGAAAAATGAAAGAAATAAATATAACAAAAGATACTTTAAAATTAATAGCTATAGTTGCTATGACAGTAGATCATATATTATGGATAATGTTTAAAGATGCAAATGATTTAGTATTTTCTATGCATATAATAGGTAGAATTACATTACCAATAATGTGCTTCTTTATTGCAAATGGATATGTATATACAAAAAATATACAAAAGTATATAACGAGAATGTGTATATTTACATTAATATCTCATTTTACATATAACTATGCTTTTAATATTCCTTATATACCATTTCAAAATGGAATATTAAATCAAACAAGTGTAATGTATCCATTAACATTAGGACTTTTATTTATAGTAACAATGGAATCTAATTTAAAAAGTTACTTAAAAAAAATATTAGGAGTAATAATTTTAATTTTATCTATTCCAGGAGATTATCTTTGTTTGCCAGTTCTTATGATTTGGTTTATGTATAAATATAGAAAAGATATGAATATGTTAATAAAATCTTTAGTGATTTTAGAAACAATATACTCTATATATTTATTTACTTTTATTAATATGCAAATGGGAATAATACAAATGTTTTCATTACTAGTTATACCATTATTAAAAAAATATACTGTAAAAGAAGAAAAAAGTAAATTAAAATATTTCTTTTATATATATTATCCTTTACACTTATTTTGTATAGGAGTAGTGTTTAAAATGTATACTAGCCTTTTTACATAATATTGACTTTTATAACTAAGTATAATATAATTTATGAATTAAGGAGTGATTATTATGAATAAGAAAAAAATAATGTTAGTAACTAGTTTTACAATATTAATAGTTATAATAATATGTATACTGGTAGGTAAAAATATAAGAATATATACTCCTAATATTCCAAATGAAAATGAAATTTATAATATAGAATTTATAGATAAAGGAAATTCTTTTATAATAGATGAAAAAGAAGTAATTAATAGGCTTATGAAAGCTCTAAAAAAGAAGAAAACAATTATTTCAGGAACACAAGATGTACCTGTTAATGCAAAAAGTTATACGATTGTAAATATTAAAACAGAAAAAGAAACAGTTGTAATGTATTTATATGAAAAAAAAGAATCATTTTATTTAGAGCAACCATATAACGGAATATACAAAATAGATAAGACAAAACTTTTAAGAAAAGAAAAATAATATTCAAGCAAAAGTCAACTAGAAGTTGCGCAATAGTTGCTTTAGGAGAAGCAATACATGAAAATGTAGAATTTCAAAAAATAAAATTAGATATTTTAAAGAAACTAGTAGAAAAACAAGGAGTAAAGACATTTGCTATTGAAGGTGATTATGGAGGTAGCGAAATTGTTAATGAATATATTAACGG
>RCNI01002060.1_pt1 | contig 10502 bp, 8 predicted proteins | sample 2041151 | NCBI WGS metagenome assembly RCNI01 (sample SAMN09708214, study PRJNA481090) | feces metagenome | isolation source: feces | place: Antarctica: Albino Rookery
TGGTTTGTTAATGGCAATAATATTTTTAGACATGCTTTATATTATACTAAGACAGCTTTTTTAACTTGTACTTTTTCTTGTTCTTTTTGGGCACGTGCTTTAACTGGAGCTTTATTTTTAGCACTATTGCTTGCAACAATTCCTCTGTTAATCTTAATTACTGTTAACGCATTATTGCTATTAGATTTAGATGTTTGTCTAGCAGAAGCTTTACGAGGACGCTTAATCATTTCTTCTTCAACTCTAGCAAATGCTTCTAAGTTATCATTAGTTTCATTAACTTGTGGTGCATTTGATTTCTTAAAGAATGCATTAATGCTACCGATGTCTTTTAATCTAGAAGATTGTGCTCCTGTGTTTAAACCTCTAGTTTGTTGGTTAGCAACTTGTTGTTGTTGAACAAATTGTGATCCAGCAATATTAGTATCATCATATCTTCTATTAAGAGAAGTTGCAGCAGGAGAACTTGTAGCATTGTGCATTGCATAATTTCTTACCATACCAACTCTATTAGTTTGAGCATTAGGATCTAAATTATTCATAGAGTAACCTTTTGATGAAAGGTTAGATAATTGAGATAATGGAGTGTATTCTTGGATTTTACCAGCTTGCTTTGCAGCAGCATAGTTTTCAGCTTGAGACTTTCCATTTGTATTAGCGAATGAGTTAAGGAATTCATCAGCAGCTGAAACTGCATATGTACTTGAAGCATTAACCTTCTTAGCTGCTTCAATAATAGAATTATTGTTATAAATGTTTTGAGTCATTGCTGAACTATGAATTTCACCATCAGGAATAGAACCTTCAGGAGCTGCTGCTTGTTGAGCTCTTCTTGCATAGATTTCATTTGGAGAAACATATGAATTAGTTACAGGATCATATTGTACATTTCCACCAGTTAATTCATTATTGTAGTTAACTGAAGTACTAATATTATGTTGTTTTCTCATAGTATTTTGATAATTTAAAATTGCTCTTTGTTCAATAAAGTCTGCAATATTATCAAACTTAGGCATTTCTGTAACAAATGAAGGGTTGATTAATTCATATTCTTGATATTCATTTGCTCTATAGTTGTTTAAATCTACATGTAAAGGACGTTGTGCAGAAGTTGCATTTTTCGCTTGGAACTTCATAGCTTCAATTTCAGCTCTCATTTCAGCTTCTACTAATTGTTGTCTTCTTAATAAATCTTTATTTAAATGGTCATTACTAAATTGAGTCTTTTGTTTAAGATATAAAGCAGAGTTTTTATCAATAATATCAAATAGTTGATCTTGTTCCTTAGTACCATCTAGGAATTCACGTTGACCAGCAACCTTTGGGGTAAGCATTTGTTGAGGGTCATATGGATTATAGTAGTTTTGATCTCTCACAGTTTTATTATAGATATCATCATTCATTGCTTTCTTGTCAAGAACTCTTTGTTCTTGGAAAACATCTTGGTTGAAACGATTTAATGTAGTTGCTTTTTCAATACTTTCATTTAAATATTTATTGTGGAAAAATTGAATCAAATCATTAGAAAGAATTTCTTGATTAGGAGTATATGCAGTAGTTGATAAATCTAAGAATCTATAGTAGTTCTTTGAATTAGAATTTTCACACATAACTGCAATTGCTTTTCTTCTGTTAGCTTCAGTTAAAGAAGAAAGATATTCTTCTAATAATTCTCTTTTCATTTCATCTTCTAAGAAAAACTTTTGAGTGTTAGCAGCAACTCATTCAGGTCTACGTTCTTCTGGAACATACATCATTGGAGCTAATGCATTATTTTCATTATATTCTTGTAGTGAATTTAATAAAGAAGATTGAGTAGCATCTGCCATTTTGTCAAACTCACCAATGTTTTGAGCTTTTAATTGTTCAGCAATAACATCCATGTTTCTTCCTGAAATGAAATCATATTTTTTATTAAATTGTTTTCCATATTTTTTATAAACACGGTTAGTGAATTTCAATTGAATTGGTTCAACATCTTCCATATAAGCTTTTTCCATCATACGGTACAATTCATTTGAAAATCTTGACATATTCTAACCCTTTTTTTATTGCTATTTTAATAAATAACCTTAGATATATTTTACCCTATTATATGAGAAATATTATCAATTTTTGTTGTCTCAAGGCATAAAAATTGCTTTTTATATTAAAATATAACCTATGGAATACAATTTTAATATTAATAAAATCCAAAATCCTCACAAATCATGATGAGCAAAACGTTTTGGAGATAGACAATATATTAAAACTTTAATGAAGGTTTTTGTCCCTGCTGTTTTGCAAGCATTAATCAGTATCATTGTTTTATATGTAGACAACTTTGCACTAGCAATTTTGGTCCCAGATAAAATTGAAGCAACCGCAGCCAAAGATGCATTAGGATTAGCTAACCCTGTCATTAACTTTGGAATTTATCTTACCATTGGATGAATTAGTGGAATGACGATTATGATGAGTCAATACTTTGGTAATGATGATTCAAAAATGACTAGACAAACAACTGCATATCGGATTTGAAGTATTATTGTAATTATTACTCCGATTGTTATCTTGCTAACAACTATCCCAGGAAAATTAATAGAAATATCTTCTGGAATTAATCATGGACTTGAATATGATTTAGGAATCATTTACCTTTGGGTGTCTGCTTTTACTTTCTTCCCTTTTGTAATTGCTGAAGCATTATCTTTTTCACTTCAAGAAACAAAGAGAGCAGGAATTAGTTTTTTAGCAGCAGTTATTGGAATGAGTACCAATATTATTCTTGACCCAATTTTCATTATTATATCTAAAGATGTACAAACTGCAGTTGCTTTAGTTGCAATGTCTACAGGATTGGCTAGAATTGTTCAAACTACTTTTGTAATTATTTATATCTTAATAAAGAAGGATAAGTGATGTTGAATTTTTAATGCTGATGCTTGAAGAATTCACGGAAAAGATTTAGTAAAAATTACAAGAAAAGGATTCCCTGTATTTATAAATGAAACATTCTTTGGATTGTTTGCAATGATCTTAATTATGTGTTTGTTAAACTTTAATACCTCAATACACTCTGCATCAACTAGTTTAGTTATTATTATTGAAGTAACAAATGTTATATGACCAGGAATGGGAACTGCAGCTGCTGTATTAGTGGGATCAGAACTTGGAAAAGGTGATATTAGACAAGCTAAAGAAAATGCAAACACATTAATTGCATGAGGAATTTTATTTAGCACAATAATGTTATTATTAATTTTTATTGCTTCATTATTTGTGAACCCAATTCTTTCACCAGGGGCGACTAATGAATTAAATACCTTAGCTATGCATATGGAATGAGTAATGTTACCAATTATATGATCTCAAGGTATCTTTAGTGTTGCCTACTATTCAATCAGATCAGGAGGAACTAAAATGGTTCTACTTATTGATTGTGGAGTAATGGCATTATGAACTATCGTTATGGGAGCACTAACATTTACTCATACATTAGACAATATGGATCCATTAGTATTCTTAGTATGTCTTGAATCTAATCAAATTGCAAAAATGTTTATTGCATTATTTGTATATAAATATTATCACTGAGCTATTAACTTAACTCATGGACCTAAACCTATAAGAGAAGATATTGAAAGTTATGTTTATGAAACCTCTACTTTATAATTCTTTTTAGAATATAAATAAGTAAGTGAGTAACATCATAATAAATAAAATATTAAAACTAGATAAATCGGAAACTTATATTTTAATGTTTGTTGATAAGAAAAACTTATATCAATAAAATCAATAATTGAGTGGACCAAAAATTCTACTACAACAAAATGTGGGATTCATCCTAATACTAATATAAAAAAATACAATGCAATAATAAGTGGAGAGAATATAAAAGAAAAAAGTAATGATAACAAATTTATTATTCCATTAAAATTTACCACAATTGGCATTAATGAAAGATATACCAATAAATTAATTAGGAATCATTTTAAATATTTATGACTTACATACATTGTGATAATGCCAATTGTATATAAAGCAATATGTACCATAATAAAACTATATGATGTTGCTTTAAGTGGATTTAAAAAATAAATAATAATTCCATTGATTGATGTTTTTTGAAATATATCCAGTTCTTTAAAATGATGATTTAAGTTTAGTAGAAATAGAAAAATTACCCTTTCGCTTGAGATACTAAATTTTGTCATATAACTTATAAAACATAAAATAACAACTGTAATTGTCAGATTTATTTTTTTATTTTTAATTAACTTTTTTGTAATGTCGACAAATACTTGGAGGTGAAGTCCACTGACGACAAATAATTGGGCTATATTTAAAAAATTGATTTTATTTTGTAATGTATGATTGTTTTTAACCCCAAACATTAACATCAGAATAAAATCTGAAGTATCTTTGGTATAAGAACATGAAATATGATCAATCATTGTATTTCTAAGAATCCATACTCATGATTGTTCTTTATTTTCATAAATAAATGGAATATATAAATACAACAAAACCAATACAGCTATTGCAAGCAAGACAATCATTATCTTTTTTCAATTCTTATAATTAGATATAACAAAAATAACAAAACTAATTACTGTAAAGAATAAGACATAATAATTATGGTATTTGATTGTGAAAAATAATGAAGTAATAAATATTAATAAATTAAAACTGTATCACGGATAATTCAAATTGCTCTTGTCTTTTAATTCAACATCTTTTTGCTCATTAAACTTTTTTTTGGAACATAAAAAATTTATTTTTATCATTTAACTTCCTATATTAAAATGCACTTTTTTGCTTATATAATAAGTAATTAAAATTTTTCTAAGAAATTCCTAATTTTTTTGTTTTTTTATAAAATTAAAAATTTTTTGGGAAATTTGTAAAAAAATTTTAATTAACTTATATGTAGGGTATTTAGGAAAATTGATAACCTTTTTACACCTATAAATATTTTTTAAATAAGGAGTAAAATATGAAAGAAGTAAATACAAATACAAACGAAAAAGAATTATTCAAAATGTTTAATATAAAAAATAATCAAATTATTGAATACGGTGACAAAATGTTGCAAGATGAAACAGATATAATTTCAACTGGTTGTCTTCAATTAGATGAAGCATTAGGAGTTGGTGGAATTCCTAGAGGAAAAATTATTGAAATATATGGGAATGAATCTTCAGGTAAAACAACCATTGCTTTACAAACAATCAAACAAGCTCAAGCATTGGGATTAAAATGTTTATACCTTGATCTTGAAAACACTTTAAATATCAATTATATGAAAAGTATTGGTATTGATATTGAAAAGATCTTAATTGCTAATCCAATGAGTGGAGAACAAACTTTTGAAATTATTGAAGCTATGCTTAAAAACAAACAAGTAGATTTAATTGTAGTTGATTCTGTTGCTGCGATGCTACCTGAAGTTGAAAGAGAAAATGATTTCGATTCTCAAAGTATTGGTGCACATGCAAGATTGATGTCGAGAGGACTTAGAAAAATTACCCCACTAGTAGCTGCAAATAGATCTGTAGTAATGTTTATCAATCAAATTAGAGAAAAAATTGGAGTAATGTTCGGTAATCCTGAAACTACCACCGGAGGAAAGGCATTAAAATTCTTTGCTTCAGTTAGATTAGAAATTAAAAAGGTTGAGTTAATTAAATCTGGTTTAGAAAAAATAGGTATCAAGTCAAAGATAACAGTTGTTAAAAACAAAGTTGCTGCACCTTTAAAAACTGCATTCATTGATATCTTATTTAATCAAGGATATGATGAAATGAATGACATTCTAGACTTTGCCATTAAATATGAAATTATCCAAAAAAGTGGAAGTTGATATTCTTATAATGGTGAAAAAATTGGACAAGGAGTTGATCAACTAAGAAAAACTTTTAGTGACAATAATGAATTGTATACAGAAGTTAAAAATCTAGTGCTTAGCAAAATTAAGAGCTAGTTTATGGTAATATTTTAAATATCATGGAATATAGACAACTTGTAAAAGAAAACAAATTGTTAATGTATAAAATACAATATAAACAAACTCGCAACATCAGTGCAAAGGTTGATAAGAATAACCAAGTGGTTGTTACTTGTCCGCCTAACTTAGATTTAAAATATGTTGATGAATTCATTTATATGAATTTTGATAAATTTTATAACTTCATTGAAAAGAGAGAAAATGAAAGTTTAATCAATTGAAAAGAAAATAAAGTTTCCATCCTTGGCAAACCTTGTGAACTTAAAATCCAAATCACAAATAGTAAGGAGAAATATGAAATTATCGGAAATAAAATTTATCTTTTTTTAAAAGAAGAAGATAACAAGAAAAAAATGATGAATAAACTACTTACTGAATTAGGGAGAGAATATTTAATCAAAAAAACAAAAGTTTGATTAAAAGAATTAAAGCAAGAAGCTCATCACATTGATACTAAATGATATGAAACAAAATGAGGACAATGTGAGTATCATAATAAGTCAATTACTCTAGCAATTCAACTATATATGTTGAATGATGCTTTAATTGATTATGTTATTATTCACGAAATTTGTCACCTTGTACATCCTAATCATTCAAGTGATTTTTGACAAATGGTTGGAGAATACTATCCTAATTGAAAGGTTGCTAAAAATAAATTGAAATATGAATGCTAGTTCTTTACTGCTTGATCAGCCTTCTTTACTACATCATTAATTTCTTCAGTAGTTAAAGTCTTTTCAAGAGAAGAGATACTTAATGATAATGTATAAATAATTTCATTACCTTTTTCGAATTTATCAACTAACTTAATATCATTAATCAATGGAATTTGTTTAATTTTATTAATCTTATCATTAATAGTTAAATCATTCTTATTTAATACAACATTAAGATCTCTATTAGCATAAGGATAAATTGAAATATCTTTTATTTCTTCAGATTTAGAATTTAGATATGATTTATCTAGAAGCATTATTAACCCATAAATCTTATTATTGATTTCCTTTAGATCAGTATTTTTGTGAGGAATTTCAAAGATGTTTCCAATAGCTTTATTTCCTGACATAATTGTAATCATTTGATTGTTAACTACTTTAAAAGTAACTTTATATTCAGGTAAAATTGATTTAACAAAAGATTTTATATTGTTCAATGAGTTTTCTACAAGTGAATTAGTTATTTTATTTTTGTAAAAATCTTTAACAAAAACTATATTTAACAAATCTATAGACTTATCTAAAGAAACTTGAATCTTATTGATTTCATAAATATTATATAGATCATGTTTTCTAGACAAGTTGTATTGTAGAACATCTAACATTTGACTGATTGCATTAGCTTTCAAATATTCACGAATATTAGAAATTGGATTTGAAATACGAATGTTACTAAACAATTTTAAATAATCAAAAGTTTGTGCTCTATCTTTAGATGTTAAATTATAGGTTTTCACTTCATAGAAGTTGTGGTTAATTAAAGAGTGGTGCAAATCTTCAATAAAACTAGATTCATCTTTAAATGAAAGGATATCGAAAAGAATTGGCATTGGAGTTAATTTATTAATATCAATTATCTTCATAGCTTCTTCATATAAATCATAGGCATTTTCAATATCTAATCTACTAGGATGAACAGTTATAACATTCTTGTTAACTTGAAACCCTGCTTTCTTATATGCATTAATAACTTCTGCTTTGTTAATTTTAGTACCGATGAAATTTTCTAATTCATCAAAATTTATAGTAATTTTCTTTGGTGCAGAAGTTGATAATTGATAATTAGCTTCATAACTAATTTTCTTATTGTCTAAAAAATACTTGATTTGTTGAATCATAAACTTTGTATTAAATGAACTTATTGGTTTATTCCCAATTAATGCTGACTTAGAAGATATTTTTAAATCATTCATTGCTTTTCTTACAGATAAATGATCAAAGTTCCCTATTTCTATCAAAAGATCGGTGCTATTAGTTTCATATTTAAATGCATCAGCTCCTATTACATATGGAATAGAAACAATTTCATTCTTTGCATTAACACAAACTATTGTATCTTTTTTTACATCGTAAGTTTTACCATCTAATGCTTTCATTTTTTGATTCTTTGGATTTTTTATTACACTAATAGAATTTCCTACTTTTTTTGCATCATAAATATGAATAGGATTACCAATTAATAAAAATGCCATATTAGCAATATCTAAAAAGCTATTATTAATCTTAAAACCACATGATGCTAAGATTGTTCTAGCTTTATGTGATAAGTTTACATTTTCATAATTCAATCCTTTAATTTTAATTAATGCAAAATCATGAGCTAATGATGGATCAATTTTTATTTTTAAAGAAGAGTTCTTGGAAGGTAATGGTAAACTATCGTCTAATTTAAGTTCTAAACCTAAATGGCCAAAAATTTCTAATGCTAAACAATAAACACTATTTAAATCATTTCTATTCGAAGGAATAGACAAATCATAGATAGTATCATCAAATCCTAGATAATTAAAAAGTGTGTTTTCACTAATTTTTTCATCAAGCAAAATAATTCCATGTTTTTGTTCTTCATCTAAATTTTCAATGCCAATACTTGTAAGTTCACTATAGGCACATAACATACCTTCTGAAGTGATCCCTCTAATTTCACGGTTAGATAATGTTATCCCGTTGAATAATTGCACCCCAGATTGTGCATATATAGCATATTTACCAACTTTTAAATTATTTGCACCACAAACGACTCTTTTAGTTTGCTTGCTATTGATTTCAATATCAACAAGATTTAATTTGTCGGCATTAGGATGTTTTTCAATATGAAGAATTTTAACTACCTTTAATCCTTTGGTTTGTGGATGTTTAAGAATTTGTTCAACTTCAATTCCTACTTTATTACAAACATCAATAAAATTGGTATCAGATACTTTTAAAAAATTTTTATTATAGTGACTTAATAGATTTTTAGATAATAACATTATGTGCTCCTCTTTTATTTTTTGTTTTTAAATTGTTTTAGGAATTCGAAATCATTATTATAGAATGTTCTGATATCTGTGATTCCGTATTTAAGCATCGCTATTCTTTCAACACCAATTCCAGCAGCCATACCAGTAGTAATTCCTTTGTTATTAGTTTTACTAATTACATTTTGGTGAAGCATTCCAGCTCCAAGAATTTCAATTCATCCACTCTTCTTACAAATAGGACATCCTTTATTTTTACACTTTCAACATTCAACATCAACTTCAAATGATGGTTCAGTAAAAGGGAAGTAGCTTAATCTATATCTGGTTTTTAAATTGTTACCAAATAAATACTTGATTAAACTATCTACAATTCATTTTAGGTTTGCTAGATTAAATCCTTTTTTTAATCAAACAAAGTCCACTTGCATGAATTGATGAGAGTGTGTTGCATCATCGTCATCTTTACGGAATACATTTCCATATGAGAAGATTCTTATGTCTTCATCTTTATTGTTTTCCAATACTTTGGCTGTGTTTGATGTACAGTGTGTTCTTAATACATAATTATCATTAATAAAGAAGGTGTCGTGAATATCTCTTGCAACATGATCTTTTGTAATATTCAAATTATCAAAATTATAAATTACATTAGCCACTTCATTTCCATTGATTAATTGAAAATTTAACTTTTTGAAAAATGACGAAATATCATTAATTACTAAATTTAACGGATGACGCGAAGCTTGATCAAATACATCAACTTCTTCAATTGGAATATTTGAAGTTAAATCATCGCATACACTTTCTAAATTATTAATTGCACTTTCTGTTAATGAATCCACTTCATTTTTGATTTGATTTAATTCTTGCCCAAATGCCTTTTTATCAGAAGCTACCTTAAGTTGTTGGTATAAAGGAGCAATAAAATTTTTGGTAAAAATATTTTTTGATTCAATAATTTTTTGCTTTGTTGTTATTTTTTTTAATTCCTCTTGATAAATTGCAAGTTCCTTTGAAAGATTAATTAATTTAGCCATATTATGCTCCCTTCTTTTCTAATTCATTTTGTTTCTTTATAACTTTGTTAGTTGTAAACATGTATAAGATATTTGCGATAATTAAACTTCCCATTCCAAACACACCGATTCCACTAATGATTCCTACAATATATCCAAATGCAACTCTCAAAAACGGGTATCTTGTTTGTTCGCTAATTCAGTTAATCAAAATGAGTTAGCTGCTACCTCATTTTTTAAATCTGCAATAAAATAGCTACAAGTAGCTATAGCAGCAATTCCCGCTAATATTAATAGTATTGATAACAGGATCTTCATTACATTATTTTTCATCAAACCCTCTTCTCTTACTTAGAAAATGCTTATTTTCAATTACTTTACATTTATGTAAATTCTTTTGGTGGAAGGAAATAATTTTATCCTTTAAAATTTTATCAATTTTATCGGGATGTTCATAATAATAATCTAAATCACTATATTTAAATCCAAACTCTTTTTCATCAGTTTGTGAATCATATAGGTCTGCTGAAGGTGC
>RCNI01001943.1_pt1 | contig 10501 bp, 8 predicted proteins | sample 2041151 | NCBI WGS metagenome assembly RCNI01 (sample SAMN09708214, study PRJNA481090) | feces metagenome | isolation source: feces | place: Antarctica: Albino Rookery
CGAACAGAGAAGTTAAGCTTCGTCACGCCGATGGTACTGCAGATTGTGGGAGAGTAGGTAGTCGCCGTTTTACGGAAGCCTCGAAGTAGAAATACTTCGGGGCTTTTTTGTTTACATAAACTTCTTGTTGGTCACTTCGTTTCCTTTCTAACTACATGAATTTTCACGGGTTTGTCTATTCCCTTTTTCTAAGCTATAATTTTTATCTTTAGAAATAATATTTATCTTTGCATTAATCCTATTAAAAAAATAGATATGTTGATTTTACATTATTTACTAAGCGGTTTGATGATTATTCTGCTGGGTAGCCAGTGAGAAGCGAACCGTATGTGTCAATCAATGTAAATTGAAACAAAAAATGCAGAAGCCTTTCTCACTTTTTGGTGTGAAAGGCTTCTGCTTTAATAAAACTATGAAACCAAAATACAACTTGTCATGAGTGATCGACTATTTATATTTGATACCACACTCCGTGATGGTGAACAAGTCCCCGGATGTCAATTAAACACTGTTGAAAAAATTCAAATAGCAAAGCAATTGGAGGCTTTAGGCGTTGACATCATTGAAGCAGGATTCCCGATCTCAAGTCCTGGAGATTTCCAGTCTGTTATAGAAATATCCAAAGCAGTGACCTGGCCGACAATCTGTGCATTGGCACGTGCGGTACAGAAAGATATTGATGTGGCGGCAGAAGCTTTAAAGTATGCAAAGCATAAACGCATTCATACTGGAATAGGCACTTCAGAACAACATATACGATATAAATTTAATTCGAATCAAGATGAAATATTGGAACGTGCCGTTGCTGCAGTGAAGTATGCTCGACGTTATGTAGATGACGTTGAATTTTATGCGGAAGATGCTGGACGCACGGACAATGTTTATTTGGCTCGTGTGGTAGAGTCGGTCATCAAGGCAGGAGCTACTGTCGTGAATATTCCAGATACTACGGGATATTGTCTTCCCGAGGAATATGGCGAGAAGATAAGGTTTCTGAAAGAGCATGTCGACGGCATAGACAAGATCATTCTTTCAACGCATTGTCATAATGATTTAGGTATGGCTACCGCCAATACCATGAACGGAATCTTAAACGGTGCACGTCAAGTAGAGGTGACGATAAATGGAATCGGTGAACGGGCAGGAAATACTTCTTTAGAAGAAATCGCCATGATCTTCCGTTCTCATCACGAATTGAACATTGATACGAACATCAATACGAAAAAAATATATTCCACCAGCCGAATGGTTTCCAGCTTGATGAATATGCCGATTCAGCCCAATAAAGCGATTGTCGGTAAAAATGCCTTTGCACATTCTTCCGGGATACATCAGGACGGCATGTTGAAAAATACCAGTACGTATGAAATTATTGATCCGAAAGAAGTAGGTATTGATGATTGTGCTATCGTATTGACGGCCCGCAGCGGACGTGCAGCCTTAAAGCATCGTTTGCATGTTTTAGGCATTGAGATGACACAAGAAATATTGGATAAGGTCTATGAAGATTTCCTGAAGTTGGCTGATAAGAAGAAAGATATTACCGACGATGATGTCTTAGTATTGGCGGGTGCCGACAGGAATGTGAATCATCATATAAAATTGGAATACCTTCAGGTCACCAGTGGAGTGGGCGTACGCTCAGTGGCCAGTTTGGGCTTGAATATTTCTGGAGAACAGTTTGAAGCTGCCGCTACAGGCAATGGTCCGGTAGATGCAGCAATCAAGGCGGTTAAGCAGATCATTCGTCGTCAGATGACTTTAAAGGAATTTACCATTCAAGCTATCAGCAAGGGAAGTGATGATGTGGGTAAAGTACACATGCAAGTTGAATACAATGGACAGATATTCTATGGATTTGGCGCCAATACGGATATTATCGCCGCTTCTGTAGAAGCATTCATCGATTGCATCAACAAATTCAGGCATTAACCCTTGACAGCACATGTTTTTTTCATACTCTTTATAATTGATACCGTGAACACATTATTTGATAAAATATGGGACGCTCATATCGTACAGCAGGTACATGACGGTCCCACTCAATTGTATATTGACAGATTATATTGCCATGAGGTAACCAGTCCACAAGCTTTTACAGGGTTACGCGAGCGTGGATTGAAATGTTTTCGTCCCCAGCAAATCTATTGTATGCCCGATCATAACACTCCTACCCATGATCAGGACATGCCCATTGAAGATCCCGTATCCAAGAGTCAGGTAGATGCCTTGGAAAGAAATGCAGCTGATTTCGAATTGAACTATTTTGGAATGATGGACAAGCGGAACGGAATCATCCACGTAGTAGGACCGGAACAAGGACTGAGCTTGCCAGGAATGACGATTGTTTGCGGGGATTCTCATACCTCTACGCATGGGGCATTAGGAGCTATTGCTTTTGGTATTGGAACCACCGAAGTGGAAATGGTCTTGGCTTCTCAGACCTTATTGCAAGCTCGTCCCAAGACCATGCGAATTACCATCGAAGGAAAGTTGGGAAAAGGGGTCACCGCAAAAGATGTAGCCCTTTATATGATGGCTCGGATGACTACCAGCGGAGCAACGGGATATTTTGTGGAATATGCCGGTGAAACCGTACGCAATTTAACGATGGAAGGACGCTTGACATTGTGCAATCTTTCGATAGAGATGGGAGCGCGAGGAGGCATGGTGGCTCCTGATGAAGTGACCTTTGCTTATTTGAAAGATAGACCCTATGCACCCAAAGGAGCGGAATGGGAGAAGGCTTTGGCTTATTGGAAAAGCCTGAAGAGCGGTTCGGATGCGGTATTCGATAAGGAAGTCCGGTTCGATGCTGCTGATATCCAGCCGATGATTACTTATGGAACGAATCCAGGTATGGGAATGGGCATTTCTTCGACGATTCCACTAACGGATGGAATGAGTGAGGTAGAGAAGCAATCTTTTGAGAAATCCTTGCATTATATGGGATTACAAAGCGGGACTTCATTGATTGGTCATCCTATTGATTATGTATTTTTGGGTGCCTGTACCAATGGACGTATAGAAGATTTCCGTGCTTTTGCTTCCTTGGTAAAAGGACGTCATAAGTCGGACCAAGTCATTGCTTGGCTGGTGCCAGGTTCATGGACCGTTGCCCGTCAGATTCAAGAAGAAGGGATTGATCAGATTCTGGAGGAAGCAGGCTTTACAATTCGTCAACCAGGATGCAGTGCTTGTCTGGCTATGAATGACGATAAAATTCCATCAGGAAAGTATTCTGTTTCTACCAGCAATCGTAATTTTGAGGGACGTCAAGGTCCAGGTTCACGAACCATTTTGGCTAGTCCGTTGACTGCCGCTGCAGCAGCGATAACCGGTGTGATTACTGATCCGCGTGATTTCCTTTAATAAATAGTAATTATGAAACAAAAATTCAATATTCTAACCAGTACGTGTGTCCCTTTGCCTTTAGAAAATGTGGATACCGATCAGATTATACCTGCTCGTTTCTTAAAGGCCACCACGCGTGATGAAAAATTTTTTGGAGACAATCTCTTTTGTGACTGGCGTTATAAGGCAGATGGAAGTCCCAATCCTGATTTTGTTTTGAACAATCCGCTTTATGGAGGACAGATTTTGGTAGCTGGAAAAAATTTCGGAAGTGGTTCCAGTAGAGAACATGCTGCTTGGGCGATTGCCGGATATGGTTTTCGGGTGGTTATCTCAAGCTTCTTTGCGGATATTCATAAAAATAATGAATTGAATAATTTTGTACTTCCCGTTGTGGTAAGCGAATCGTTCTTGAAAGAATTATTCGATACAATATTCCAGAATCCGAAGATGGAAGTTGAGGTAAATCTCCCCGAACAGTTTGTGGTTAATAAAGTAACAGGCCATAAGGAGTCGTTTGAAATTAATGCTTATCGGAAACATTGTTTGCTGCATGGTTTGGATGACATTGATTTTTTGGTAGGCAGCAAGCAGCAGATAGAAGCTTTCGAGAAAGGACGGAACATGGATAATGCAAGAGAAAGTTATGAATAGACCAGTAATAGAAATCATGGATACTACGTTGCGTGACGGTGAACAGACCAGCGGCGTATCGTTTGTACCCCATGAGAAGTTGATGATAGCCCGGTTACTTCTTGATGCATTGAAGGTAGATCGTATAGAGATTGGGTCGGCTCGCGTTTCAGAAGGAGAGTTTTATTCAGCGAAGATCATTTGTGAATGGGCGGCTCGCCAGGGATTCCTGGACCGTGTTGAAATCTTGGGATTTGTTGATGGAAAGGTCTCCGTAGATTGGATTAGTCAGGTTGGAGGAAAGGTGATCAATCTGTTGGCGAAAGGTTCGGAAAGACATTGTTTTTATCAGTTGCATAAAACCCTTCAAGAACATTTGGCAGATATCAAGGAGACGGTCGACTATGCCCATTCCAAAGGATTGAAGGTGAATGTGTATCTGGAAGATTGGAGCAATGGCATGAAAGACAGTCTGGATTACGTATACGGATTGATGGATGAGTTGAAGACCCTTGATATCCAACGGTACATGCTTCCCGATACGTTAGGTATTCTGAACCCTTTACAAGTCATTGAGTATATGCGGAAGATGCGTAAGCGATACCCTGATTTACATTTTGACTTCCATGCACACAATGACTATGATTTGGCGGTCAGCAATGTGTTGGCTTCCGTACTTTCGGGGGTAAAAGGTTTGCATACCACAATCAACGGATTGGGTGAACGAGCAGGAAATGCACCGCTGGCCAGTGTACAGGCCATATTGAAAGATCACTTTCATGCCATTACACATATTGATGAAAGTCGCTTGAATGAAGTCAGTCGTGCGGTAGAGTCCTATTCAGGAGTCGTCATACCTCCCAACAAGCCCATTGTGGGACAGAGCGTCTTTACGCAAGTAGCGGGTATACATGCCGATGGAGATACGAAAAATAACCTGTACTGCAATGATTTGTTGCCAGAACGTTTTGGCCGTATTCGTGAATATGCTTTAGGTAAGAATTCAGGAAGGGCGAATATCCGAAAGAATTTGCAGAGTTTGGGATTGGACCTGGACGATGCTTCTATGGATAAGGTAACCCAACGCATCATAGAACTGGGAGATTGCAAGGAGTTGGTAACCTTGGAAGATCTTCCTTATATAATCAGTGACGTGTTGAAACACGATGAAGCCAATAATCGAGTCAAGTTATTGAGTTATTTGGTTACCTTGACTAAAGGATTGAAGCCTGTAGCGACGTTGAGCATTCAGATTGATGGACAAGTATATCAGGAAAGCTCCTCGGGTGACGGTCAGTATGATGCCTTTGTGCGTGCTCTTCAGAAAATCTACAAAGGAACATTGAAGCGCCAGCTTCCGATGTTGGTCAATTATGCGGTGAGCATACCTCCTGGCGGACGTACAGACGCATTTGTTCAGACCGTAATCACTTGGAATTATGAGGATAAGGAATTCAGAACCCGAGGGTTTGATGCTGACCAAACGGAGGCAGCTATCAAGGCAACGATTAAGATGCTGAATCTGATTGACAATGACTGATTGGAAGAAAACCTATAACACAACCTTATATTCTCTTGGGTAAATGGAGAGAATACTTAAATCAACATATTATGAACTTTAAAATAGCTGTATTGCCCGGTGATGGAATTGGTCCGGAAATATCAAAACAAGGAGTAGATGTAATGACCGCTGTTTGTGAGAAGTTTGGTCATACGGTGAATTATGAATATGCCATCTGTGGAGCGGATGCGATAGATAAAGTGGGAAACCCCTTTCCACACGAGACGTTTGAACTCTGTCGCCAGTCGGACGCAGTGCTTTTTTCAGCAGTGGGAGATCCGAAATTTGATCAAGACCCAACAGCGAAAGTACGGCCAGAGCAAGGTCTGCTGGCTATGCGTAAGCAATTGGGCCTGTACGCCAATATTCGTCCCGTGCAGACCTTCAAATGTCTTCTTCATAAATCTCCCCTTCGTGCCGAATTAGTGGAAGGTGCTGACTTTATTTGCATCCGTGAATTGACGGGAGGAATGTATTTTGGAGAAAAATACCAAGATGATGAAAAAGCATACGATACGAACTTCTATAGTAGGCCGGAAATCGAGCGTATCCTGAAGGTCGGTTTTGAGTATGCGATGAAGCGCCGGAAACATTTGACTGTTGTCGATAAAGCCAATGTATTGGCATCTTCTCGATTATGGAGACAGATTGCCCAAGAGATGGCTGCGTCTTATCCAGAGGTAACAACCGATTACATGTATGTGGATAACGCAGCGATGCGTATGATTCAAGAACCCACCTTCTTTGATGTCTTGGTTACCGAAAATACTTTCGGTGATATTCTGACTGATGAAGGGTCTTGTATCAGTGGTTCAATGGGGTTGCTTCCTTCGGCTTCTACAGGTGAATCTACTCCGGTGTTTGAACCTATCCATGGTTCTTGGCCGCAGGCTAAGGGATTGAATATTGCCAATCCGCTGGCTCAGATTCTTTCCGTGGCTATGTTGTTTGAATATTTCGACCTAAAGAAGGAGGGAGCCTTGATTCGTGAGGCGGTGGAGGCTTCTTTGGACGCTTGTGTACGTACTCCTGAAATTCAAGTGGAGGGCGGAAAGAAGTATGGAACCAAAGAAGTTGGACACTGGATTGTAGAGTATATTCGTACCCATTGATGCTTCCTCCTTAAGGAACTTGTCAGATGAATACCTATAAACTATAGTCTGCAGTTTTTAGTCTCAGGACTGTTTCCCGAAAGATTTATAGCGTTTGTAAGGATGCTGAAATCAATCTGCTAAATAAATCAACAATCGCCGTTTTGACAAACTGCTTCGACAAACAAGAAGCAGAGCAAAACGGCGATTGTTGTTTTGGCTTGTGGAACGAATTAAAATTTCTTTACTCGGATATGGCAATAAGGTTCTCCACCTGTTTTGTCGTAATATTTCTGGTGATATTCTTCACCCTCCCAGAATTCAGTAGCGGGAGTAAGTCGGGTATTTACTTCATATCCTTTGGAGCGAAGCAATTCTATCACTGCTTTTGCTTGATTCAGTTGTTCTTCGTTCAAATAGAATATTTCGCTTCGGTATTGTGGGCCCAAATCGGGACCGATACCATCGGTTTGTGCCGGATCGTGGATTTCGAAGAAGAGCTTGCAGAGTTCTACAAAAGAAGTCTGTTCCGCATCGTATTCCACCAGTACAGCTTCTGCATGGCCTGTATGGTGTGCTTTTACCTCTTGATAAGTAGGATGCTCCTCTTTTCCTCCGATGTATCCAACGGTTGTATGGGTGACTCCTTTTGCACGGTCAAATTGGTGCTGTGTACCCCAAAAACATCCGCAGGCAAAGATTGCTTTTTCTAATGTCATAAGTTTTAAAGATTGGATAATGAATGTTCAAACTTACAAAAAGTTTTTAATATCTCCATAAGTAGCTGAATATTCTATTACCTTTGTCAGAAATATTGGAATGCTATGATGAATAGAAAACGTATACATTGTTTGTTCTTAGTCTTGTTCTTGTCTTTTTCTGTCCATGCTCAAACTTATCATGAGTTGGTCGATAAAGCCATGTCTTGTGCATTGAAAGACAGTTTGCCACAAGCGGAACAGTTGTTTATGCAGGCTTTGCGTATGGACCCGAAAAATGTCCGTAATTCCTTGCTCTTATCCAATTTGGGAACGGTACAGAAACGTTTGGGAAAAACAGATGAGGCCATTGAGTCATATACAATGGCTTTGAATATCACTCCCTATGTTACAACAATCTTGTTGAACCGGGGAACGCTCTATTTGGATAAAGGGGTACTGGACAAAGCCTATCTTGATTTTTGCAATGTCATCGATTTGTCACCAGAGAATATAGAGGCTCGTTTGTACCGTGCATATATCTATATGGAGCAGCGAAAATACGATGAGGCACGTATTGACTATAATGTGATTGTTGCGAAAGATGCAAAGCATAAATCGGCGCATATCGGTTTGGTGCTATTGGACCAGTACCAAGGAAAGATGGTCTCGGCTCGGGATGGCTTGAATCTGTTGATCAACGATTACCCGTCCGATGAATCCTTATTGAAGATGCGTGCCAATTTAGAACTTGCGGAGGACTCTCCAGAAGCAGCTCGGGCCGATCTGGAAGCGGCTACACGGATTGCTCCCCACGATGCTGAACTTTATTGTCAGTTGGGAGATGTGTTCTTGATGTTGAAAAAGAAGAAAGAAGCGAAGAAAGCTTTTGAAAAAGCAGTGCAGTTGGGAATACCTCGTTCTGCTATGAATGACCGCTTCAAGTCTTGTAAATAACCCTTGCGATTTTATACACTGTTCATTTGTGAACGGAAACAGGAAGAGGTGTCCTTATCTAAAGTTAAGATAAGGACACCTCTTATCGTATGGTCAGCTGTATTTCTTGATTTCCCGAATGAAATCTTTTCCATACTTTTCTACCTTATAGGTACTGAATCCATTGATATCGTATAAGGCTTCCAATGTCTTCGGCCGATCGGTAGCCAATTGATGTAAAGTCTTGTCTGAAAGGACGATGTATGCTGGAATCGCTTGCTGGTCGGCCAGTTTCTTTCGCAAAACGCGAAGAGCTTCGAAGAGTTGGTCGTTTTCGTTCTCATATACCGTTGGAATAGATATTGTATGCGGTCGTTCCATTTGACTCTTACGTCCTCGAGAAGTCGTTTTAGTACGAGTGAAGTCTTCCTGCTTGATGACGACTAAGGGAGCTTTCATCTCTCCAAACAGTATCTTCTTTCCAGCTTCTGTCATTTTCAAATGATTGTTTTCATTGTATGCTATTTCAAAATAGCCCAGATTTAGCATCTGGAGCAAATAGTTCTGCCAATCTCTTCCTGGAATATCGTGACCAGCACCGAAAGTCTTTATCTTGTCGAAATTTTTTGATATGACTTCAGGAGAAAATGTACCTCTTAAAATGTCGATTAATGTGTGCGTGCTGATTTGTTGGTTGGTACGCACGATGGCACTCAGCGCTTTCTGAACAATGATGCTTCCGTCAAATCGCTGGGGAGGATTGTGGCAAACGTCACAATTGTTGCAGTCGTGGTCCATCATCTCGCCAAAATAGTTCAAGAGAATTCGTCTGCGGCAGATATCACTTTCGGCATACTGCTGCATACGGTTCAGCTTCTCCATGTTGATTTCTTGCTGATTGCTTTCTGAAGCAAATTTAGACAACTGGATGATATCGGCGAAAGAATAAAACAAGATGGTTTCACTGGGCAGTCCGTCTCGTCCTGCTCGACCTATTTCTTGGTAGAAACTTTCAATACTTTTCGGAAGGTTGTAATGAACCACCCATCGTACATTGGATTTGTCGATTCCCATTCCAAAAGCGATGGTAGCACATACAATTTGGACACGGTCTTTAATGAAATCGTCTTGGGCTTGTTCACGTTCCAGATTACTCAGTCCGGCATGATAAATTGCTGCATGATAGCCTTGGTCAGCTAAAAGTTGTGCCACCTTTTCTGTCCCTTTTCGACTCATGCAATAGATGATTCCGCTTTCTCCTCGGTGGCGCTCTATCAACTTGCAGATGGTACGGATTTTATCTTTTTGCTGGTATCCCTTTTTCACTTCCAAACTGAGGTTGGGGCGGTCGAATGATGAAAGAAAGATTCGGGGGTTCCTCATGGCTAGCTGATTGACGATATCTTGGCGAGTAATTTTATCAGCGGTAGCGGTAAGAGCTATGATGGGCACGTGAGGAAATTGTTGTCGAATCGTTTTCAGCTGCGTATACTCCGGTCGGAAATCATGTCCCCACTGAGAAATGCAGTGAGCTTCATCAATGGCAAAGAGAGAAATCTTGATATCGCGCAATAAGAAGTTCATTTCAATTTGCAGACGCTCAGGAGATATGTATAATAATTTTACTCTACCCTGCATGCATTCGTAGCGCAAGGTAGCATTTTCCGTTTCTGTATTTGTACTGTTCATGGAACGGGCAATGATACCATTTGCTTGCAGTGCCTCTACTTGATCTTTCATTAAAGAAATGAGTGGAGAAACAACAATGGCGGTGCCTTCCATCAATAAGGTTGGTAATTGGTAACAGATGGATTTCCCTCCTCCGGTAGGCATCAGTACAAGCGTGTCATTTTTTGATAAAACATTCTTGACAATTTCCTCTTGTTGTGGACGGAATTGGGTATATCCGAAGTATGATTTTAACGTCTTTAGTATCATTTTATCACGATTTTATATCGAGCCCGCAAAGATAATCAATCTTTCTCCTTTTTTTATCATTGAACGTCAAGAATGCTCTATTCGCTCTCTTTCGCTATAATTTACATAATAAAATCTGTTTTTTTAACAAAAATGCTAGTCTATAAATTGTAGAATTCAAAAACTTCTCGCAAATTTGTATATTGGATATTAAAAAATAAGTATAAGTAAGTGATCTGAAATATTTTTATATTCAGCATAAAATATTAATATTGTCTCATGATATTTTAGAATTTGAATCATGAAACATA
>RCNI01001944.1_pt1 | contig 10500 bp, 10 predicted proteins | sample 2041151 | NCBI WGS metagenome assembly RCNI01 (sample SAMN09708214, study PRJNA481090) | feces metagenome | isolation source: feces | place: Antarctica: Albino Rookery
GGTATACCCGGTTCCAGCGAAAGACATACAATCCCTCGATCCATTTTTCCCAGGGCTGCAGAGCCTCCGTCTCCACAAAGCAGAAATCGCCGGGACCTGCCTCCTGCAAAAAGCGGTCATCCACGTTGATCTCCGGTACATTCTCCGGAAAGAGTTGGGCACTGCCATGGTTCATCCACAGCTCCTTCCCGGCGCACAGCGTCAGGATCTTCTCCTGCACCACCCGGTCGCGGCTCTGCCGCCGGTGGTTGAAGAGCATCCCACCGCGATCATCCAGACACACAATCACATACATGGTCCTTCCTCCTGTCTGTTCTCTGCATCGTAATGGTTTTATTATAGCAAAAAGACTGTCCCATGAACAGGACAGTCTTTCTTTTTTCTCTACATCCCCCGGACTTTCTCCCCAAGTCGGTGGAAAAAGAGGGTGCCCCGCCGCTGCGGCAAAAATTTATACGGTTTATGTACTTCACAGCACGCTGGAATCCATGGTATAATAATCAAAACATCGGTTTTTCGACTGGTTTGTGTTCAATTTCCCCGGATGCTGTGGTGTCCGGGCTCTGCTTTAGGAGGTTACTATGGATTTTCAACTGCTTCCCTACGAAGCCCCGGACTTTTCCCTGCCCCATCTGGCGGCAGCACCGGATGCCCGTCTGGCACCTGCGCCCAAAGACGGTGTGGCACCGGAGCAATACCACGCCATGAGCATTTTCCCCGAATACATCAAGCACGATGGTCAGTGGCATCTGGTCAAGGAGAGCCGCATGGACTGCGTGGCCGTGTGGGAAAACGGGGATTTTCAGGTCAAGGAGTTCCGGCACTTGAAGCAGGGTGACCAGATCGTGGTCGGCCGCACAGAGGACGGACGAGAGGGGATTTTGATGCACGCCCACGGTTTCCATGCCCCCAATGCTCCGCAGGATACTTTTGCCTTCCGCCAGGGCCGTACCCGGGAAACCGGCTTCTCCCGGGACTATCAGGAGCTATATGACCTGCTGCGCTATGAGAAGGATCACGGCAAGATCGTCTGGGTCATGGGGCCGGCATTCACCTTTGATGCCCGGGCCAGAGATGCCTTCGCCCGTCTGGTGAAGGCCGGCTATGTCCACGGCGTGCTGGCTGGTAATGCGCTGGCCACCCACGATTTGGAAGGAGCCTATCTGGGCACGGCTCTGGGACAGGACATCCATACCCAGGAGAGCCGCCCCAACGGTCATTATAACCACCTCGATACCATCAACCGCTGCCGTCTGTACGGCTCCATTCCGGAGTTTATCCACGGTGAAAACCTCCACGACGGCATCATCTGTGCCTGCGAGGAGATGGGCGTCCCCTATGTGCTGGCCGGGTCCATCCGGGATGACGGTCCCCTGCCTCCGGTGATTGGCAATGTCTACGATGCGCAGGATGCCATGCGCAATCAGGTCCGTGGCGCAACCACCCTCATCTGCCTGGCTACTATGCTCCACACCATCGCCACCGGCAATATGTTCCCCTCCTACCGGGTCCTGCCGGATGGAACCGTGCGCTCCACCTATTTTTACTGCGTGGATATCGCCGAATTCACCGTCAATAAGCTCAGTGACCGAGGCAGCCTGTCTGCCCGTGGTATTGTCACCAACGTACAGGACTTTGCCGTAAACCTGGCCCAGAATCTGGGGCTTATGTAAGGCACTTTTCCTTCACTTCTTCCAGCAGCATCCGCGCCATGCGGATGCTGCTTTTTTTATTGTGTCTGCTGAAGCCGGAGCGTTCTCCGAAACAACGCGAAATTGTTTCGTTTTTCTCCAATTCACCTAACATTTCCTTTTATTTTTTGTTAGAATATACAATAGTTTTTACCGTAGTAACGCGATATAATAGAGTGTATATTACCAGGAGGTAGAAAACGCATGGATCGGTTTGCGACAGTTGCTATGATGCTCACTCAGGGCATGGTCTGTTCCATGGCCTGTTGTTGTCGCGCCCAGTTTTTCCATACATTTTCTGCTCAGTAAGCGTATCAATATTGATTTCGTCAAATTAGCAGAGGGTGTATGGCACCCTCTGCTTCTTTTATTTGCAATCGGAAAGGAAGCATTTTTATGAACATCCATCATTCTCTGACCGAACTGGTGGGGCATACCCCCCTGTTGTCTCTTGACAAATATACCTGTAAGCACCATCTGCCTGCCACCATTCTGGTGAAACTGGAAGCCTGCAACCCTGCCGGGTCTGTGAAGGATCGTGTGGCCCTGCAAATGATTCTGGAAGCGGAGGAGGCCGGAATCCTGGCCCCCGGCGGCACCATCATCGAGCCGACTTCCGGCAATACCGGCATCGGTCTGGCCGCTATGGGCGTGTCCCGTGGCTACCGTGTGGTTCTGACCATGCCCGATTCTATGAGCACGGAGCGCCGCGCCCTGCTGGCCGCTTATGGTGCTGAACTGGTGCTGACCCCCGGTGCCGACGGCATGGCCGGTGCTGTGGAAAAGGCAGAAGCTCTCGCCCGGGAGATTCCCGGCAGCTGGGTCGCCGGTCAGTTTGATAATCCCTCCAATCCCCGTGCTCATTACCTGACCACCGGTCCCGAAATTTGGCAGGATACGGACGGTCATGTGGATCTGTTTGTGGCTGGCGTAGGAACCGGCGGCACGGTCTCCGGCACTTCCCGCTATCTCAAGGAGCAGAACCCCCGGCTGCGTGCTGTGGCCGTAGAACCCGCCGGCTCACCCCTTCTCACGCAGGGCCACGCCGGCAAACATGGTATTCAGGGCATCGGTGCCAACTTCATCCCCCAGAACCTTGACCGTACCATCATTGACGAGGTGCTGCCCGTCAGCGATCAGGACGCCTATGCCGCCGCTCGGGAGCTGGTCTGCACGGAGGGTGTCTTGTGCGGCATCAGCGGTGGTGCAGCTCTGCACGCTGCCACTGTGCTGGCCCGCCGCCCGGAAAATGCCGGCAAGACGATTGTTGCCATTCTGCCGGACACGGGCGACCGTTACCTCTCCACCCCCCTGTATGCCAGAAAGGAAAACTGAATTATGTATCCTGAACATATTCGTACGGCGGCCCAGGCCATGGCCCAGAATATGGCCGATAGCACCCTGCCCCTCTACGGCAATCGGCAGCGGCTGCCCAGCCGGAAGGCCGTGGTCGCTATTCTCAAGGACCTGCGCTCGCTGATGTTCCCTGCCTATTACGGGGATCCCACGCTGATGACTCTGGCCCCGGAGGATTATACTGCCCTGCTGCTGGACCGCATCAGCGAGGCGCTGACCTGCCAGATCAATCTGGCCCTGCCTGAGGATGAATCAAATCGCACCGCTGCCATCGTGGAGCATTTCATTGCCTGCCTGCCCCGTGTACAGCAGATGCTCTTCAAGGATGTGGAGGCCACCTATGACGGTGATCCCGCCGCACAGAACAAATCGGAGATCATCTTTGCCTATCCCGGCCTGTATGCCATTTTTGTCTACCGTGTAGCCCATGAGCTTTACGTGGAAAATGTCCCCATGATCCCTCGTATGATGTCCGAGTACGCCCATAGCCGTACCGGAATCGATATCAACCCCGGTGCCCAGATCGGCTCGTATTTCTTCATCGACCATGGTACCGGTATCGTGGTGGGTGAGACTACGGTCATCGGCGACCATGTCAAGCTCTATCAGGGCGTGACATTGGGTGCCCTGAGTCCCCGGGCCGGTCATTCGTCCCTGCCCGGCAAGCGCCATCCCACCGTGGAAGACAATGTCACCATCTACTCCGGTGCCTCCATTCTGGGTGGGCAGACCACCATTGGCGCGAACACCGTGGTGGGCGGCAATGCCTTCCTGACCAAGGCCGTGGATGCCAACACCCGTGTGGTCATCCATGCCCCGGAAACTGTGTTTAAAAATGCGTCCATCTAAGACGCACACAATAATACTAGAGGAGAAATCACATCATGTCACAAAAACCAAAAGCAAATCCCATTGCCCTGCTGCCCATCGCCGTCTTTTTGGCGCTGTATCTGGGCCTGGGACTCATCTTTGAGTACGTTCTGAAAATCAATATGGGCTTCTATGTGGTCCCCATCGTAGTGGCCTTTATGGCCGCCATTCTGGTGGCCTGCCTGCAAAACCGCGGTACTTCCTTCGACGAAAAACTGTCGCTGATGGCCAGCGGCGTGGGCGACAAGAACATTATGACCATGATCCTCATCTTCCTGGTCGCTGGTGTTTTCGTCGGTGTTACCGGTCGCTCCAGTGCAGAGGCCGTGGCCTACTTCCTGCTGCAGCTGGCCCCCGCACGTCTGGCTGTGCTGGTACTGTTCATCGTGGCCTGCTTTGTGTCCATGGCCATGGGCACCAGCGTGGGAACCATCACTCTGATTACGCCCATCGCCGTAGCCGTGTCGGAGAATTCCGGCTTCTCTCTGCCCCTGTGTGTAGCCTCCGTGGTGGGCGGCGCTATGTTCGGTGATAACCTGAGCTTCATCTCCGACACCACCATTGCCGCCTGCTCTTCGCAAGGCTGTGCCATGCGGGATAAGTTCCGCACGAACTTCCTCATTGCTCTGCCTGCTGCCATTGCCACGATGGCTCTGATTCTGATTATCTCCCTGCGGGCCGATGTCACCACTGTGCCTACGGGCGATATCAACCTGCTTCTGCTTCTGCCCTATGTGCTGGTACTGCTCGGCGGTATCATCGGTCTGAACGTATTTCTGGTTCTGCTGATTGGTATTGCCACCGGTTCTATTATCACGCTGGCCACCGGTCAGGTGACCGCCATGGAACTGATGACGAACATGGGTGTGGGCGTATCCGGTATGTTTGAAACCATTCTGGTGACGATTCTGGTGGCCGCCCTGTGCGGTATGATCCGCGCCTACGGCGGTTTTGAGGCTCTGCTGAGTGCGATCCGTCGGATCTTCAAGGGACAGCGCGGCGGTCAGCTGGGCATCGGTCTGCTGGTCCTGCTGATGGATATTGCCACCGCCAACAATACCGTGGCAATCGTCATGGCCGGCCCCATTGCCAAGGAGGTCAGCGGAGAATACGGCATCTCGGAGAAAAAGGCCGCCTCCCTGCTGGATACCTTCTCCTGCATCTCTCAGGGAATTATCCCCTACGGCGCACAGCTTCTGGTGGCTGTCTCTACCTGCACCACCCTGCACTATTCCATTTCCGCTTTTGACATTATTCCCCTGCTGTTCTATCCCCTCCTGCTGGCTGTATCCAGCCTGCTGTTTATTGCTTTCGGCAAGAAGTAAACGCCTTATTTTAGGGACGGAACGAATCGAAAACGACATCAAAGCTATTTTCGCTGACTGACAACAGGAGCCCCGACAACTCGTCGGGGCTCCTGTTTGCGTTTTGTGGAAAGACTACTCCTCTAATTTATCTTTCCCGATGGCCAGTCCCTGCCACGCTTGGGGAAGGCCCGGGCCAATCAGAGGAAACAGATTGTCCGTATCCGTCGTCGGCTGGATGTTATAAGTGCCATACCGACGCATTTCCGGCTCTGCATACCGATGGACCTCCGGTGTGGCATCCTTAGGCGGCCGATGGGTTTTTTTCGGCATTGAAAATCACCTCCGGTGCCAGTATGCCCCGTTTTCACTGCAATGTGCAAAAAGTATGCCGCCAGATACAACTTTTCCCTGTATCGCTTCCTTTTCTCCGGCAGAGAACATTTTTCCACACAGCGGTGGAAAATACGTCTCTCACTCGTGGTCCATTCTTGACCATCTGCCTCTGTCCAGCACAGGATTTTTTCGCAAGGACAGCGTTGCTGAATTGATGCGGCACGCTCCCATTTTTTGCTGCACAATTCCCTTACGGAGTGCATATTCTGTGGTAAAGGAGCGATTTTTTATGGCAATCAAACTCTATATCGACCAGGGCCACAACCCCACTGGCTATCCCAACGCCGGGGCCTCCTGGTACGGTCAGAATGAACAGGATGTGACCTACGAGGTCGGCGTTCAGCTGGCCGCTCTGCTGCGCAACGACCCCCGGTTTGAAGTCCGTCTTTCCCGGCCCACGCCGGACACAGTCCTGGGAACTTCCAACACTTCCAGTCTCCGTGAGCGGGTCACCCAGGCCAACCGCTGGCGGGCTGACTATTTTATCAGTCTCCACTGCAACGCCGCTGAAAACACGGAGGCCAACGGTACCGAGGTCTACGTTTACCGCCTGATGACCCAGGCCAACTGGCTGGGTGAGCAGGTACTGCGGGGGATCGTGGAAACGGCTGACACCAAAAACAACGGCGTTCGGGCCCGTCCGGGTCTGTATGTCCTCCGGGCCACGGATATGCCCGCTATTCTGGTGGAGATGGGTTATCTCTCCAACCCGGAGGATGCGGAAAAACTGCGGCTGGACCGCCACGCCTTTGCCCTGGGCATCTATCGCGGCATCCTGCGGTATTTTGGCTTTGCTTAAAAGCGATTTTGACGCCAGCGCCACACAGAAAGGAAGGATTCATCTATGGACAAAAGTACCATCAGCCACAGCGTCTACCCTCAGGAGGGAGAATTTTCCGGCACCTATCCCCAGTTTCTTCGCCGCAATCCGGCCATCGGATGGTTGAAAATTCAGGCCAGCCGGGCCCATCGTGCCTTGCCTACCGAAGGCGTGGAAATCACCGTCTTACAGCAATTCAACGATCAGCGGGTCCTCTTCTTCCGAGGCACCACCGATGCTGACGGGCTGATCTCCGATATTCCTCTGCCGGCACCGCCTAAGGCAGCTTCGCTGCAATCTCAGACATCCCGGCAAGGGGCTCTCTATCAAGTATTCGCCTCCCATCCGGACTTTGCCCCCATGCGCTACGAGGCGGAGATTTTTGAGGGCATTACCTCGATTTTGCCGGTGGCCCTGCGTCTGCCCCGGGAGGCACAGTCATGACCGTCAGTAAAATCCCTGCCTATATCACCGTCCATCTGGGTGCGCCCAACGATGCCGCGGCCCCCAATATCCGGGTTCCCTTCATCGACTATGTGAAGAACGTGGCCTCCAGCGAAATCTATCCCACTTGGCCTGACAGCGCCCTGCGCGCCAACATCTACGCTCAGGTAACCTTTGCTTTGAACCGCGTCTACACCGAGTGGTACCCCAGCCGGGGCTACGACTTCGACATCACCAACTCCACCCGCTACGACCAGAAGTATATTTTGAACCGGGAAATTTTCGAGCCCGTCAGCCGCATTGCCGACAATCTGTTCAACGACTATGTGGTGCGGCAGGGCTTCATCCAGCCCCTGTTTACCCAATACTGTAACGGCACCACCTCTACCTGTGACGGTCTGAGCCAATGGGGCACCGTGGATCTGGCCCAGGATGGTCTGACCCCCTACGAGATCCTTCAGCATTATTACGGCGACGACATCAACATCATTTTCAACGCCCCTACCAGCGCCAATCTCACTTCTTACCCTGGTCTGCCTCTGGCACTGGGTTCCTCCGGAGAGGATGTACGCACACTGAAGCGTCAGCTCAACCGCATCGGCCAGAACTATCCCGGCCTGCGGCCGGTGCTGTCGCTCAGCAGCTACTATGATGTCCCCATGGTGGAGGCGGTGAAATCGTTCCAGAGCATCTTCAATCTGGCTCAGGATGGCATTGTAGGCAAGGCCACCTGGTACAAAATCAAGTCGATCTTCAACGGTGTCAAAGGCCTGGCAGAACTGGAATCCGAGGGGCTGACCGAGGAGGAGATCTCCCGGATCTACGCTGAGGCCCTGGGGCCCGGGGACAGCGGCCCCCAAGTCAAGGCCCTGCAATACTATCTCGCTGTGCTGGCCTACTTTGATAACCATCTGCTGCATCCCAATTTTAACGGGATCTACGGGGATGCTACCGAGGCGGCTGTCCGGGCTTTCCAGACCCGGCAAGGTCTGCCCATCGACGGTATTGTGGGTCGGGAAACCTGGAACGCTATCGTTACCCAATACGACCGCACCCGCAGCACGATTACCCCCGGTGTGCTGGACAGTGTGGATGAAATCTATCCCGGTCGGGTACTGACTCCGGGGCAGACGGGCCACGAGGTGGAACTGCTGCAAGGCTTCCTTCAAAAAGCCGCTCAAACCACCCCTGAAATCCCTCCGGTGCAAATCACCGGGACCTATGACGCCGCCACGGAAGCCGCCGTCCGGGTCGTGCAGCAGCTGGAGGACCTGCCTGTCAGCGGTGTCACCGGCTCTCTGACCTGGGACGCCGTGGTGGCGATGGGACAGCCATCTTCCAAATAACATAAACTGCCGGTGCCATGCTTTGCGAAGCGTTACACCGGCAGTATTCTTTTCTTTGCTGCCCTCTTCAGCATCACTATATATTGTGTCGAAATTTGTTGTAATCACCAAATATTGTTATGTCAATTGACTTTTCCCCCCAACCGCCCTATACTAAGTACGTTGTACAAACGCAAGGAGATGGAAAAGTATGGAAATTGCAGGACTGCAAAAAACAACCCTCCTGGACTATCCAGGACAGGTAGCCTGTACGGTTTTTCTGGCCGGGTGCAATCTGCGCTGTCCCTTCTGTCACAATGCCTTACTGGTGCTTCCCCAGGCTGTGGAGCCCCCCCGGATCACGCAGGACGAGCTGTTCACGTTCCTGCAAAAACGGCGGGGAAAACTGGACGGTGTATGTATCACCGGTGGGGAACCGACCCTGTATCCAGAGCTTCCGCAGCTGCTGCGGCAGATTCGGGAGCTGGGATTTCTCACCAAGCTGGACACCAACGGCACCCATCCCCAGCTGCTGCGGAAGCTGCTCGACGAGGGACTGGTGGACTATGTGGCCATGGACATCAAAAACAGTCCCACCCACTACGCTGCTACCTGCGGCGGCGTGGACTGTTTGGCCCAGGTTCAGGAGAGTGCCGCCCTTTTACTGGAAGAACGGGTGGATTATGAATTCCGTACTACGGTAGTCCATCCCTTCCATACGGCGCAGGACTTTGCCGCCATCGGGCAATGGCTGCAGGGTGCTCGGCGCTACTTCCTGCAACAGTTTCAGGACTCCGGCCAACTCATCGGCGCCGGTCTCTCCCCCCTGACAGCGGAGGAGATGGCGGCCGCCCGCGCCGCAGTCCTGCCTTACATTCCACAAACAACCATACGCGGATTATCATAAAAGGAGCGAACTTATGTACCATGTTATCAAGCGTGACGGTCGGGTGGTCGAATTCACTCTGAATCGTATTGCCGGTGCCATCACCAAAGCCTTTGAGGCCACCAGAATTCCCTACAATGCGGAAATTATCCAACTGCTCTCCCTGCAAGTCACGGCTGACTGTACCCCCAAGGTCCACGAGGACCGCATCGCCGTGGAGGATATTCAGGACAGCGTGGAAGCCGTACTGGAGCGGGCCGGCTACACAGAGGTAGCCAAGGCCTACATTCTCTACCGCAAGAACCGGGAAAAACTTCGCAACATGAGCTCGACCATTCTGGACTATAAAAATTTGGTGGACAGCTATCTGAACGTCTCCGACTGGCGGGTAAAGGAAAATTCCACCGTCACCTATTCCGTGGGCGGCCTGATTCTCTCTAACTCCGGTGCCATCACCGCCAACTACTGGCTCAGCGAGATCTACGACGAGGAAATCGCCAACGCCCATCGCAATGCCGATCTGCATATCCATGATTTGTCCATGCTCACCGGTTACTGCGCCGGGTGGAGCCTGAAACAGTTGATTCAGGAAGGGCTGGGCGGTGTGACCGGCAAAATCACCAGCGCCCCAGCCAAGCATCTGTCGACCCTGTGCAATCAGATGGTCAACTTCCTGGGCATCATGCAGAACGAATGGGCCGGTGCCCAGGCGTTCTCCAGCTTCGACACCTATCTCGCTCCCTTTGTGCGTACCGATCACCTTAACTATGATGAGGTCAAGCACTGCATCGAAAGCTTTATCTATGGTGTCAATACCCCCAGCCGCTGGGGTACGCAGGCACCTTTCTCCAACATCACGCTGGACTGGACCGTGCCCGCCGACCTCTGCGACCAGCCCTGTATCGTGGGTGGCAAGCCCCAAGACTTTACCTACGGGGACTGCAAGCGGGAAATGGACATGGTGAACCGGGCCTTCATTGAGGTCATGATTGAGGGGGATGCCAATGGCCGCGGCTTCCAGTATCCCATCCCCACCTACTCCATTACCAAGGACTTTGACTGGAGCGAGACAGAGAACAACCGTCTGCTCTTTGAGATGACCTCCAAATACGGCACCCCCTACTTCTCCAACTATATCAACTCCGACATGGAACCCAGCGATGTACGCAGTATGTGCTGCCGTCTGCGGCTGGATCTGCGGGAACTGCGCAAGAAGAGCGGCGGTTTCTTCGGCAGCGGTGAATCCACCGGCTCCGTGGGTGTGGTAACCATCAATCTGCCCCGCATTGCCTATCTTGCCAAGGACAAGGCTGACTTCTTTGCCCGGCTGGATCACCTCATGGATATTGCTGCCCGCAGTCTGAAAATCAAGCGGACTACCATCAGCAAGTTCCTGGAAGAGGGACTC
>RCNI01001945.1_pt1 | contig 10497 bp, 8 predicted proteins | sample 2041151 | NCBI WGS metagenome assembly RCNI01 (sample SAMN09708214, study PRJNA481090) | feces metagenome | isolation source: feces | place: Antarctica: Albino Rookery
CTCCCATGGATCAGGCCTTTCTTTCTGCTTTTTCTCTTTCAGAATAATTCTGATACACATCACAAATTGGAACAGCGTCACCCCTATAAAAGGAATGCCAAAAATCACCATGAACCCTGCTCCTATGCTCCATGCCATAATACACCAGAAGATTGAAAACAGCAGCCCGAATCCGGCCCCTGCCAGCCGGGACATGATTCCCAACTTGCGGTTGGTTTTGGGGTCCATATCAAACCTCCAGATAGCCTGCCAGTACCTTCAAAGTGTTATAAACGCCATCGATATGGCTGCGCTCATAGCCGTGGCTAGCGTAGACACCTGCGCCAATCAGGCCGTGGCGAATGTCCACACCGCTGCGCAATGTAGCCTCCACATCGGAGCCGTAGTGAGGATAAACATCCACTGCATAATCCGCTTCCATCCGCTTAGCAGCGTCAATGAGCTTGCCCACCACTTCATAGCTGTAAGGGCCGCCGGAATCCTTGGCGCAAATGCTGACCTGCTTCTCGGTGCATTGAAGCCCATCGCCCACGCAGCCCATATCCACAGAAATAGCCTCGGTCACGCCTGCGGGGACAGATGCAGAACCGCCGTGGCCAACTTCCTCGTAAACCGTCACATGAATCCATGTATGCCGCTTCAGCGTGATGGAATTATCGCTCAAATACTTGGCAAAGCCCAGCAGAATACCCACGGAGAGCTTATCATCCAGAAAACGGCTCTTCAGATAGCCGCTGGCCGTCCGACGGGTGCGGGGCTCAAAGCAGACGATATCTCCCACCTCGACACCCAGCTTGCGGGTATCGGCGGCAGAGCGCACATCCTCATCCAGCACAACCTCTACCGTATCAAAGCTCCGCTTGATGTCGTTGTAAGCGCCATTTACATGGATAGAAGGATTGCAAAGCTGCAATGTTCCATCCAGCACCTTGCCGCCACGGGTATAAACCCACACATTTTCCGTCTCACCGTTGTTGGCATTCATGCCGCCCAAGGGGGTCAGGCGGAGCCGTCCGCTGCCTTTAACCTCTGCGACCATAGCACCCAGAGTGTCTGCGTGTGCTTCCAGCAAAAGGCCGTCCGCATCGTTTTCGCCGCCCAAATCCACAAGGACACCGCCTTTTGCGGTGATCTGAGCGTCAAACCCCAATTCCGCAAAAGCATCTCTAACCCATGCGGCGGCTCTTTCCGTATAGCCGGAGGGAGAGTCGATAGAAAGCAGTGTTTCCGTTTTTTCCCATGCGTATTCTGCGTAAATTCGTTCCATTATGTGTTACCTCCAAATAGCAAGTAATACCAAACGCCGCCGATCTCTCTTAAGTAGTAATTGATCCGCAGAGCAAGTATGTCCGTTTCAGCCGGGATTCCAAAGGATTCTACGCCGCAGCTTTTGGCATAAAGTCCTGCCCGGAACAGGTGATATTCGCTGGAAATGATTCCAAGCATCCGGGGCTTGGCACCGGTTTTTTCCTCAATCAGCTTCAGGGAAAACCGAAGGTTTTCTTCTGTGGATGTGGACTTATCCTCCATCCAGATCCGATCAGCAGATATGCCCAGCGCTGTCAGGCGCTCTTTCATACATTGGGCCTCGGTCATATCCTCCCCCGGGCCCTGTCCGCCGGACACGATGCAAAGCGCATCCGGATGCGCTTTCAAATATTTTTCCGCTGTCAAAATCCGCTGATGGAGGCTGCGGGAAGGTGTATTTCCATGAAGTCCCGCTCCCAAAACCACGATATATTCACTGCTTCGCTGGGGCTCTCCGTGGGATGCACGGATCACCAGCGCTTCCGTCACTGCTGCCGCCGCCACACCAATACAGACCAGAGCCGTCAGAATCAGGCGCAAAACCTTTGCAGTTGTAAGAGATTTTTTCTGCAGAATATCCAGCAGATAATACAGGCTTATCAGCAGTGCAAGTGCGAAACAGATCAGCGCCGAAAATGAATAACCCACCATACAGGTCAAAAATAAGATTCCTATTCCTACGAATCCGGCAGGCACCAGCCATTTTGCATATTTTTTGAATTTTTCCATTGGGTGCCTCCTCTCTGTCCACAGTCATCGCTGATATCACCATATTACCACACTCGGACAAATAACACAAGCCGCCCCATACGGAGCGGCTTGCAAATTTTTCACTTAGATTTCCTTGCTCTTTGTAGCAATTTCCATCAGGCACTTGCTGAGGAAAGCATCCGGAGTCATGGCACCCAGATCGTCGCCCTTGCGGGTACGGACGGAAACCGTGCCGTTTTCCATGTCACGGTCGCCAACCACCAGCATATAGGGGATCTTCTGAACCTGTGCCTCGCGGATCTTATAACCCAACTTCTCGCTGCGGCAGTCTGCTTCAGCACGAATACCGGCATTCTTGAGCTTTTCCACCAGATCCTTGGCATATTCGTGAGCCCGGTCGGTAATGGGCATCACCTTTACCTGAGTACCCATCAGCCACAGGGGCAGTGCACCAGCATACTTTTCAATCAGCAGTGCCAGCGTCCGCTCATAGCAGCCCATGGAAGTACGGTGAATGATATAGGGGGTCTTCTTCTGTCCGTCGGAATCGGTGTACTCCATGCCGAACTTCTGAGCCAGCAGCATATCGATCTGAATGGTGATAAGGGTATCTTCCTTGCCGAACACATTCTTGATCTGCACATCCAGCTTGGGGCCATAGAAGGCGGCCTCATCGATACCAACAGTGTACTTGACACCAAGGTCATCCAGAATGGTCTTCATGGTTTCCTGTGCCAGATTCCACTGCTCCGCTGTGCCTTCATACTTGACACCGGCCTTGGCAGGATCCCACTGGGAGAACCGGAAGGAGCAATCCTCCTTGAGTCCCAGAGTCTCCATGCAGTAGTTAGCAAGATCCAGACAGTTCTTGAACTCTTCTTCCAGCTGATCGGGGCGCAGAACAATGTGGCCCTCAGAAATGGTGAACTGACGGACACGGATCAGGCCGTGCATCTCGCCGGAATCCTCGTTACGGAACAGCGTGGAGGTCTCGCCCAAACGCATGGGCAGATCCCGATAGGAACGGGCATGGTTCAGATAAACCTGATACTGGAAAGGACAGGTCATGGGGCGCAGTGCAAAGCACTCCTTGGTTTCGTCGTTGGGATCTCCCAGAACGAACATACCGTCCAAATAGTGATCCCAGTGACCGGAGATCTTATAAAGATCGCTCTTTGCCATCAGCGGGGTCTTGGTCAGGATATAGCCACGCTTCTGCTCCTCATCCTCGATCCAGCGCTGCAGAAGCTGAATGGCACGAGCACCGTTGGGCAGCATAATGGGCAGGCCCTGTCCGATGCATTCCACGGTGGTGAAGTAATCCAGCTCACGGCCCAGCTTATTGTGGTCCCGCTTGAGGGCCTCTTCCTGCTTGCGCAGGTACTCCTCCAGCTCATCCTTGCTGGGGAAGCCCACGCCGTAAATTCTCTGGAGCATCTTCCGGTTGGAATCGCCACGCCAGTAAGCGCCGCAGGACTTGGTGAGCTTGAAGCCGTTATGCTTAACCCGGCCGGTGTGATCCAGGTGAGGACCGGCGCACAGGTCAGTGTACTCGCCCTGGGTATAGAAGGAGATGACGGCATCCTCCGGCAGATCCTCAATCAGCTCTACCTTATAAGGCTCGTTCTTTTCCTGCATATAAGCGATGGCCTCTTCACGGGACTTCTCGCTTCTCTCAAGACGCAGTCTCTCCTTGCAGATTTTCTTCATCTCTGCTTCGATTTTTGTAAGATGCTCCGGCGTAAATGTAAAGGGAGCATCGAAGTCATAGTACCAGCCTTCCTCAATGGCAGGGCCGATGGCAAGCTGAACCTCCGGCCACAGACGCTTTACGGCCTGAGCCATGATGTGGGAGCAGGTATGCCAGTAGGTTTTACGGTACTCGGGGTTTTCAAAAGTGTACAGATTTTCTTCGGACATAAATTTCCCTCCTTAATATTGGGGGCGAATAAAAAATACCCACCCCTGAAAAATCAGGGGTGGGATACAAATTTCGTATTCCACGGTTCCACCCTGGTTGCAGATTTCTCTGCCACTCATTGGCGCTGTAACGGGCGCACACGTTCCGGCATTTCCGCCGGACAGCTCAGAAGTGGTATCATACCGGGCAAATGTACAGGATCCTTCCAGCAAATGGACCCCTCTCTGAGTACCCGCAGGGTATGCGTATCTTCGTCAAAGCCTTTATTTATACAGTAAATTTACCACAAATGCTCCTCGTTGTCAATCCCCGCAGAAGGGAAATATGCCCCTGAAAAGTCGGTTTTTTGTTAACCATAATGCAAAAAACCGGTGTCATAATACTCCGTCTGATTTTTCTGTATAATTTGTTAACAATTTGTCATTTTTTGTCCGCATATTGTGCTAAATGTGCAAAATCATGGGTTATTCGGTCATATGGTTTACATAATAAAATTGACATAATTAGCGCAAAAGTTGTCTTTTCATAGGCTTTTAGCGTAAATACTTGACTTTTCAGAATAAAATGTTATAATACTCGGCAGATGCGGCGCACATTTTCCTTTGTAACTATTTGATACTCTTTCATTTAGCCGCATTCCATTACCTTTGATATTTTGCGAAAGGAGGTACATTCTATGCTGGAATGCAATCGTTTTATCAGAAATAAAATGACCAAATTTACCCGTGTAGCAGCGCTTCTGTTGCCCGTAGTGTGCATGATTCTTTTGCTGACCCAAACCGCTTTTGCCAAGAACACTTATCTTATCAATGACGGCGGCCGTGTCACGGTTCACACTACCTATGCCACCGACCCGGCTACCGTCTTGAATGAAGCTGGATTGGAATTGGGCAAGGATGATACCTACACAACGCAGGAAGGAATTGGTATGTCCGAGATCACGGTTCAGCGTAAGCAGTCCGTATACATTGATCAGAGCGGCAAAACATTTGAGGTAGCAAGCTACGGCGAGACCGTAGGCGAACTTCTCAACCGTCTGAATTTCAATCTGACTGCTGATGATGTGGTTTCCGCTCCGCTGGACACCGTTGTTTATAACGGCATGACGCTTACCATTTCCCGTTCCGTAGAAACAGAGGAAACCTACACCTCTGAAATTCCCTTTGAGACCACCTACTGCTACGATCCTTCCCTGAGTGAAGGCGAAGAGGTGGTGCTCACCCCAGGCGTTGCAGGACAGGTATTGTCCACAGCTTTGGTGCGTTATCTGGACGGCGAGGAAATCAGCCGCAGTGTTACAAGTGAAACAGTGGTACGCCAGCCAGTCAACGCCGTGGTTGCCGTAGGCACATATGTGGAGCAGGCTGCTCCCGAAACCATGCCTCCGGAGCCTGCACCTAAGCCCCCCAAAAAGCCTCAGGCTCCTAAGAAGCCCGAGCCAAGCAAACAGCCCGTTATCAAGGACGGTGTTATTGTCACTCCCGAGGGCGAGGTACTGACCTATACCCGCAGTATGCAGAGCGTTGCCACTGCCTACACCAACACGGATCCCGGCTGCACCGCATGGACTTCCACCGGCACCGTGGCACGGTACGGTGCCATTGCCGTAGACCCCAAAGTCATTCCCTATGGTACCCGAATGTATATTGTCTCCAATGACGGAAAATATGTCTATGGAACCGCTGTTGCAGAGGATTGCGGCGGCGCTATCAAGGGCAACCGCATTGACCTGTACTACGATACAGCGTCAGAATGCTGGGACTTCGGCGTTCGTGGCTGCACCATTTATTTCTTAGGTTAATATGGTTGCAAAACCGCCTTTCTTTTGGTATACTAACCGGAAGAAAGGCGGATTTTTTATGATAAATGTTTGTGATATTCAAGTAATGAAGCCCCTGCTGGCCCAGCACGGCTTCCACTTTTCAAAAGCAAAGGGTCAGAACTTTCTCATTGCCCACTGGGTGCCCGAATCCATTGCCGAGGACTCCGGCGTGGATGCCGAAACCGGCGTACTGGAAATCGGCCCCGGCATCGGCCCGCTGACCCAGCAGCTTTGCCTGCGGGCAGGAAAGGTCTGCGCTGTCGAGCTGGATACCCGACTGAAGCCCATTCTGGAAAAAACCGTAGGTGAATTTGAAAATCTGGAAATTCTCTGGAACGATGTTCTGAAGCTTGACATTCCCGCTTTGGTTCAGGAAAAATTCTCCGGCCTCCGTCCCACCGCCTGCGCCAACCTCCCCTACTACATCACCTCTCCCATTCTGACCGCTCTGCTGGAAGCAGAGTGCTTCGATCAGGTAACGGTCATGGTGCAGAAGGAAGTGGCACAGCGGATTGCTGCCAAGCCCGGCAGCTCCGATTACAGCGCATTTTCCGTGTTCTGCCAGTATTATGCCCAGCCGGAACTGCTGTTTGATGTGCCTGCCAATTGCTTTATGCCCCAGCCCAAGGTGACTTCCGCAGTCATCACCCTGCGGCCCTATCAGCAGTCTCCGTGGAAAATTGACCGAAAGGATATTTTCTTCCGCACCGTCAAGGCAAGCTTTGCCATGCGGCGAAAGAAGCTTCTGAACGGTCTGGCCTCCGGATTCCCGGAGCTGGGCAAGGCCGGCATTGCCGATGTGATTGCCGCCTGCGGTTTTGATGAAAATGTCCGGGGAGAAACACTGGATATCGACGGCTTCGCCGCCATTGCCAACGAAATCGCCGGGAGGCTCAAGCATGATTAAATATCTGTTTCTGGATCTGGATGACACCATTCTTGACTTTCAGAAGACCGAGGAAGTTGCCATTCAAACCATCTTCTCCCAGCTGAATGTGCCGATCACTCAGGAAAATATCGAGTGCTACCGTCAGATCAACTTAGACCACTGGCATCGGCTGGAGCGTGGAGAGCTTACCATGGAGCAGGTAAAGTTCGGCTGTTTTCAAACTGTTTTCAGCACACTTGGCATTGCAGGAGATCCCATTTTCTGGGCAAATGAATTTGAGCGTCTGCTGGGCGTGGGGTACTATTTTCTTCCGGGAGCGGAAGAAGCCGTCCATTCCCTCGCGAAAAAGTATCATCTGTTTTTGGCGAGCAACGGTTCTTCAGCCCTTCAGCGGGCCCGCCTGAAAAGCGCCGGCATTGATTCCTGCTTCACCAAATGTTTCATTTCTCAGGATATTGGTGTCAACAAGCCCCATGCCGAATTTTTCGAGCGTTCCTTTGCGCAAATTCCGGACTTTGACCCCAATGCGGCCATGATCGTCGGTGACAGCCTAACTTCCGACATTCAGGGCGGAAAAAATGCAGGGATTGCCACCTGCTGGCTCAATCCCCGGCACAAGGCGGCTGTCATTCAGCCCGACTATGAAATTGAAGCGCTCTCCCAGCTGGAAGCACTTTTGGAGGCCATATGAAATACATTGATCTTGAAACCTACCCCCGCCGCAGTCACTACGAATTTTTTAAGAACATGGCATTTCCCTATGTGGGCATGACTGCCAATATGGATGTGACGAATTTGGTGCGCTATGCCAAAGAGAAAGGCGGTTCCACATTTCTGGCCTGTCTTTGGGCCGCCTCCCATGCAGCGAACGCCGTACCGGAAATGCGCCAGCGGATCGTAGATGACAAGATAGTAGAATACGATCACTGTGACACTGCTCACACTGTTGCTATGCCGGATAAGACCTTTTGCAACTGCCGCACAGACTGCCGGCACACGCTGGAAGAATACTTTGTCTACGGAAAAGCCTGTCAGGAAGAAGCCATGAAGCACCCGGGATTTCACAGCACCATGGACGACGATACCAGCATGATTTTCGCATCCTGTGTACCTTGGGTTGCCTTCACACAGGTGATTCAGCCCTCCCCCATTCCTGCGGACTGCCACCCGAGAATTGTCATGGGCAAATATATTCACGGCGACGGAAATCAAATTCTCCTGCCACTGCACATTCAGTGCAACCATGCACTGGTGGACGGGCGGCATATCGGCGAGTTTTATCAGCATTTTGAGGAAATTAACAGCCGATTTGAAAATATGTAAGATGTAAAAATGGGACTGCCAGGCAGTCCCATTTTTTATGCGTCCAATCCCTGAATTTCCAGCAGTTCCAGCACCTTCTGCCCACGATTGGTCAGGGCGAAGCTGCCACGAATAGGATACGCCGCATAGGCGGCATCGTCAAACCCTGCGAGGGGCTTGTCAAAATCCAAGGTAATCAGCCCACGTTTTTCAAGGCAGCTGAGGATCAGGCTGTATTCCTCCTGTGAATGCTCCCTGTCCTCCAAATAGACCGGCTCCAAACTGCCCATTTTTCTTGCCACCGGCAAAAACGGGATCTGCCCCAGTTTTTCCAGCATGGCGATTTCCCCAGAGGATAAAATAAGCTCCCCTATTGCGCAGTCGGAACAGGCAGCGCAGCTGCCGCAATCTGAACAATTTGCCATAGTTTTCTCCTTATGCGTTCTTTTCCCTTGCCTGACAGGTAAATACGATGACCTGCTTATTCTCCGCCGTTTTCCGCAGAATATCCATGGCGGCACTGAGCCGCACATCGTCAAAGCGCACCAGTGCATCATCCAGCACCAGAGGTGCCTCCGGTGTCAGTTCCTCCGCCACTGCCAGCCGCAATGCCAGATACAGCTGATCCACGGTTCCGTCGCTGCGCCAGAGGGAAGTCCGCAAAGTATCTTCCTGCTGGGTACTCACGCTCAGGCTCAGGTCTTCCTCCAAGGCAAGCCGCTGGTAGCGTCCTCCTGTGAGGTCAGAGAACAGCTCCTGCGCCCGTTTTGTGATCCGTGGAGCGAACCTGCGCTGCAATTCTCCCGTGGCCTGACTGAGCGCCTTCTGCGCCAGCTCCAGAGCCATATAAGTATCTTCCAGCTTATCAATCCGGCTCTTTACCTGATTCAGTCGGCTGCGAAGATTTTCTTCCTGCCCCAGCGCCTCTGCCTGACCCTGAAACTGCCCCAGCCGCCGCTGATTCTGCTGCCGCTCGCTGACGGCGTTGGCAATCAGGGTATTGGTTTCGTCTTTGCTGTATGCCAAGGTGTCTGGGAATTCCGGCGGGCGAACAGGCTTTGCCATAGCTCGAACCGTGTCAGCATGGCTTGCCGCCTGTTGCAGATCCCGATTTGCATCTGCCAGCAGCTTCCATGCGGAAAGGACACTGTTTAAGTGGTTGATTTGCCCCTGCAAATCTCCGCCTTCTGCAAATGCAGAGATTTTATTGCTGACCGCCTTGAGCCGCTGGTCTACATCTCCACGCAGGGCACGGCACTCCTCCGCCTTCCGTAAATAGGCGTCGTAGGCCTTTTCATATTCCTGCGCCTCAGGAAGCCACGCATCGGGGCTTTTTTCGGGATGGCGCAGATAGATTGTTTCGATTTCTGCGGCAATACTCTTGGCACGCACCGCACAGACAATCGCCGTAAGGATACCGCCCAGCACCACCGCTGCCTCCGCACCAACGGTAACCGGCAGCCGCCATGAAGCATCCCGGCAGGCGAAATACAGCGCAGCCGCACCGATTTGTACCAGCAGTGCCAGTGCCGCAAATATCCAAATAAATCTGCCGTTGCCTTTTTTTCGTTTTTCGAGAGCAGCCGCTTCCGCCTGATCCCGCCGAGCCTGTTCCACCGCTGCCTTGGGTGTCATCCCTTGGTAGGACGAGGAGGCCGCCGGTGCCTGCGGCTCCTTGGGAAGCATCTGACTTTCCATTTGCAGGGACATCCATTCCTGCTGCAATGACTGCGCTTTATGAAGTTCCTGCTCGGTTACCGCCTCCGAGGGCAGCTCCTTGCAGATTTCTTCCAGTTGCTGCACCCGAAGCCCGGCATCATCCGCCTTCTGTGCAGCCTCCGCCACCTGCTTTGTTTCCCCTTGGGAGAGCTCATAGGCAAGGGCGGTTTTGTGATTTTCCAGCCGGGTAATCCAAGTGTCCAGTTCCTGCTGGCGCTGCTGCAGTCGCTGCTCCTGTGTCCGCAAATCCCGCAGGTCCTCCAGCTGGCGCTCCAGCTGTTGCTTTTGCGCCTCTGCCTCAGGGAGCAACCCCTTTTGATTATAGCGGCAGCGGTTTTTCAGGTCCTTGAGATTCTTTCCCAGCTTGTCCCCGGCACCGCTCTCGTCACCAGTGGTCACCAGATTGTTAAGGCGGCGCCGCAGGGCATCATCCTGTGTCACCGGAAGATCTCCCAGCCGCAGGAATCCCGCCCGCAGGAACACGCTGCGCTCCACGCCCAGAAGCATCTGACCGCAGTTTGCACCGTCCATCTCCGGGATATTCAGTCCGGTTTTTGTTTCGTATGCCCGAAAATCCCCGAAAATCAGCCGGCCCTTACTGCGCCGCTCTATGGTAATGTCACGACCGTTCCAGTTGAGATCGATGCGTCCCTCCATAGGAGCACCGGACCACGGTGCATACCGCTCCTTATCCGCAATCACCGTCTTGGTGGTTTTGGCTCGGGTATCGATGCCGTAGAGCATAGCTGTGAGAAAGGCGCACCATGTACTCTTGCCCCATTCATTGGGTGCCTCGATGATGTTGAGCCCCGGCTTCAATGTCAG
>RCNI01001948.1_pt1 | contig 10491 bp, 14 predicted proteins | sample 2041151 | NCBI WGS metagenome assembly RCNI01 (sample SAMN09708214, study PRJNA481090) | feces metagenome | isolation source: feces | place: Antarctica: Albino Rookery
CCATATTCATGGCCATAATCATATTCATATTATCCGCCGCAGAGGAAATAAAGATGATCGGCACTCTTGACACCTTCCGAATTTCGCTGCACCAGTGATAGCCGTTAAAAAAGGGCAACGAAATGTCGAGAAGGATAATATGGGGATCAAATTGGGCAAACTCCTCCATCACATTACGGAAATTGCGGACGCAGCCCACCTCTAAATCCCACATTTCCGCCTGCGTTTTAATGGCCTCGGCGATGCCCTTGTCATCTTCTACGATCAGCAACCGATACATCTTGTCTCCTCCCAGCCTTCTGCATTTTGGAAATCATATTATACCATACCCTTATATCATTTTCCACACATGGTGCCAATCGCTGCCCGCCGTCATTCCCATGTACCTCCCCCGCAACTTTGCAAAAAGAGTCCCGAGAAACATATTCTCAGGACTCTTTCCTATCCTTTTGAGGTGAACCTCTATCCCTTACACTCTCCGGATGCGCTGCTATCCGTCGTTTTGATCCGCCCGCATATGGAGCACCCCATCGGACGAAACGGACACATCGATCAAATAGAGGTATCTGCCGCCATGGATCCTATCGGAATAATTGAAGGCATCCGTATCCCGGAAATCCTCTTCGGCTTGCACATAGAGAAGGACTCCGGCGGGATAATCGCTGTTCTGCGCCACCAGCCACTCTCCATAGGCTTGGCCGATCTTTTTCATCTCCTCCCAGTCATCGTTGGTGCCCTTGATAAAGCCCAGCGTGTTGCCGCCGGCTCTTTGCACAAGGGGCGCCTCCCGGTCGGAGATATGGTCGATGCTGGTTTCAAGCCAGAAGTTGTCTCTGGGCAGGTACTGGGCGAAGAAGTCGGCCAGCTCCGCCTCATAGGCATCCGCAAGCACGACCTCCTGATAATCATCTCGGTAGATGAACTGGCTGCCGTCATAACTGCGGTAGACGGTAATGAGCTTCTCCTGCGGATCGGCCTTCCGGTACGCCGTCAGATACTCCGGATCGACACCTCCCGGCGGCACATACCCGTTGTAAACAAATTCCTCGTGGTAGGTGTCCTCCAGATGGGTCAGCATATGTTCGATGGCCGTAATGCCGCTCTTTTGCAAATCCGACAGCGCCGCATAGTCCTCCGGCAATCCGTTTTCACGCAAGATTTCCTTTTGCCGTTCCGTCAGCACGATCTCCTGCTCCTGGCCGGGGTCTTTCTTCTCTTGCCGGAAATCCAGCCCGCAGGCGCTCAGCGCCACTGCAATCGCCACTGTAGCTGCCAGCAGCGCCACTTTGCTTCTGCTCTTCATTTCACTTCCTCCGCAGGTGTCTTCCCGTTCTGTCAGACTGTCCGGGAACCACCTTAATATCCCATCTTATTCAGAATATCCTTGCACTCATCCTTGTTGGCTGCATAGGCGCGCACATACAGCACAGCATCTTTCGTGTGGATGACCCGCACATAGTATTCATCCCCGCTGAGGGAGTAGTCCCCCTTATAGGGTGTGCTGTTTGCCATAACCACCGTGGAATTCTTCTTGAACTGCTTTTCCACCTTGTCTGTTACAAAGTGGTAGAAGTCCGACGCCGTATCCGTATCCTTCAAAATGTAATATTCAAACGCGTATTTATCCTCATCGCAAGCCAGATACACAGTCTGATACTTCTCGCTGTGGAGCGACGTCTGATCGACCACTGTGATCCCCATCTCCTCCATGATGCTTTTAAACTCCTCGGGAGGCAGGGGGTCTTTCGCTTTTCCGCACGCTGCCAGTGACAGCAGCATGAGGAGCAGCAGCACCATGGCAATCCCTCTTCGCACTGTTTTTTTCATCTGTAAAAACCTCCTGCTTTCGCCTGTTTTCGATGGGACAAGTCCCTTTTTCTTATGCACAATATACCAAAATCGCCGGTATGCGTCAATTGTTTTTCGAGTAAATCAGCCGCCGCTTTTTCCTGCCTCATCCGGGCAAAAAGCAATGCCGCCGCTTTCTGCAGCAGAGAGAGCAACGGCATTCCTTATTTACTTTGCACCATCCTATGGGCTGCTCTGCACCGGTCTCTTCCGTATGCACTTATTCTGCAACGTCGATGGAATCCACGATATCCATCAGCTGCATGCCGTAATACGGAATGTCCTTAATATCGCAGTGGATGGTAATGGTAAGTTCCCGTCCCTGCAGCCCTGTCAGCACAAAGAAATTGTGCAGATCTCTTGTGGGCGTTGTGGAGGTATAGAGAATGGCCGCAATATCCTTTCCGGACTTGGTCTTCTTTTTTGCCGCCGTGCAATTACCAAAGTTAGGCACCGCGCGTCTGTGCATCTCACGGTATTCCATAATCCGCTTGTCGATGTCCTCGGGCAGTTCGCTCTCCCCCCAGGTAACCGTAATGAGCGCGCTCTTCTTTTCATCGGCATACAAATAGTCCGGTTGGACGCCGCCCGTGAGCTTCTCCGCGGCCTGTGCTGCCACAAAGTCATCCGGGATACGCATTGTTATCTTGTTTTCATACAATTTAATTTCTTTACTCATTGTAGCTTGCCTTCCATTCCTCCGGGCCGCAGGACGCCTCTTCATCCGGAATATTTGCCGATACAACCAGCTTGTTCGTGTGGCAATTATAGATGCAGAACTCCACATTCCAATCCGTTGTATTATTTTTCAGAATATAGTTCATTCCGTAGCCGGCCGTCAGCATGAACACCGTCTTGATATTCGTCGCAGGCGGCAGCTTTTCATCAAAGTAGAGGTTCACCGTCTGGTAGGTTTCATCCGGTTCAAACCGATATTCGTCGCTATACGACTTAAACTCGGCAATAATCCGGTCGTGATACTCGTCGTTTCGCCGGATCAGGTTGTCACGCTGCTCCTCGGTAAGCTCCAGCTGCACGCCGTCCTCCAGTTCTTTAACCTCGGTATAATAATCGCCGCCCAACTTATGAAAGCTCTCCACGGCCTCCTCCAAGGTGGATCCGGCATAATCCCAATAGGACTTGGGGATGATGTAAGTCTCTGTTTTAGGTTTTTTATCCGCGCAGCCGCTCACCAGCAGAAGCACAAGAAGCAACAGCGCAATCACATTTCTTTTTTTCATGAATTCTCCTTATCAGGCCAACGCCGCAGCAATAAACGGGGCCCATTTAGCGGCGCCGGCAGCCCCCAAGCCGCCGGTGAAATAGATGAGGGCGCCCGTTCCAACAACTACAACGCCTACTATGGCAACATCCTTGCCAACCTCTTTCACTGTCTGCCAATCCACATTAAATTCAGGAAGCTGGCTGGGATAGGGCACGGCCACCTCAGCCGGTACCAGTGCAGGCAGCGGCTTCCAATCCGAATCATCCTTGGTTTTAATTCCAATTGCAGAGGAGACACTGCCGACATCAAAATCAGTTGTCACTTTTTCCTCCAGCAGCATTTCCCGCTTCGGGTAGTCTAATTCAAACTTATATGCGAATGTATGGGGGCCAACCTTCTTTTCATAATAAAAGTTGTGCCCGATGAGTTCCTTATTGTTTTCCTTGGCATTGTAGTGCACGATGTTGCCAAAGCCATCATCGCCGGAAAGATCCATGGAGTTTTCCCCGTCGCTGTTGTGGGAGAGGGTCAGTCCGTTGCCGAAGTCGTGGGAAAACTCGTAGTCCTTGAGTTTGATCTGCTGATCCTTCACCGTAAAGTTCAGGCTCAGATCACCGGTCCCGTTAAGCTGTCCGGATACATCATAGTAAATGGTAGTCCCCGGGCCGATAGGGATCTCCAGCTTATAATTCAGTCCCACGTCCGGCAGGTTATTCAAAATGACCGCGGCATAAATATCCAGAAGGTAGCGCAGCTTTGGCTCATTGATCTCGCTGGCTTCATCCTCCGTCAATCCATCGCCTGCCATCGTCTGCAGTGTCGTACTGATGGACAGGTATTCATTGAGCGCATTCTTCAATCCCTTCCCAATGAAGTCAGCATCAAAGCTTCCGTTGGCCGGGTTAATCACCTGGGACATGAGATTGATCATTTTCTTGTATTCCCGCAGGTCAACAAGCAGCGATATAAAACGGCTTTTGTACAGGTCACTCACACTGTTGACATCCGCAAAAATCTTTTCGATTTTAGCTGTATTCGTGTTATTCTTATCAATGACCTTTTTGTGGTAGTTGTTTACATCGTCGACGTATCCCCGCACATCCAGCTGGCCGATCCAGGCTTCAAAGTCATACCATCTGTCTCCGAACCAGTCGGTGAGATCACACCACTTCTCATCCTCCACCTGCTTGACCAGAGACAGCAGCTGCTCCTTTGCCTCTTCCGAAAAATCTCTCTTCATACGCTTTCTCCTATTTTACTGCAGCAGGATCTCACCGGAGGCCTTCTTATCTGCCACCACCATGCTGCTTCTCACATTTGTGAAAAAGCCAATCGAATTGTCGATCAACGCCGTCAGTTCGACCTTGATCAGCGCATATTCCTGATCGATCAGGGTAAGATTGCTTATCGACTGTCCTGAGCCGGAAACCGTCACGGCCGTAACATCGATTGCTTCGCATTTCGCCTTCAGCTCGCGCAATTTCTGGATCTTTGCAGACAATGCGACAATATTGGCATTAATTTCCTTCATGCGGCAATCCTCCTAAAACAAGTAGTCATCTGCGATATTGACCTCATAGATAAAACTGTCGGCTACCTTACCTATATTGCCGGAGATCTCAGTCAATTTATCATTGAGCATCAGCACGCACTCTTTATAGGCTGTCACAGCCTTGGACACCTCGCCGCCGGTGATGGCTTCCGTCTCGATTTCGGATAAAATCGTCACATACGCATCTATGATCTCTTCCAATTCCGAGCCCCGAATGCGTGCGAGGCTTCCTACCTCCTGCACATACGAATCATCTATAATCAAATTAGCATCCATTAGCCTACCTCCTTTGCAAGGGCAAGCCTAAGCTGTTCTTGCCAATATAATTTTCTGCCGTTTCGATATTCGATCCTGCCCTCACAAGCGTGCAGTTCCTGTATAAGCTCCTGAATCTTCGCAGTGATCGTGCTTCTGGCTGTTGAAAGCCCGTTAAAGGCATTATTGAACTGTGTGCCATTGAGCAGTTCATTCATTCCGGCTGCATAGCCGGCGACGATCTTATTGCTGATCGTTGTCTGTGAAAACCTTGCCAGCCCCTGCTTGCGGTGCTCCTGTTTCGAGCCAAAGTTATCTTGCAGCGTGGTGAACTTCGTCCTGAGGCACTCCAGTTCCTCGATCTTTTTCTCAATCTCTGCTTTCTCCGCATAGAATTGGTCAATCAGGTTTTCATTGTATCTTATATTGTTTCTAATCTCATTCGCAGTCATCATGTACACCACCTTCTCGTAAAAGAAATCATCCCAGCACCCAGCACCGCCAAGTGCTGGGATATTTCTCTTATACCATGCACTTAACCTCTGAACTGGTTTGCAATGCTGGAATCGGTCTCCTCGACAATTCTCGCCGTGGAGTCGAGTGCTGTAGCAATTTCGCGGATCAGCTCCTCTGCCTTCTGAAAGCCGGGCTTGAGCTGCAGATAGCGCGTAGCATAGGACTCGCTGGCTGCACCTTCCCACTCGCTCTGCAGCTGCTGCAGCAGGCCATCCATCTTGCCGATGACATCATGGACGGCTTCCGCCTCAACACGATACTGGCTGGCTCTTTCGCGCATCTGATCGGGGGTAATTCTAATCTGATTTGCCATAGTTTTTTCTCCTTTTAGAATTTTATATCACCGGAAGCCCGGAAATATATCGTATGTCCTTAGCCTCTGAACTGGTTGGCAATGCTGGAGTCGGTCTCCTCCACGATTCTCGCCGTGGAGTCGAGGGCCGTTGCGATTTCACGAATCAGCTCCTCCGCCTTCTGGAAGCCGGGCTTGAGCTGCAGATAACGCGTAGCATAGGACTCGCTGGCTGCGCCTTCCCACTCGGTCTGCAGCTGCTGCAGCAGACCATCCATCTTGCCGATGACATCATGGACGGTATCCGCCTCAACGCGATACTGGCTCGCTCTTTCACGCATCTGATCGGGGGGAATTCTAATCTGGTTTGCCATATTCGTATCCTCCAAAATTTTTATATTTATATTAACCGTTCAATCGGCAATATACTTCTGTTTCTAATATCTGCCATGGTTTCGACGCCACGGCTTTCCCATCAGCCAGCGGATATTCTCCGCAGGTTCCTCGCGCCGGGCTCAGGCGGAAATGCTGCCCGCCACCGATGTAAGACCGCTGTTGGTACTCTCAAAATTCTGACAATGCGTTTCCAGCCGCCGGGCGATCCGCTCGTCGTGTGCCTTCACCTCGTCGAAAATCCGCTCGATCTGGCTCTTGCACGTTTGATTTGTTTCACTCAGCTTATCAAAATAGCTGTTGATGCCGGTGATGGCAACGCTGACGCGCAGCAGAGAATACCACTCTTCATTGGCATAATTGCTCCACGAGGAGACGGACATACCGCCAATACTCTCCATCTGGTGGATGGTGCTCATCAGGGCTTCATAGACCGCCGCAGAGAAGTCCCGGATCGTTCCCGATCTTGCCTCCGCATCGTCGCAGCCGTTGGAACCGTCGATTTCCTTTATCTTGCTGTTGATCTTCTCCCAAAGGGCAGAAATGTCAATGTCATAGCCGTCCAGCTTCCATTTTTTCAAAATCGGAAGCAGGACATTTTTGATCCACCAGTCGTCGTTATCGTCCGTCAACTGCTTTTTGGCAATATCCAGCAAGCTGGACAGCGTGATCACGTCTATGCCTATAACGCGGTAGGTATAGATCTCATCCAAAGATTTTACCCCCAGCATAGCCAGCAGCTCATCCACATCCTCCGAATCCAGATCCTGCACCTGCATGTATTTGACAAGGTAGGCCGCCACAAGGGCGATGGAATCCGGATTGTTCAGTGCCAGATCCAGCACCTCTCCGTCCGCCTTGTCCTCTCCGCTGAAGATCTTTTCCGCCATCTGAGAGACAAAGTCGATGATCTCCACCTTATCCTCTTCATTGGCATTGTTCAGGACAAAGCTGGTGAAGTCATGCAGCATGACGATGGAATTATCTTCCGGAATTTCCACCACCATGGGATTGCCGGACTCGTCCAGCACAATGGCGCCGGTCTCATCCGTGACGAAAAAGGAGTTGGGACTGTGATGCTCTCCGATATTGGCGACGCCGTAGCCCTGGCAGTAGATCTGCCCGGAATTGGGAACCGGGAAAAGCAACGCGTGCACATAGTCGGTTGACAAGGAGTACGCCTTGATGCTGCCGCTCTTTGCCTGGATCTCCGCCCAATACTTATCCACAAATTCCTGTGAAAAACCCTGTCCGTCGTAGGCAACGCATCGCGTAACCTTATCGGACGTAATGGCGACATACATGGCCTTATTGCCGCCCTTGGAGTGGCCGGTTACGGTAATATTGTTGCTGGAAAGACTCTCAATGAAATCCAGCGCCTCTTTTTGGCACTTTGTATCGGATTGATTCAGCCCCTGCACATTGTCCACCCACTCGGCGCCGCCGGAAGTCCCCCGAAAGGCGACGATGGCGTCCTCCGCGTTTCCTTTCTCCGTGAAGCAAAGGGCGATCGTTGTTCCGTTTTCTCTGGTCATTGTGTCCGTCAGAACAAGATCCTTCATCTTGCTCGACTGTAAGTACCGGATCATCCCTGCCCACTCCTTTGCAGAAACGAATCCAATATCCTGATCTCCTTTTGCCTCCAGTGTCTGCAGCGCATCTTCATCAAAGCATTCGAGGATTTTAGAGATATCACACCCCTTTTTTATACCGGTGACTCCTTTGAAACCCTCTATTCCTGCTTCCTCGGCAACCGCCGGAGTGAGATACGTCAGCTGTTCAATCATGCCTAATTCATTATCTGTGAGAACCACGCCGTCACCCCCTGTCAAAAAAGCACATTACTTCTGTACCGATACCGTGTCTCTGCTCTGGCAGGAATCTTCGGAAAGGTAATCTGTATAGTTGTACTTTGACAGATACACAATCTTCCCTTCCTTCAAAAGCACCACTTCTGTCATTCCATACAGCTGGTGTTCCTTCATAAAGTCCGCATACTGCGCCTTGAAGGTTGCAAACGTCTCCTCTGTGCACGTTGCTCCATCCACAAAAATGCACAGGCTGCTGGAAACCTTGCCGTCAAAGTCGGTATTTGCCGTGGGAATCTCCTGCAAGGAGGTCTTTGTAATATCGCCGTACACCCGGATTTCCGTGTCCGGCAAAAACGCCTGGAGTTTCCCGGTCAAATACTCCGTGAAGCAGGGCGCTGCCGCCACACTGATGAAATCATCTTCATATCCGTTTTCCGTCTTTGTAATGGTAAAGCTGTCTACCTCCATGTGGCCGGAGGTGGGATACGCACGCATATGCTCCTTTTCCATAGGGCCTTTCTCTGTATACCCAGCATAAGAGAAGGCCATGTCATACTTCTCTTCGGCATACGAAAGCATCTCTTCTATGGCGACGATGGCTCTTTGCTGGTGAGGCGCAAGCGCCTCATATTCCGTGGGCAAGCCCTGCTCGGTCAGGATCTCCTTTTGCCGCTCGCTCAGCGTCACTTCGGGGTCGTTCTTGTTCGGTACATCTGAATGATTTCTCATACAACCACACACTCCTATCACCAGAATTATCAAAGCGATCATCAGCCAAATCACAGATTTCTTTTTCATTTCATCCCTCCGATGACCAAAAACACTGGGCACTCATTTTTTCTGCTTTCAGAAAGGCGATCTTGGTGTTGCTCACAGCCGTTTCTGTTTTTCCGATCAACTCTGCCAGCGTCGTTCCGATCTCATTTAGTTGATTCGCCGTGAGAAGCAGATTGTCCACAACCGTTCCCTTTGCCTGGGTAAATTGAAGCTTCACACGCCGGTTTGCAACGCTTTTGGATAATCTTGCCAGCTTCTTTTGACTGTTTTCAAGCTCTGCAATATTAACCTGCAGCTGTACGGGCTTCGCCATTTTGCCACCTCCGTTTATAAAAACTGACTTGCAAGGGACGACAGGGAGCCGGTGATCTCTTCAGGAAACTGAAAGCGATCTGACTCCTCGATCCCACTGACATACTCCTTCACATCCGCGGCAATCGCCTCGCACTCCTCCGGAATTGCTGTTTTGTAGGGCTCCAAGTCCCGGGCGAGGGCGGACAGCTTAGAGCACACTAAATCGTCCTGAATTCCCTTTTCCTGTATCTCCGAAAGGGTCTGGACATATGCCTCGATCGATCTTGCCAGGAAATCTGCATATTCAGTAAGGTTGTTGACCGCTATGGAAAGCTCGCCCTCTGCGCAAACGATATCAACACTCATTTTACCGTCCTCCTCCCGTGGCCGCTCTTGCCGCTTCTGCCTGCTCAGCCGCCTCGATCTGCCGGTCGAGCTCCGCAATTTCCCTCTGGCAGGAAGCGATTGTGGCCTCATACCCACTGATCTCCGCTGTATAGCCTTGCAGCTTTACAGCAATGGACGTCAGCAGGAATACGTACACCATCCCCACAACGCCGGTGCCGATCTTCCCGATGGCATTTTGCATCCCGGCCTGATACTGCTGCGCCACGAGGCTGTTTTCCTTGACGCTGTCAACCTGTGAAAGAACACCGACCTTACTTTCGTTGATCGAGTGAAAATCTTCCTGTGACTGCGAAACCGTTGTTTTGAAAGAACTAAGCGATTCGTAAGCCCGCTCACACCGTGTTATCTCATCACGGGTGTCGGCAATCTGATTCACATAACCCTGTCTTTGTGCCCGTAAGGCCGATATACTGCTTCCACTCATGCCGAGCCTCCTCTTTGTGAACAAATCGAAGTTTTCAGTTTCACACACTCATTATCTTTGATATAGTAGCCGTCACCCAGTTCAATGGGCTTTTTGAAATTGCGGGACATGGCCAGCGGTACATCAAAGATCTTCATGCTGCTCATATCATCAAAGTACATAAAGTTGCGCTGATCGCGGATATTTTTCAGAATTTCAGGGGCGCTGTAGGAGATATTCACGTTCTCGACAAAGGCAAGGATGCACACCTTCATATTCTTATATCTGCCGGTGATATTTTTATAGGAGGCAAGCGCATCCATATTATTACAGATTGCCGGCAGCGCATCCGGATTGTCGACAACCAGCATCAGAAGCTCTGCATCGTCAAGAGCATTTTCATTCCCTGCAACAAGAGCCTCATAGCGCTCCTTCAACTGCGCCTCGATTTCCGCAACGTATTTGACGGCGTCGTCGGCAATCATGCTGTATTCCACAACGCTGCTGCTCTCCCTGAGGGACGCCAGCTTCTTGCTGATGCCGTCCACAACATAAACCTTGGTCTTTGCAGGATACATGGTCTCCAGCATATCCAGCGAGTATCTGAGCCAGTTGTGCCTTCCTGCGCCTTCGCGCCCGGCAATACCCAGCACGCCCACAGAGGCAAAGTCCATCACATACGGCGTCACCGTTGCATAATCCAAACCGGCCACCACG
>RCNI01001949.1_pt1 | contig 10491 bp, 10 predicted proteins | sample 2041151 | NCBI WGS metagenome assembly RCNI01 (sample SAMN09708214, study PRJNA481090) | feces metagenome | isolation source: feces | place: Antarctica: Albino Rookery
CTGCTGGCAAGAGGACAAACAACACGAGTCCCATCCACTTATTCAAACGTGAAAGCTCATTCATCACGATGAGGAAGATGAGATATCCAGCTACTGACAACAATGCCATAGCTGAAGGTAGCTCATAGAAAAACATTACGCCTCCTTAGATTTCTTAGCCCGTTCATTCTATCATTAGTTTTGAACGTATTTTAAAATTTTTGTTTAAAATAAGGTTTTTAGTGCTGAGTGGTATAAAAATAAGAAATGTGACTCAAAGTTGTATTTCAATAGATGGTCAACTATCATGACCTGTGAATATTTTGAGATGAGACAAGAAGCGAGCATAGCACCTAAAAGAAACAGGAGGCTATCATCCTCCCACAAACCTCTACCTTCTCGATTACCATGACTTCACAAAAGAAAAGACATGCCCGAAGACATGTCTTTCTTATTAAATATATGTTGTAGGGAAGGGTGGATGCTTTAGGAAAGAGCGATTCCGTTGATCCAACCCCATCTAACAGGAACGACGGTGCTATAGAAATTAATCCACTCATCTACGCTGATGGTTCGGATATAGCCAATGTTATCTCTCACAACCCCGTTACCAAGGTAAATGCCCACATGGCCATAGATTCTACCTGCAGCGGAGAACGGATGAGTTGATACTGCAACAATCATTCCAGGTTTGAGCTTGTTTCGATCTGAGGTATGACACCACCTATAGTACATATCATTAGCATTACCTGTCGGATAACTAAATCCAGCAGCGCTAAAGACTCTCGATACCCACATAGCACACAATCCAATTCCTGGACTTGGTACAAGGTCTGCAGCCTGCAAAACTCCCGATAAGCTACCCCTACCATGCTCAATGACGATATCTGCCTCAGGTACATAACCTCCCTGTTGCTGACGCCTTCGCTCCTCAGCTGCAGCAGCGAGCTCGGCATCTCTCTCACGAATGGCATCTTTAAGCTCCTGCGAGCAAGATTGCAGATACTCAGAAGCCTCTTCTTGTTTCTTTGCAACTTCATCCTTTTGAATCTCAAGTTGGCCTTGGAGCTTTTGGAGAGATTCCTTCTGAGTGTTGAGGGTCTCCTCTTCTTGAGCAAGCTTTTCCTTCTGAGCGTTAATCTCAGCAATTAACTTTTTATCCTGAGAGGTAATCTTTTGAAAGAAGAAGAGATTAGAGGTGAATTCTTTAAACGTTGAAGCATTTAGAAGAAGGGATAGAAATGAAGACGCTCCACCTTTATAGTCGCGAATCATTCTTTTTTCTAAGATGGCTTGGCGTTCAGCAATCTCCCCTTTTAGTTTTGTAATTTCGCCCTCAACCTTTTCGATCTTATCTTCAACATCAGAAAGATCACTGTAGGTTTGAGAAAGTTTAACATTGAGCTCCTCGGCTTCTTTTCCAAGCTGATCGAGCTTCTCTTGAGCTTCCTGCTCTCGACGCTTTGCAGCATTTACCTTTGCATTATCGGCAAACGCAAGCTTTGGAGCAGCAGTAGCTGCTAGCGTTGCAAGGGCAAGTCCTTTGAGGAGTTTGCGACGTGAAAGCGCAGTGTTGAAGATGTCATTCTCCTGAGAGCTTTCTTCCCTGAGGTCGACCTCCCATATATCATCTGCTTGTTTCATTATCTACACCCCTTTCTCATTAGTAGCATTCAGTCATAGATTACCTTGTATTCTAAGTACTTTAAAGTGATTCAATCTCACCAAACTCATCCAAGAAGCGAACCTCCGGATGCATCTTTACTCCAAATTGAGCCTCTACCTCGTCTTGAATGTGCCTAATCAAAGCCAAGACATCCTCGCATGTTGCGTGATCTACGTTTACAAGAAAGCCAGCATGCTTAGTCGATACCTGAGCACCGCCTATCGTATAGCCCTGAAGACCCGCATCCTGAATAAGCTTTCCGGCAAAATGCCCCTCAGGACGCTTGAAGGTAGAGCCCGCAGATGGGAGCTCTAACGGCTGCTTTTCTTCACGGCGGTGAGTTAAGTCATCCATAAGAGCGCGAATCTCTGAAGGGTCTTTATAGTTCAAGGAAAGCGTAGCCTCCATAACATAGAGCCCGTCATCTTTGATACGGCTTTGGCGATAGCCAAGATTGAGCTCTTCAGCTGGAAGAGTCATAATCTCACCATCAGGTGTCATGACCTGGACATCTTTGAGGACATCAGACATCTGACCCTCGTAGGCCCCTGCATTCATAAAGCATGCTCCGCCAAGAGAACCCGGAATTCCACAAGCAAACTCAAGACCTCCAAGTCCCATGAAACACGCAAGATCACACATGTCTTTAAGTGTACATCCCGCCTGAGCTACTAGCTCGTTTTCTTGGGTAAACATTGCAGCCATGAGCTCTGCTGTACAAATAACAGCACCTCGATAACCCTTATCGTTTACAAGCAGGTCAGAGCCACTACCTAATACGTAGAATGGAAAGCTAAGCTTCTTGCACAGACGAATAACCTCTACAAACTCAATCGTGTTTTGAGGCATGATGAAAAGGTCGGCAGGGCCACCAATTTCGAAGGTGGTATGAGCTGATAGAGGCTCATCAAAAAGTACCTGATCTTCCTGGAGTATATCTTTCAGACCAGCGATTACCTGGTTCTTTAATTCATTTGAATACATTTGATTTGTCATAAGAGAGTCTTCCTTTACATCTCTCGTTTAATATTCGGTATATCTTACCTAATACATATGGAGCGAATATGCGTCCATGATATATGCACGCAATAACCGTTTAGGACTCCTGCTCATACATACGGCGATAGTGTGAGTAGAGCACAAGGTACTTATATGTACATATGTGGTATCATTTACCACGTAAGTTTCAGGGCGGGGTGTAATTCCCCACTGGCGGTAAGAATAAATTCAAGCCCGCAAGCCACAAGGTGGTCGATTAGGTTAAATTCCTAAGCCAACGGTTACAGTCCGGATGAAAGAAACGGAGGACATACCATGTCACCAGTATCATCTTCTCGCTACGATAAGCACTCTACCAGCACCTCAACCCGAGGCTGGACGGCGCATCGTATCGCTATTGCAGCGCTTTTCACCGCGATTGCAATTGTTATGTCCTATCTCGAAATTCCAATCTTTCCCGCAGCACCATATCTAAAATATGACCCTTCTGGAGTCGTTTGCATGATTGCAGGCTTTGCTTTTGGACCATATCTAGCAGCAATTATCAGCATCTTGATGTGGATTCCTCATCTTTTTGGCAACCCAATCGGAGCGCTCATGGGTATGATTGCAACCTTGAGCTACACCCTTCCAGCTGCACTTTTGTACAAGAATACCCAAACGAAGAAACGCGCTATTATTGGCATGAGTGTAGGTGGAGTAATTTCCATCTGCCTTTCTTTGCTTGCGAATCTTATATTTACCCCTCTTTACACCCCAATTGCAGTAGCGGACGTTATTGCATTGATTATCCCTATCTTGCTTCCATTTAACCTTTTGAAGGTTCTTATTAATTCAATCATTTGCACGCTTATATATAAGCGTGTGGTCAATATTGTAGCAAGGTAATAACTGTGAGCTTTATAAATCTAAGGGCACAGGACACGACAGTATCCGAAACCTCCAATATGCACGAAAATCCGCTTGTAAAGCTTGAGGACATCGAGCTTATATACTCATCATCTGAACAACCTGCTCTAAACCGCATCTCTCTGGAAATCTCGTCCGGAGAGCGAATCTGTCTGCTTGGAGCAAATGGCTCAGGAAAGTCTACCCTCTCAAAAGTAATTGCAGGTATTATGGCACCCGATTCAGGACGTGTTGAATACCAGGGAAAGACTGCATTTGACTCAGATGGGGTCAATTCTGAAGCTTACATGCAGGCAAGGCGCAATATCGCCTATGTATTCCAAGACCCTGAAGACCAGATTGTAGCTCGCATCGTTGAGGAAGATGTTGCTTTTGGACCCGAAAACAAGGCTCTTTCTACCGAGAAAATCAGAGAGTTAGTCGATTTATCATTGCACACTGTTGCAATGAGCGATTATGCGCTTGCAGACATTAGTGAACTCAGTGGTGGTCAGCAGCAACGCGTAGCGATCGCGTCTGCTTTGGCCATGGAGCCTTCGCTTTTCATTGCAGATGAACCATCCTCGATGCTCGACATTAGAGGTCGCCGTGAAACCATGCGCCTTTTAGGAAAGATGCAGGAGCAAGGATGTGCAATCGTTCACGTAACTCATTTCGTCGAAGAAGCCCAATTTGCCAATAAGATTATTCTTTTGGAAAAGGGAACTAAAGTCTTTGAAGGTACCTATTCAGAACTGATGGAAAACTCGCACTTTCTGAAGCGCCAGAATCTTGAGCTTCCATTCGAGATGAAACTTAAGGAAGCATTAAGACAGAACGAATCATCTTGTGATACGACAACTTCCAAGAAATCCAGTCTGAAGGACAATGAGGTTCAAATCCATGTCTCAGATCTTGGATTTTCCTATTCCAATAAGTACCAGGCTCTGTCCTCCATTTCCCTTAACATCCATAAGGGTGAGTTTGTGTGCCTAATTGGACAAACAGGTTCTGGAAAAACAACTCTTGCAAAGACATTAGCTGCATTGAATCCTAATTTCTCAGGCACCATCGATGTCTTTGGGCAGTCTTTAGCAGCAAAGAAAACCCGCTCTATGCTTCAAGGCCGCATAGGATACATCATGCAAAAACCTGAACGACAGCTTTTTGCCGAAACCGTTTTAGAAGACGTTGCATATGGCCCTCGTTGCCAAGGCCTCAGCGAAGAAGAGATTACAAAACGAGTTGACCAGGCACTTCAAACGCTTGGAATCGAGAATCTGAAAGACAAAAGCCCATTCGAGCTATCTGGGGGCCAGCAAAGACTTGTTGCAATTGCTGGAATTTTAAGCATGGAACCAGAAGTTCTAATTCTCGATGAGCCATGTGCGAGCCTGGACAGCGCGGCTTCTTGTAAGCTTCTGTCCATATTAAAAGATCTGAACACACAGGGTTTAACCTGTATTATGGTTACACATTCTATGGAAGATGCAGCATATATGGCTGATACCATCTACGTCCTTTCAAAAGGACAGGTAGTTCTTCAGGGAACACCTGATCAGGTTTTCCGCCACCAAGAAACACTTGATAAAATTGGCCTAGGAATTCCTGAAGCAAAATCATATGCACAAGCTCTCAATGATAAATACGGCTGGAGCCTGAAAGAAGCTCTCACCTTCGATGAGCTTGTAGACGAGATTCGAAGGGTGGGTGTTGAACATGAATTGGTATAAGAAGCTCGATCCCCGCATACGTGTTGTAAGCACTATATGGCTTATGATCTTGTGCTTTACTGTCAGAAGCTCTGTGGAAGTTGCATTATCGTTAGGTTTCGTAGTGCTACTCTTTGCTACAAATGGATTTAGCCTAAAGGAAGTTGGAAAGATTATCATTCCATTTAGCATCTTCCTTTTGATTCTTACCATAATTAACCTACTCTTCATTGCAGAGGGTGAGATTATTGCTCAAGTTGGATCGATAAGCATTACTGATAGAGCAATCGTACTGAGCCTGCTATACAGCTACAGACTTGGGCTCATGTTTATCCTGGGCGCTTTTCTGGTAAAGAAAACAACACCTACCGAGATCTCAGACTCATTTGAATCTCTGCTTTCTCCCCTCAAGAGGATAGGTGTTCCCGTGCGAGAGATATCTCTTGTATTCTCCCTTGCTCTAAGGTTTATCCCAACCTTAACAGAAGAAGCAAGGCAACTTAAGGAGGCTCAGCTCAGTCGAGGTGCATCGCTAAACAGCGGCTCAATCTTTACGAGGATAAGCGCTTTGATTGCAAATATTATCCCAATATTTGCTGGTGCCATTCGCCATGCAGACGCCCTAAGCCTTGCACTGGAAGCACGAGGATGGAATATGTCCGATAAAAGAGGACATCTGCATCCCATGAAGACTTCAATCTTAGACTGGGTGTATATTGCGATAATTGTGCTTGTTACATCTATAAAACTTTACTTACAGTAAAACACCCGTGAGGCTCCGCAATTTTGCGGGGCCTCATTTTCTTTTCCGTGAAAGTGGGTTTAAACGTATCCTATATCTGATTAGAAAAGAAAGCACATCTCTTCATTCCTGTATTTGTTCTTTAAATACCTTCAAATGGGATGGTGAGGAGGATATTTGTACAATCTCTTACTATAATAAGAGAGATAAGATGCAGAAAGGAAAGAAGATGCCTTCTCACATGACTCAAAATCGATCAGTTCTCGTAACCGGTGGCGCTGGCTTCATTGGAAGTCATACCACAGTGCAGCTTTTGGAGCTTGGCAAGAAGGTTGTCATAGCTGATGATTTGTCCAATTCGAGTGAGTTGGTACTTGAGCGCATTCACACCATCGTAGGTGATGATGCTTATCAAAATCTTTCCTTTTATCGAGGAGATGTTTGTGATACTGAGTTTCTAACCAGCATATTTAACGACCACCAGATTGGATCTGTTATTCATTTTGCTGGCTATAAAGCAGTTGGTGAATCAGCACAAAAACCTCTGGAATACTATTCCAATAACCTCGTCTCCACATTTTCCCTTGTCAAGGTTATGCAGGAGTTTAACTGCAAGAATCTTGTATTCTCAAGTTCAGCAACTGTATATGGTGACTCTCCTGTTGTCCCCCTGAGTGAGGATGCTCCAAAACAGGCAGCTACTAATCCTTATGGATGGACGAAGTGGATGATTGAGCAGGTTCTCACTGATGTGTGTGCAGCAGATCCCACCTTCAACGTAGTGCTTTTACGCTACTTCAATCCAGTGGGCGCTCATAAGTCTGGCTTAATTGGAGAAGACCCACAGGGCATTCCGAATAATTTAATGCCTTATATCTCTCAGGTAGCTGTAGGTATACGTGAGAAGCTCCATGTATTTGGTGGCGACTATCCAACCCCGGATGGTACAGGGGTGCGCGACTTCATCCATGTTGTCGATTTGGCTGAAGGCCACCTCAAAGCTCTAGAGTGGATGCAGGGAAAAGCCGGTCTTGAAGTATTTAACCTGGGTACAGGAAAAGGATCTTCAGTTTTGGATGCTGTTCACGCATTTGAAAAGGCCTGTGGAACTCAAATCCCTTACGTCATCGAAGAAAGACGACCTGGTGATGTCGCCATTAATTTCGCAGATCCAACTAAAGCTCAAAAGCTTATGGGATGGAAAGCACAATACAACTTAGATGATATGTGTGAGGATGCATGGCGTTGGCAAAGAAATAATCCTCACGGATACTCAAACGATAAATAAGGAACAATATGAATCAAGTACCACTCTTCCTTGAATTTCTAGAGGAGGTGCGTCCTGAAATCGTAGAGCATATGCAAGGTGCAGGTATTCACTTTAAAAGCGAAGGTACTGTCGACCTTGAGAAATACCTCTATGGACCTCTTGATCACTTCAATCATAACTACGGAAAGCTTACTCGCCCTGCAATTTGCCTACTGGGAGCAATGTGTGCAGGAGCGAATGATGATGGCTTTACAAAAGTTATGGATGTTGCCTGCGCTATTGAGAATTTCCAAACAGCAGCACTCATTCATGACGATATTGCTGACCAAGGAGAGCTCAGGCGCTCTGAGCCATGTATGCATATTACTGAAGGTGTTGGAATAGCCATTAATATTGGTGATATGGCACTTGTAGGAACTCGAAGCGATATTCTAATGAGCGAAAGTCTCTCCGATTCAGAAAAGATTGCTCTTCTGAAAGAGTTTTCTTTCATGATCCACAAGACTGTTGAAGGTCAAGCACTCGACCTAGGTTGGGCGCGAGATAATCACTGGGATGTAAGTGTTGAAAATTACCTTACAATGGCCACCCTCAAGACCGCTCACTACTCATGCGCTTCTCCATTGGCGCTAGGAGCCCTATCCAAAGGTGCAGATGAAGAGCTCATTGAAGGCTTGCGCGAATTTGGCCTTCTTGCAGGAGTCGCCTTCCAGATTCAAGATGACATTATGAATTTGTTCGTCGATGCCGAGAAACAGGGCAAGGATTACAGAAGCGATATAGCGGAAGGTAAGCATACCCTGCTTGTAGTTTCCGCACTTGAAAGACTTGAAGGTAAAGAGAAGCAAGAGCTGATCGAAATTCTTTCCTCTCACAACAAAGAACGAGCCGTAGCAGATCGAGCATGTGAATTAATTTTAAATTCAGGCGCACTCGACTACACAACAAATTATGCTTTAGAATTAACAAAGCAATCAAAGAATATACTCAGCCTCCTCGATATTCCGATAGAGGCTCAAGACATACTTGTATCGATGACTGATTTCTTTATACAAAGAACTAAATAACATCGATACCCAGGAGGACTCATGAATCCAATCGTTCAAGGTGCTACAGGATCTGCTGTAGAAGACATCCAAGAACGTCTCATTAAACTTAACCATAAGATTGATCAGACAGAACTTGACACACATACTTTCGGAGAGACAACTGCACTTGCAATTGCTCAGTTTAGGCTTTCTCAAAATCTTCCTTTAACCAATGAGGTAGACGATGCATGCTGGGCGGCATTAGTAGATCAGGGCTATGAGCTTGGAGACAGGACTTTATATCTACGTCTTCCAAACTATCACGGCGCTGATGTTTTTACCCTTCAGACCCGTCTCAACATCCTCGGGTTTTCCTGCGGTGAGCCAGATGGATATTTTGGAGCTTATACAGAATCAGCTCTTAAAGAATTCCAGGAGAGCGTAGGCATCATGCCTGATGGAATGGCATTTATGGACACCTTTGATGCGATTGCTCGCTTGAAGCATGTCTGGAGCGGAAATTCAGCAAAAGGGCCTCATCCAACGGGATCAATGAGCTTCTCTCGAGCAGCACATGCCTTGGAATCAACCCCACTTAAACTGACTGCAGAAGATCCAATTTGTCGAAATATCATCGGCCGAATGGTAAACCTTGCGAATGCAACTACCGTAGACTCAAAGCTTTATCTTGCAGATGATACCGACTGTCCAGGAAGCTGTACTTTGATTACCTTGGGAACAAAGCGTCTTGAAAAAGACAACACTACGCTTAATGTAATCGTAGATGAGTACGAATACCTTCCAATGCGCATCCGTACTGCATTTGAGAGTGTGGATGAGGTAAATCCTCACATTCGCCTTGAAATCCCTTACGAGATGAACGAGGAAAATGCATTTACCGTAGCAGATGCTCAGGCATTAGCTGTAGTAGTCCTCGACTCCATTTGCATGGCCCTCGAGCAGATGTAGAAATTATATTCTGCACTTCACAGTCCATGCCAGATAAGGTAAACTAGTTAAGCGTTCAATACAAACAGGGATATCGTCTAATGGTAAGACACGGGTTTTTGGTACCTGTAACCTAGGTTCGATTCCTAGTATCCCTGCCATTCAGAACATAGCAGAACCACTTCAATACGTTGAGGTGGTTCTTTTTTTGTGCTGAAAATACTACGAGATCTGAATTGGTAAGAAGGCCGCGCTTCTAAAGATGTCTTAGCCTAAACATATAATAGGGACCATATACTAGAAAGCTCTGGAGAAATGAGTGAATATGGTAATCACTAATCTTATTGACAGAGATGGCGAGCTTTATATTTATGAATATATACCATGGGATGACGAAAATTGTGGACGCGGTGAGTTTGCCATGAAACCAAATGGTGAGTGTGCTGGTTACTTTTTTCTTGCGAAAGATGATAACACTAAAACATATTACAGGCATGCCGTAATAGCTATTATGAACCTATATAAGAAAACAGGCAAAATGCCTCCTAGAGCTGCATGGGTTTGGATGTAGATAAAACCAAATACTTATTCTCACAAACCTTTACTATTCATAGATGAGTTTTTAAATTATAAAGTTCAAATGATTTATGTTTAAACAATAATATTAGTGAATCAGAAATATTAAGAAGCTTTTGCTTTTAAAGACGTCATAGCCTGATTGTAATATTACTCAACAGCAAGTGCGATAATGGCTTGAAAAAATATCCCAAAGCATGTTACATTCCAAATAATGTACGAACTGCTAGAACATGAATAAATAATAATAGGCATGGAATAAAGTGAAACCCTAACCTTACCAATGAAGCATGGTGCAATTCGATAACCTTAATAGATTGGGTTAAAAATGGTAGTCTCAAAGCTTATAAAAAGAACCGATACTGAGATTGTGTATGAATATTTACCTGAGGGAAATCTTAGGCCTGGATACATCTATATCGATTTGAATACAATGAAAACACAAGTGGAGGTTTCACCTGACGATTATGCGAAAATCTTTCTTAAGCATGCATGTCATGGAATAAACAGCCAGTACATTCAGAACAACGAATTCCCAGAGAAAGATTTTCGTTGCTGGGGATAACTAAAACCGAATAATCAACCCTACAAACCGCTTCTAGATCGCGTCCAAATTGTTGGTGTATAGAAAAATCTCATAAGTCGTTAACTATTCAAATTATAGCGTTAATATCCTATAGAAA
>RCNI01001950.1_pt1 | contig 10488 bp, 7 predicted proteins | sample 2041151 | NCBI WGS metagenome assembly RCNI01 (sample SAMN09708214, study PRJNA481090) | feces metagenome | isolation source: feces | place: Antarctica: Albino Rookery
ATTGATGCTACATCCGGCTTATAATATCCGATGATTGAAGTAAGTTCTGTATAAAGATGCTGTAATCTCAGGGGCATTTCCATCGATGCATCGGTTGTAACTGCGCCATAATCTACAACATTAAAATGATTTCCTCTCAAATCAAGAATTCCCCAGCCAAGAATAGCATAGCCGGGATCAATTCCAAGAATTCTCATATATATTCTCTCTTTCTCTTCTTTTCTTCAATTATTATACCATATGAACATATGTTTGTCTATGTTGCAGCGCCTTAAAAACAGGCAAGTTTTCCTCATTGCATAAAGCACGAATAAATGTAGACTGTTATACAAACCTATGTTACAATGAAAGTAACCGCAACGGTAATAAAACATAAAGGAGAAAGCTATGCGTTATTCAAGACAGAAGAAGATTTTAGAATTAATTGCGGACTACGAAATCGAAACACAGGATCAGTTAGTATCTTTACTGAGAGCTGAAGGTTTTGAGGTAACTCAGGCGACTGTTTCAAGAGATATTAAAGAGCTGCAGCTCATCAAAACTCTATCAGCCTCCGGAAAGTATAAATATACAATAAGTACAGAAAAAGATACTCCTGTTTCTGATCGATTTATCAAGATATTCAGAGAAACAGTTACTTCCTTTGTGCCTGCACAAAACCTTATTGTAATTAAAACACTTTCAGGCTGTGCATCAGCTACAGGAGAAGCCATCGATTGCATTGCTGTTCCTCATATTGTAGGATCAATAGCGGGCGATAATACCCTTCTTCTCGTTGTAGATTGTGAAGCAAATGTAGAATCTGTTATTACTCAGTTTAATCAGATGCTAATGTTAAGGAATAAAGACCAATGATTCAATACATCAGCATAAAGAATTTTGCAATTATAGAGAATACAGAAATAGAGTTTGAAGATGGGCTTAACATCATTACCGGAGAAACCGGTAGCGGTAAATCCATTGTCATAGAAGCCATAAGTCTTGCTCTCGGGAGTCGTGCTGATTCATCATTTGTTCGTCATGGAGCTTCAAAAGCTATAATTCAGCTTGTCGGTGAACTAAATAACGAAGAAATCGTAATTACACGCGAAATTTCTTCCACAGGGAAAAATCTTTGTCGTCTCAACGGGCAGATTGTAACTCTGAATGAACTTAATCAGACCTGTCGAAAACTTGCAGATATACATGGCCAATATGATAATCAGTCACTTCTTAACGTTGATCATCATATAGAGCTGGTCGATCGTTTTAAAGCAGATGAAATAGAACCGTTAAAGAATATCTTCAAAAAATCTTATGAAGAATACAGCTCATCAAAAAACGAGTTAAACCGTCTTCTTCATATGGAATCCGATAATCAGAAAAAGCTTGATTTTTACCGTTTTGAAAAAAATGAGATTGATCATGCCGATTTAGCACCGGGTGAAGATGATGCACTTAAAGAAAAGATTACACTATTGCAAAACAGTGAAAAGATTTTCGATGGTGTAGAGACTGCATATTCACAGTTAAATCGAAGTGACAGTGGTATAATTGCATCACTTGGTATAAGTCTTCAGGCATTACAGAAAATTGCCTCCTATGCTAAAAATATCGATTCTGTGGCAGAAGAAATTGCAGATATCTATTATCGTATGGAAGATATCAACATTTCTCTACGCGAAATACTTGACAGCACAACCTTTACACCGGATGAACTTGATCAGGCGATTTCGAGACTGGATCTTATTGATAGTCTTAAGAAAAAGTACGGAAACACAATAGAAGATATTCTTGCTTACCGTGATAAAATCGCTACAGAACTTAATCAGATAGAAAATTACGATGAAGTTAAAACGGAATTAGAAAAAAGAGTTAAAGAACAATATGAAAAATTAAAACATGATGCAGAGCTACTTACTCAGGCAAGAAAAGCAAGTGCTGCGATTCTTGAAAAATCCATCGAAAAAGAACTTCATGATTTAAACTTTATCTCCGCTTCTCTTTCCATCAGCTTTAAAGAGCCTGAAGAAATCACTTCTGATGGAAATGACCTTGTTGAAATACAGATTTCAACAAATAAAGGTGAACCTCTGAAGCCTCTTGTCAAAATTGCATCCGGAGGAGAAATCTCCAGAATCATGCTTGCAATCAAAAACATTACCGGAACATACGACAATATTCCAACCATGATTTTTGATGAAATTGATGCAGGTATCAGTGGAATTACCGCCAGCATTGTAGGCCGCAAACTTCACGAAATAGGGAAAAATCATCAGATTATATGTATAACCCACCTGCCTCAGATTGCAGCCATAGGAGATGCAAATTATCGTATTTATAAAGAAAGTGACAAAGACAAAACTTACACTATGGTAGAACGTCTTTCATCAGATGAAACCATAGAAGAAATTGCACGTCTGTTAGGTGGTGAAAATATTACCGCTACAACACGTCAAAGTGCAAAGGAACTTATCAATGCTTCCAAAGCATAAAATAACAGTAAAAAAATAAGAGATTTACATAGAATTTAAATATTCATTCATGTAAATCTCTTTTCTTTTCCACACGCCGAAATGATACAAATTTGAACCATTTCCCGTATTATGCACAGTTATTTCCGAATTGTATACAATTTTCATCGCACATATATGTGGATAAGTTTTTCTTTTCAAACCCAGTATTTCCAACGGTTACATATTTTTTCTTCTTTGTCAAGGGATAAGTTATCCACATATTATAAATGGATGCATATATACATCACTTTTTCTGTGCATAGTCTAAATAGATTGAAAATTCCAAGTATACTTAGAACAATTAAAGAATAAACAATCATATCAAAGTACTAAAAACCTATTGCTTTGATTTAAAAGTTTCTTCCTCTTCAGGAGCGGAATTCTGATTGCAATAACCGTATTAAATAAAAGAGATGTTGCAGACAGCTTAATAGCTAACCGCAATCTCCCTTAAACATTTCAAGTTCATTCTTTCCCAACATAGGTTGACAAAGAACCAACTAAATTCATATCTATTTTACAGCCTCTGACATTCTTTCAGTCATTACATTCATCAGATTATCTGTACATGGAAGTTCATCTACAAGCTTGGTCTTATTTACAGGAACCAGCTTCTTATGAACAGGTTTAAGAACTCCTCCGAGCACTTCACCGATTTCCGCATATTTGTACAGCGGAAGCACCTGATCCATTTCTACTGAAATATCTGTCTCAGTTTCAAATCCGAATTCCGCTTCAAAGACATGAGCAAGTTCTGCAGCCACTTCCCAGTTATTGAATGTAACATCCTCACAAATTGCCGCTTCAACAGGAAGTAATCTTCTTTCCGTATTTGTATAAGTTCCATCAGTGCTTGCAAATCCTGTTGCAGGAATAAATACATCCGCAGCCTCTGCCGTATCTGTCATAAATACATCCGAAACCATTAAGAATTCAAGTTCTGACAAATCAACATTCTTTGGATCCTCTCCGAAAATAACAAGGCCCTTAACACCATCCATAGCTTCACTTCCTGCGCGAATTCCCATATCTGCAATACCCTGGGAGTTATTCTTAGGTTTAATCTGTAAAATACCATCTCTCGGTTTGCCGATATGACCTGAAATAAGCGCAATATCAGCTAAGATTGTTGCTGTTTCTACAGAAACTACATTCTGCTGGAATACAATCATTGCTTTATTTGCCTTAGCATAAATCTCTGCAATTTCTTTCATTTCAGCTGTTACTGTAATATCACTCAGGCTTTCAGCAAATACTTCTCCGCCTTCAATTTCAGGTAAACCGTTAATTTCAATTAATGCTTTTGCAATGCCCATCAGATATTCTGTACTGTTTTCCGTTTCGATAACTTTGTCTGCAAAGCGGAAATCTGTTGTAACCTCCGGTGTATTCACTGCAATAACTTTTACTCCTGATTTAGCCGCCTGCATCATTTTATTCCAGATTACAGGATTCTTTTTCTTCATAAAACCTGTAGCAAGTATAACATCTGTAGACAATAACTCATCAATAGTATTCGGTGACGCATCAAGTCCAAGAACGTCTCTAAGTCCATTGTAGCGGTTATTGAAACAGAAAGTTTTTGCATCTATAAGCTGTGCAAATTTTTTCATTGCATAAGCTTCTTCATTTGTATACCTATCTGAAATTGCAACGGCAATGGCGTCTTTTCCATGTCTGATTTTTACTGCTTCCAGTTTCTTTGCAGCCATAACAAAAGCTTCATGATAATCAGTCATACGGAAACCTTCAGAATCTTTGACAAGAGGATCTACCTGTTTTCCCTCAAGTACCGATGTATCAAAGCCCCATTTACCTTTGCCACAACTTATACCTTTATTAACAAATCCATCATCAGCAGGGTTTGCCTTGATAAGCATATCACCATAGGATTCGAGATTTAATGTACATCCTACAGAACAGTAAGAGCATGTCGTTTCCACTACATCAGTATCTAAAGGAACTTCTTTCTGTACAGTCTGTCTTTCCTGTAAAGCACCTACCGGACATACTTTTACACACTGTCCGCAGGCCTCACATCCTGACTCTGCAAGAGGTTTCTCCAGCGCAGGTTTTACCACCGTATCAAATCCCCTGTTTACAAGACCTAAAGCACCAACACCCATAACTTCATCGCAGACTCTGACACAAAGTCCGCAAAGAATACACTTATTCGGGTCTCTGATAATAAACGGGTGCATATCATCAAATTCAACAAGATTCTTTTCTCCTGCAAATCTGTCCGGTTCTACATTATACTGATTAGCGAAATCTACAAGCTTACATTCGTAATAATCATGACATCCGCATTCAAGACATCTTGAAGCTTCTTTAAGTGCCTGATCTTCGGTAAAGCCGTTATAAACAACTTCTGAAAAATTATCTTTTCTTTCTTCTGCGGAAAGCTGTTCTGTCTTTTCTCTGCATAGTTTTTCTCTATCTTCAAATGTTTTTTCTGTAATATCTGTTCTTTCAACAAAGTATGGCTTTTCGTAACTGATTACTTCACCATCAAGATATCCGTTAATAATTTCTGATATTTTTTTAGCATCTGCAATAGCTTCAATTGCAATAGATATCTTATCATTACCACAGTCTCCGCCTGCAAATACTCCCGGAATGCTTGTCATATATGTGTTTTCGTCATATGCAATAGCATTCTTCCTTGTCTTTTCAACGTCAAATGGTGTCGCATCAACTTTTTGTCCTATAGCAAGAATCATTGTATCGATATCAAGTGTTTCTGTCTTACCTTCTACTGGTACCGGTCTTCTTCTTCCTGAGGCATCAGGTTCACCAAGTTCCATAACCTGTAAAACAACCTGCTTTACATGGCCATTTTCATCTTTAATAATTTCTATAGGATTTGTAAGATTCTTAAAGATTACACCTTCTTCTTCAGCCTCTTCAATCTCAAGACGGTCAGCAGGCATTTCCTCTTTTGTTCTTCTATAAATATTATAAACTTCTTTCGCACCAAGTCTTACTGCAGTTCTGCAGGCATCCATAGCTGTATTACCGCCACCGACAATAGCAACCTTTTCTCCAAAGTCAATGTGCTGGTTTCTGACAACTTTTCTTAAAAAGTCTATGCCACCGATTACACCTTCTGCATCTTCGCCCGGACAACCGACACCGGTAGATACCCATGCTCCGATTCCAAGAAGCACTGCATCATATTCATCCTGGATATTTTCAAAAGAAATATCCTCGCCGATTTTTGTATTTGTTACTGTCTCCACACCCATTGCTTCAATAACATTGATTTCTGAATCAAGAACCTCTTTAGGCAGTCTGTATTCAGGAATACCGTATCTTAACATACCTCCAAGTTTCGGCATAGCATCGTAGATTGTAACATCGTGACCATACTGTCTTAAAAAGTATGCTGCAGAAAGTCCCATAGGACCTCCTCCGATAATTGCTACAGATTTACCTGTCGGCTCATCTATATCCGGTATAAAAACATCTTCTTCCATCATATCAAGATCAGCAGCAAAGCGCTTAAGACCCATAATATCTATCGGTTCATCTATAAGGCCTCTTCTACACTCTGCTTCACAAGGATGCGGACAGACTCTGCCTATGGATGCCGGTAGAGGAATTTTATCCTTTATCATTTCCAAAGCTTTTTCATATTCACCATTAGCAATAAGTCCTACATAACCCTGGCAGTTAGTTCCTGCTGGACAGGCTTTTGAACATGGTGCCTTACAGTCACCATTATGGTTTGAAATAAGCAATTCAAGGTTAGTCTTTCTTGATTCAATAACTCTGTCTGTATTCGTCATAATTACCATTCCGTCAGTAATGGCAGTTGCACATGCTTTGCAAAGTTTAGGATTACCTTCGACTTCAACTACACAAAGTCCACAGGAACCGTAAATTTCCGTCCTTTTATCATAGCAAAGAGTAGGAATAAAAATATCATTGTCTTTGGCAACTTCTAATATAGTCTGACCCGGAACACCAAAGACTTCTTTTCCGTCAATATTCAATCTGAAATTTTTCATCGTTTTCTTTGTTCCTCCCTACTTCTTAATTATTGCATTAAATTTACATGTATCAAAACATTTACCACACTTAATACATTTCGTCTGGTCGATAACATGCTGATTTTTCACCTGACCGCTGATTGCGTCAACAGGACACTGTCTTGCACATGCTGTACAGCCTATGCACTTATCTGTAATTTCATAATGTATAAGATTTTTACAGGATTTAGCGGTACAAGTGTGATTATATATATGATCTTCGTATTCGTTTCTAAAATATTTAAGTGTTGTGAGTACAGGATTTGGAGCCGTCTGTCCAAGACCACACAAAGAACCGTCTTTAATCTTATCTGCAAGTTCTTCCAGCAGCTCGATATCTCCATCTCTTCCTTTTCCCTCTGTAATCCTTTCCAGAATCTCAAGCATTCGTTTTGTTCCGATTCTGCAGTAATTACACTTTCCACAAGATTCTTTTCTTGTAAAGTCGAGGAAGTATCTTGCCATATCAACCATGCAGGTATCTTCATCCATAACAATCATTCCACCAGAACCTACAATGGCACCGGTTTTATTGATATCTTCGTAGGTAACAGGCGTATCAATAAGTTCTGCAGGAATGCATCCTCCAGACGGACCTCCCATTTGAACAGCTTTAAACTTTTTATCGTTTTTTATTCCTCCACCGATGCCGAAAATAACGTCTTTAAGTGGAAGACCCATAGGTACTTCAACAAGTCCGCCTTTTTTAATTTTTCCAGCCAGTGCAAATACCTTGGTACCTTTGGATTTATCCGTTCCCATAGAACCGAAAGCTGCTCCACCATGAACTATAATCCATGGAACATTGGCAAAAGTTTCTACGTTATTAATATTTGTAGGCTGCTGCCAGTATCCTTTAGCTGCAGGGAACGGTGGTTTTAATCTTGGCATTCCTCTTTCACCTTCAAGTGATGCAATAAGAGCTGTCTCTTCACCACATACGAAAGCTCCTGCTCCCGCTTTTATTCTCAGATCAAAGTTATATCCGCTGCCAAATATATTCTTTCCGAGAAATCCCTTGTCTCTGGCCTGTTGCATTGCAAGTTCAAGACGTTTAATAGCCAGAGGATATTCTGCACGGCAATAAACGATTCCCTCAGTTGCACCCATAGCATAACCACCGATAATCATACCTTCGATTACTGCATGAGGATCCCCTTCAAGAACGGAACGATCCATAAATGCACCCGGATCTCCCTCATCGGCATTACAGACAATATATTTTTCTTTACCCGGATTATTTTTGGCTGCATTCCACTTAAACCATGTAGGGAAACCTGCTCCCCCTCTTCCTCTTAAACCGGATATCTTTACTTCTTCAATTACTTCATCCTGTGTCATACCTGTAACAACTTTCTTTGTTGCTTCATATCCACCCTCTGAAAGGTATTCTTCAATCTTTTCCGGATTGATTTTACCACAGTTACGAAGTACAACTCTCTTCTGATTATTGATAAACGCTTTGTCCTGATCAGATATGACAAATTCCTTAACAGGAGTTCCTCCCTGTAAATGTTCAACAACAATTCTCTCTACTTTATCAGGCTGAACCTTGACATATCTTGTCATTTTTCCATTGTCTTCATAGACATCAACGATTGGCTCAAGATAACATGTACCGACACATCCTGTAAAATCAAGTTCTACATTGACATTATGTTTAGTAAGCCGGGTTATGAATTCAGCCTCTGTTTTTTTTGCTCCGGTAGCAATACCGCAGCTTCCCTGTCCGATAACTACTTTCATTCTCGCCTACTCCTTTCTTAAGCTTTTTCCTGTATTTCTTTAAGAATTTTTACAACTTTGTCTTTTGTAAGATTTCCATATGTTTCGTCACCATCTGCGTTCTTAATCATCATAACAGGTGCAAGAGAGCAACAGCCAAGACAGGCTACATTATTCAATGTAAAAAGACCGTCTTCTGTTGTTTCGCCATCTTTAATGCCGAGATAATCACAAACGGCTTCTTCAATCTGCTGTGCACCATTTACATGACATGCAGTACCCTGACAAAGCATAATAAGATGTTTGCCTATAGGTTGCAGTCTGAACTGAGCATAAAAGGTCGCAACACCATAAATTTTTGCAGATGTAATACCTGTTGCTTCTGAAATATGATTAATTGTATCGATGGACAAGTAACCATAAATATCCTGTGCCTGTTGCAAAATTGTAATCAGGCTGCCGGGAACTTTTGCATATTTCGCTAAGACTGGTTCAAGTTCAACAAACCGACTGTCCTGTGATTCTTTACCGCAACAACACTTTACATTCATTTTATTTCCTCCCATAAAAATATATACTCTTAATTGGAGTATACTTGTTTTGCCCTATAAAATCAAGTCCATAATAATTATTTTTTTAACAATCTACATTTATTTTTCGCATTTTTTGTATATTTTACACTATTTGACTTTTATTTTTCGTATATCATATACAATTTTTCGTATTTTTTGTTAAATTAATATCAAATTTTATTGTTAAAAAGATAACAGATTTTCTGCGAAATAAACTTTTCGAGTCAAAATTCAGAAAAAAATCCGGAATCATAATAGCTCAGATCCGGATTATTTTCTATAAATATATATTTACTTTTTCTTTTTTATATGTTCAAAGTCTATTTCTGTAATAAATAATGCCATTATCATAATTACTGCTCCGATATATGCTTTTGCGCTCAGAACTTCATGTGCAAAGATAAACGCCACAATTCCTGCAAATACAGGTTCCAGAGTGAAAATCACTCCTACATGGGACGCCGTTGTATATTTCTGTGCAACAGCCTGAATTACAAAAGCAACACCTGTGCAGAAAATTGAAAGAAATGCTACGCTACTCATAATATGACTATCTGACGGTAGATGCGGAGTTTCAAAAATAAAGCTCATAATAAGCATATACATTCCGGTTACCCCCAGTTGAAATACTCCAAGCTGAAATGCATCCACTTTTTCATGGGATACCGCTCTTTCTGTAATCAGCAGATCAATTGCATAAGCAATGGCACAGGTCATGCTTAGCAAATCCCCTTTCAGATTACCGAAATTAATAGAAAAATCTTCTTTCAGAGTAAGGAGCATAATGCCAATAAAACTCATGGTAACAGCAACAGCTATTTTCTTTTCCGGTCTCTTATGCAAAAAAATAAATTCAATAATCGGCACAAAGATTACAGTAAGAGCACAAAGAAAGCCTGCATTGGAAAGCGATGTATAGAGAACACCGAATGTCGCTCCGATATACACAAATAACAATGCTGTTCCTACAAAGAAACTGTATTTTATTGTCTCCTTTGTTACATGCTTCAATTTTTTAAAAGCTAATATACCTGCTACAGCAAACGCTCCTAAAAATCTGCATGCATTAAGTGTAAACGGTCCCATATCTTCCAGTGCAACATCCATAAGATAATAAGATACGCCCCAGCATAAGGTAACAATAACAAGCATCATATCCGCTTTAATCTGTGTTTTCATATTCGTTCCTTTCTATATCCCTGCGATAAAAAGTTCAAGTGCAATCTGGCTGTCCAGTAATCCTGTTTTTATATTTCGGTCAACTTCGTAAATAGATGAAAGTATCTTCTTTAGCTTATCTACTGAATATCGGTTTGCATAAGGAATCATTTTTTTAATTCGGTATTCGCTTCCTCCAAGTTTCTTATGCATTGCTTTAAGATCATACCCGTCATCTCTCAACTGCCTTACAGAAAGCATTAATTCAAATTGAGATACTATAGCGCCGATAATGGCAAAAGGTGTTGTTCCGGAATAAAGCATATTGTATAAAATACGAAAAGCCTTATCCTTATGGTTTCCACTGATTCCGTCCAGCATGTCAAAGACAAAGGTCTCCATATCACCGCTGACCGTTCTCTCAACATCTTCATCTGTAATCCTATTTCCCTCTGCATGAGCGATAATTTTCTGTATATCATTAGCAAAGTGATACAACCTGTA
>RCNI01001951.1_pt1 | contig 10481 bp, 12 predicted proteins | sample 2041151 | NCBI WGS metagenome assembly RCNI01 (sample SAMN09708214, study PRJNA481090) | feces metagenome | isolation source: feces | place: Antarctica: Albino Rookery
GGTCTTCCAGAGCGCTGTGTCCCCCACGAGTTGCCTTGCCGCGAACAAATCGTTGCCGCATTTTTCGTGATGCTGCCATTATAGCAAATGTCAGGTTGCCAAAAGGTTGCCGCTTCCCTCTTTTTGCGGGATGGCCAGCGTAAATATACTGCCGCTGGGCGTGTTGGCTGGCCATGTGATGGTCCCACCGCAGGCGTCAGCAAACTCTTTCATCAACGTCAGCCCCAGTCCCGCCCCGGCAACATTTCGGTTTCTGGAGGCATCCTCTCGATAAAACGGCTCAAAAATATGCTCTGCCGCAAACGCACGGATGCCGCTTTATTTGTAAAGGATCTGGAAGTTCCTGTCATCCCATGCGTCCGCCGCACCCGTATTACGAGCAATGCCAATCTGGCTGTTGAACACATAGTACAGGTCTTTCTTCACATCTGCCGCCATCATACTGCCGGACCCGTCCGCTTTCAAAACGATGGCATTGTTGCAGTCGTTGCCATCCTGATAGCGCATCGGCATAAAGTCCACCCTGCTGATTTCCGCCATATTTTCTTTGCCCCAGGCCGCCGGATGTCTGGCACACATCACCACGTTGCTCATAATTTCTGTGGCTTCCGTCACATCAGAGAACAGCGGATATTTGACAGAATTACACAAAATGGGATTTCCTGCAACACGGTCCGTACAGTCAATGAATGAGAGGATTCCGTTCCGATCCTTCTCATAAACCATCGCAACATGGGCGATATTTCTCCATGCCATATGGTTGAGATAGGCGTCTCTCTCGTCCGCCAGCTCAGCGCGCGGCTTTATAAAAACAAGGTCGCCAACGTCCAGTTCCTCCATAGGGATCTGACAGCCCATTTGGTAAAGTTCCCGCGCCATACTGCTGCAAGTCATAAAAGAGTTAAACTTTTGTTTCTTAGGGAATCTCTCCTCATTCACCTCCGGATCATAGACACTTGTGGTCGAATACGAATTTTTATAGGGATCAGACACATTTCCTGCATATGGCTGCTGATAGTTGTAGTAGCGGATGATTTTCCCGCTGCTGTTGCGCTCCGCCACACCGCCTGCGTATTTTCGGTCATTGAAGTGGAAATAGTAGCCCCAGTCAAAGGCCGGGGTAATTTTGTTTATGTATGTTTCTCTGTTTTTTCCCACAAAGTCTGTTGCCGCACGCCCCATCCAGATCATCTCAACAAACGTATTGCAGCACATACCAATGCGCTCCGAAGAACCAAAAGGCATCCAGCACTGATTGTTTGCATAATGATTTCTGATAAAGTTGTCATCATAGGTAAAAGTTGTCTTGGACGCACTTCTATACGCATTCATCAACGCCTTTAACTCCGCTTTCTGCTTGCTTGTCAATCGCGGAATCAGACGCGGCCACCATCCGCCAATGGTAGTATTTCGCGGCAGCTCCCGCAGCATCTGTTCTATGTGGGCACACCAGTTCTGCAACGGGTGGGGCGGTTTCGTTCCCACCGATTCTTCCAGACTGGGCAGAATGGTGTAGTCATAGCAGCAGCTTTTGGCAACCTTTCCATCCACGACATAGGACAGCTGTACCTGTCCGTCGCCGGAGTGGGCCGTCTCCGCTGCGGTAACCAGCCAAACGGCCTTGTCCCCTTGCAGTTCCACTACCGCCGGGTACGCCTCCTGATAGTCCCTCTGTACAAGGATCTGCACTGTGCCGTTGGCCCCTATCTCTGCCTGCCACTCTTTGACAATGTCAAAAATCACCATGGTGACGCCATTTTCACCTGCATGGCCCAGTTCCATCCGCTCCTTCGGATTTGCAATGATCTCTCTCATCAATCTCTCCTTCCTCGTTTTCTCCCGGCACGCTGTACGCCAACGAGCAATTTCGTACACCTGCCGGACGATCTGTTGTCGGTCAAATCTCTATCCTCCCTCCTCACCTGTGCCGTCACAAACCGTTTTGTTGTATAGATCACAGCAACATCCGTTTTCTTTTATTCCACTCCACGTCTGCCTCCTGTACCAGAAATTCACTTTTCTCAGTGGGTAAGTAAAGTGCTCTGTTCACAGTTTTCATGAAATATATCTAGAAGATACAGCCTCTGCGATGTTTTCTCCATAAAAGAACAGCCCCGTCTCCGGGGCTGTTCTTTTATGGCAAACAAAGGGTGGTGCTTGGAGACCTGCCGATTCTTTCTCCCAGCCATATCAATACGCCTCTGTCACTTCTTTCAGCATCGCTTCAAACATTTCATCTTCGTCCATATCCTCAAGATAAAATCGGTCTCCATCCTCCCCAAAGATCCCCCGAATTGCATCTTTTTTATTTTCTACATACTCAATCACAAGTGCAAATTCGCCAGGGAATTCATCAATTCGGAAGTAAAGCTCTCCCTCAGTTCCCAAAAAGACAAATGCATCCTCTCTTTCTGCCATTTGGGGGAACTACTCCGAAAACCGTTTTTCCATCTCTTTCCGACGCTGGGTTCTTTTTCATTTCCATTTTTGTCATATTACTTTCCTTCTTTTTTGCCTTTTCCCACTTGATAATACTCCCTGCTGCGTAGCTTTCAACTCATTGTCTCTATTTTTCTGCTTGTCTATTCCCTCCGGCAGTTCTCCCTGCCATGGATGTCCCTTGTCTCTCACTGCTATCAGTGCTCAAGTGAATATAGAAAAAGACCGCAAGCCCTTTGTCCTACAAGGGTTTGCGGTCTTTTTGTTTGGTACGCCCGACTGGATTCGAACCAGCGGCCTACAGAGTCGGAGTCTGTCACTCTATCCAGCTGAGCTACGGGCGCATACACATTTTCCTCTTTTGTACCAAACTATTATAACAACTTCTCTCCTACTTGTAAAGTAAAATTTTTAAAAAAAGATTGTTAAAAAAGTTGACAATTCACATTCCGCTGATGTACAATAAAACAGAACAAAGGATAGAGTACCTAAAAAGGACGGTTGATAATTATGAAAAAACAAAAGATTTCCGACGCTGTAATTCACCGTCTCCCTCGTTATTACCGCTATTTGAATGACCTGCACAGCAAAGGTGTTGTGCGTATCTCCTCCAATTCGCTTGGCGCCCGTATGGACATCACTGCTTCTCAGATTCGCCAGGATCTGAGCTGTTTCGGCGAGTTCGGTCAGCAGGGATATGGCTATAATGTGGCGGAACTGCGTGCTGAGATTGGACATATTTTGGGAATTGATAACGGGCATCGCTTGATTATCGTGGGTGCTGGTCATCTGGGCCATGCACTGCTCCAGAACTTTGATTTTGAAAAGGTTGGTTTCTCGGTAGACTCCGCCTTTGATATTTCTCCGGAGCTGATTGGAGCTTCCTTCCAGGGGATCACAGTACATCCCATGGAGGAGCTGGAGGCTTATGTAGCACAGTATCACCCAGATGTAGCTGTGTTGACAGTTCCTCAAAATGTTGCCCAGTCGTTGGCGGATCGTCTGATTCAGCTGGGCATCCGTGGTTTCTGGAACTTCACGAATGTGGAGCTTTCCACTCAGGAACCCAATGTTTTCTTCGAGAATATTCATTTCGTTGATACATTGCTGACCTTGAGCTATCGGATTTCCCGAGAAAGCTGACACCTTTTTACGGCACAGACATACGATGGATTGAGGCCCATGAAACGGCCCAATCTTCATAGGAGGCTGTGCTATATGTGTAATCAGAATTGCTGGGGTGGCAACAGTTGCTGCTGGATCATCATTGCTATTGTATTGCTGTTCCTGTGCTGCGGTAATGGCTGCGGTTGCGGTAATGGCTGTGGCAACGGTTGTGGCTGCGGTATGCAGAACAACGGCTGCGGTTGCGGCTGCTAACATCGTATAATCAGCGGGTCCCCCTGTCTTCGGACAGGGGGACTTTTTCATTCCTGTGATTGCCCTCTTCTCTGCTGTATGGTATACTGCAATCAGTTGATAAACGAGGTGTTTTCTATGGATGTGGCGCAATTTCGCAAGAAATTTAAAAATCATGTCCCCACATTGCAAGGTGTCCGGGGACGCTATGCCGTGCTGGTCCCACTGGTACAGCAGCCGGATGGCCTTTCCCTGCTTTACGAGGTGCGTGCCACAGGTATGAACCATCACTCCGGTGAAGTTTGTTTCCCGGGTGGACGAATGGAACCAGGCGAATCCTCCATCCAGTGTGCCCTGCGCGAAACGCAGGAGGAACTGTCCATCGACCCCGCCGCCGTCGAAATTCTGGGCGAGTTGGATTTTCTCTACCTTCGTTCTGAAGGCTTGATGTATCCCGTGTTGGCCCAGATCAATGCCGATGCACTGCCCCAACTCCACTATAATCCCGCCGAAGTCCGGAGCACCTTCACGGTCCCCTTGGACTGGCTGCAAAAGCATCCGCCACGGCTCTACCACTATCCCCTGCAACCCATGGTGGATCATACGTTTCCCTATGAAACCGTCAATGCCTCTCCGGACTATCCCTGGAGCTGTGGCCGTATGGAAGTCCCTGTCTATGAAGGGCTCCCCTATCCGCTGTGGGGCCTGACTGCTCGTATTACCTATTGGCTGCTGCAAACACTGGATTCCTGACAAGTTCATCCATACAAACGTAAAAGTCCGAACAGACACCTGCTGTTCGGACTTTTTTCATAGAATCACCGGCACACGGCCCAGCACTTCTAAGCCGTCCGGCATCACGTGGCAGTTCACCGCTACGATCTCCACACCGGCAGCTTTCGCCTGCCGCAGAGCCTCTCCGAAGGCCGGGTGCGTCACATCGTTGGGTGCAAAATCCAGCACATCCTCCATTTGAATGATGAACACGGCACTGGCCCGATGCCCTTCCTCGATTGCGTGTATTAGCGTGTGGAGATGCTTAACGCCCCGTTCTGTCGGTGCGTCCGGAAAACGGGTATGACCATTCTCCTCCAGCGTTACCCCCTTGACTTCCACCAGATGAAGCCCCTCCGCCGTTTGCAGACAAAAATCCAGTCGGGATTTTCCGTAGGTATATTCCGGTTGGATGCCCGTCAGTGCCGGTTCCAATACCTGGGCCCACTCTGCAAAAACTTTGTTGGGGGCCTGAGCGTCCATATTGATTAAATGTCGGCCCTTCTGCACAGCAATCAAATCATACGCTGTCTTGCGGTTCGGGTTGGCTGCGTGCTCCAGCCACACCTCTGCCCCGGGAACCAGCAGTTCCCGGCAGCGACCTGTGTTTTTCACATGACAGACGACCTCTTGCCCATCCAGTTCCACATGGGCGATAAATCGATTCGGTCGACGAAGAAAGATGCCTTTTCTCACCTCTCCATATTTCATAATATCACTTCCTTACACTTGATTTTTTATTGTACCATAGATGCGAATAAATGCAATCCTTCCGCCGATTTAAGCGCCACGGAATCTCTTTTCGTCCCATCGTGGCCAAACGAGTCCCTTCAAATATAGCTTTACTTCTCTGCTTCGCCTCTTGACAGGAGCCGTACAGCGTGCTATCGTATAAGCAAATACAGGGGAGCCTGCAATCAGCTGGCTGAGAGGAAGGTAAGCCTTCGACCCTTTTACCTGATGCGGATAATGCCGCCGTAGGAAGTCAGAATGCTTTTTACAGGAGGTTCCGTTCAGGTACCTCCTGTTTTTTATGAAATTTTCTCCGATGAAAGGTGGCGAAAATGGCGATCCCGGTCATCCGGGCGGGCAGAGGGGGAGCGCCCTGTGCCTTGTAGGTATAACAGCGATGGGAAGCCGTGTTCCGGCGCGAGAGGAAGCCAGTAAGCTTCGACCGACTATGAGAGCAAATTTTTTGCTATATCTTTGAAGAACGCTGTTATACTCCTTCTGTCGGTGCCCCGTGTGGCATGGCAGTAGTATCGCCGTTCTCACATCTGGAAAGGAGATGTATCTGAATATGGTCAGGATCAATGGAATCTCTGAAAATTGCGCAGGGTCGACTCTTGCTGGTTATCTCACCGGTACGGAGTACGACCCTGCGCGTATTGCTGTTGAGCGCAATGGGGAAATCGTTCCCAAGGCCCACTATGGTGATACGATTTTGCAGGACGAAGATGTCATCGAAATCGTCAGCTTTGTGGGCGGTGGCTGATATGAAAGACACCATCCCCTCGAAGGAGGAGCTTCGCCACGCACTGGAGGAACGGGTGGACCCGGCACTTCTCCGGCGACTGTCCGATGCTACGGTGGCCATCTGCGGTCTGGGCGGTTTGGGATCTAATATTGCCGTTTCCCTGGCCCGCGCCGGCGTCGGTCACCTGCTCCTCATTGACTTCGATACCGTCGATATCACTAACCTCAACCGCCAGCAGTATACGCTTTCCCAGCTGGGACAGCCCAAACCCTTGGCTCTGGCGGACAACCTTCGGGCAATCAACCCTTATCTGGATCTCCGTCCCTGTACAGAGCGCATTACGGAGGAAAATCTCTGCCGCCTGTTGGAACAGGCGGATGTGGTGTGCGAGGCACTTGACCGGGCCGACCAGAAAAGTCTGCTGGTAAACGGCGTTCTCGAGCAGCTGCCCCAAGCCTATCTGGTGGCTGCCTCTGGAATGGCTGGGCTCGGTGATCCCAATACCATCCGCACCCGAAAGATCACCAATCACTTTTATCTCTGCGGCGACGGCGTCAGCGATGTAGATACGCTGGGCAGTCTTTTTGCCCCCCGGGTCATGCTCTGCGCTGCCCATCAGTCGCTCACCGTCCTGCGTATTTTGGCAGGCGATACCGCAGACTCTCAAAATTTATAAAAGAAAGAAGTTTTTCATATGAATATCACTCAGAACGATCCGCTGATCATCGGCGGCCATGAATTTAAGTCCCGTTTTATCCTTGGTTCCGGTAAGTATTCCCTGAAGCTCATCGAGGCTGCTGTCCGGGATGCCGGTGCCGAAATCATCACGCTGGCCGTCCGCCGTGCCAACACCAAGGACCATGAGAACATTTTGGATTACATCCCCCAGGGCGTCACGCTGCTGCCCAACACCTCCGGTGCCCGCAATGCTGAGGAGGCTGTCCGCATCGCCCGTCTGGCCCGTGAGCTGGGCTGCGGTGACTTCGTGAAGGTTGAGATCATGCGTGACACCAAGTACCTGCTGCCCGATAATACTGAGACCATCAAAGCCACGGAAATTCTGGCCAAAGAGGGTTTTGTCGTCATGCCGTATATGTACCCCGATCTGAATGCCGCGCGGGATCTGGCCAACGCCGGTGCCGCTTCCATCATGCCTCTGGCCTCCCCGATCGGTTCCAACAAGGGACTGGCCACCAAGGAATTTATCCAGATTCTGATTGACGAGATCGACCTGCCCATCATCGTGGATGCCGGTATCGGTAAGCCCTCGCAGGCTTGCGAAGCCATGGAAATGGGCGCCGCCGCCATCATGGCCAACACTGCTTTAGCCACCGCAGGTGACCTGCCTCTGATGGCACAGGCCTTCCGTCAGGCCATCGAGGCCGGACGCAAAGCCTATCTGTCTGGCTTGGGCCGTGTGCTGATGCGTGGTGCCGCTGCCTCTGATCCTCTGACCGGTTTTCTGCGTTAAGGAGGTACGGGACATGGAAAAGGAAAATCAGTTTTTTGTAGACTCTGAAAAGCTGTCTGATAAAGCACTGGAAATCAAGCACCGTCTGGAAAATGATCCCTCCAGCCGTACGGACTGCATGGCTTATCTCCCGGATATGGAGCAAATCAGCTCCGACGTGCGGGAAAAGGTCATGAGCCAGATGGAAAGCTATGATGCCTCCCGCTATACCGCCCGGGATGTTCAGGCCGCTCTGGAACATGATCGCTGCACGATTGATGACTTCAAGGCCCTCATTTCCCCCGCTGCCGAGCCTTTCCTGGAACGCATGGCCCAGAAGGCCCGACTGGAAACGCGGAAGCACTTCGGCAACACTGTCTATCTGTTCACCCCCATCTATATCGCCAATTATTGTGAGAACTACTGCGTATACTGCGGCTTTAACTGCTATAACGACATCCACCGAATGCAGCTGAGCTTCGAGCAGATTGAGCACGAAATGAAGGTCATTGCCGACAGCGGCATGGAAGAAATTTTGATGCTCACCGGTGAGGCCCGCAACAAAACCAACATCCACTACATCGGCGAGGCCTGTAAACTGGCCCATAAGTACTTCCGCAACGTGGGTTTGGAAATCTACCCCGTCAATACCGATGAATACCGCTATCTTCATGAGTGTGGCGCTGACTATGTCACCGTGTTCCAGGAGACCTACGACGTCGAGAAATATGAGACTCTTCACCTGATGGGCCATAAACGTGTCTGGCCCTACCGCTTTGAGTCCCAGGAGCGTGCCTTGATGGGCGGTATGCGCGGCGTCGCTTTCTCTGCCCTGCTGGGTCTTTCCAATTTCCGTAAGGATGCCCTGGCCACCGCTCTGCACGCCTACTACCTCCAGCGCAAGTACCCCTCCGCAGAGATCAGTCTCTCCTGCCCCCGTTTGCGCCCCATCATCAACAATGATAAAATCAATCCTCTGGATGTTGGTGAAAAGCAGCTGTGCCAGATTCTCTGTGCCTACCGTCTGTTCCTGCCCTTTGCTGGTATTACTGTGTCCTCCCGTGAAAGTGCCTCCTTCCGTAACGGCATCGTGAAGATTGCCGCCACCAAGGTCTCCGCCGGAGTGTCCACCGGCATCGGCGACCACGAGAGCAAGTACACCGGCAAGGAGACCGGCGAGGAGGAAGGTGACGAGCAGTTCGAGATTGAGGACGGCCGCAGCTTCCAGAAGATGTATGCCGATATTGCAGAGGAAGGTCTCCAGCCTGTGCTCAATGACTACCTCTATGTGTAAGCTCCTTTCCGTAACCAACCGCCACCTGTGTACGGAGCCATTTTTCAATCGCATCCGTTCCGTGGCGGCAAGCGGGATAGACGCAATAATTCTGCGGGAAAAAGATCTTTCCGAAGCGGCATATCGGGATATGGCCCGGGAGGTGCTGGCCATCTGCCGGGAAAACGGCACGATTTGTCTCCTTCACAGTTTCCCCGCGGTGGCTTTGGAGCTGCAGGCTGACGGCCTCCATCTGCCTCTGCCATTGCTGCGAGCAATGTCCCCCCAGGAGCGCTCCCGTTTCCCCCGGTTGGGTGCCTCCTGCCACTCGCTCACTGATGCGGCGGAGGCCGTAGCGCTGGGCTGCACCTATGTAACACTGGGGCATATTTTCGCCACCGACTGTAAGCCGGGTCTGCCGCCCCGCGGTCTGGACCTTCTCCGGGAAGTCTGTGCGCAGACTCCACTCCCCGTATACGCCATCGGCGGTATCAGCGCCGAGAACATTGCCTTCATTCGGGAGGCAGGCGCTGCCGGCGGTTGTTTGATGAGCGGGTTGATGGCCTGCCCCGATCCACGGGAACAGGTGGCACACCTCCGCCGCCAGTTTCGCTAATTTTACACAGCAAAAGTCCCTGGTTTTCAAAAAACCAGGGACTTTTTCCATTCTTTTCTTGCCGTCTGGCGAAAATATGTCCCCGGATTCCCCCCCTGCTGGAATATATGGTCTCTCTGTCTTTTTCTCGTTTTTCTGTATGATTACACCATTCGACACTTGACAAAGTGGTTTCCCTGTCCTAAAATGTGTCATGCAAGGGAGCTTCCGTAAGGAGGCTGAGAGGAGGTCTATTGATCTCGACCTTACCTGATTTGGATAATACCAACGTAGGGACGCAGATAACTCGTTATATTGATCACTCATATTTTGAGTTGATTGTACAGTGGGGTGTTCCGTATGGGGTACCCCACTTTTTGTTTTATTTGCGCATAAATGAAGGAACTGGAGGCTATATGATACACATTTCGCAACGATTGCACGAGGCAGCCCGCCCCATTTGGGACCAGTACCATGACCATCCCTTTGTCCGTGGTCTTGGTGACGGCACATTGGATTTGGAAAAATTTCGTTGGTTTTTGTTACAGGATTACCTCTATCTTTTTGACTATGCCCGGGTCTTTGCCTATGGTGTCATCAAGGCCCGTGAGCCGGGATTGATGCGTACCTTTGCCGAAAATGTGGATGAGATTCTGGGCGGCGAGATGAAGATTCACCGTGCCTACATGGCGCGTTTGGGTATCACAGAGGAGCAGGTCTTTGCGGTCCGTCCGGCACTTGCCAACCTTTCCTATACCCACTATATGCTCTCCTGCGCAGCCACCGGCAACGCAGCGGAGATCATAGCCGCCATTCTCTCCTGCTCCTGGAGCTATGCGGAGATTGGCACACAGCTGGCTCAGCTTCCGGGCGCACTGGACCATCCCTTTTATGGCGAATGGGTTCGCGGCTACGCCGGCGCAGACTATCAAGCCACCAATGACGCCCTCATCGCGCTGATGGATCAGCTGGCCGATGGGTGCAGTGAAGCGGAATACCAGCAGCTGGAAGAGATCTTCGTCAACTGCAGTCGCTATGAGCTGGGCTTCTGGAATATGGCTTGGAATCAGGAGAAGTAATCATGCTGCAATTTGAATCTGTTTCCTATCAATAC
>RCNI01001952.1_pt1 | contig 10480 bp, 8 predicted proteins | sample 2041151 | NCBI WGS metagenome assembly RCNI01 (sample SAMN09708214, study PRJNA481090) | feces metagenome | isolation source: feces | place: Antarctica: Albino Rookery
GCGTGCATGATGGTGGAAACCCGCTGCGCAACAATCAGTACGGCGGATTTTTCGGTATATCCTTTCAGTGCCTTCCGCAGAGCAGCATCTGTCTTGAAGTCAAGAGCAGAAAACGTATCGTCAAAAATATAAATCTCTGGATTTTTCGCAATGGCTCTTGCAATGGATAATCTCTGTTTCTGTCCACCAGAAACATTCGTTCCACCCTGTGCAATAACAGACTGTACACCATCTTCTTTTTCTTCTATGAAATTCCATGCCTGTGCAATTTCAGCCGCTCTTTTGACTTCTGCCTCCGTGGCATCTTCTTTTCCATAGCGGATATTAGAGTCAATAGTACCGGAAAACAACACACCTTTTTGCGGCACATATCCAATTCTTTCTCTTAATTCATGTAACGACATCTGTCGGATATCTACGCCATCTACCAGAATTCTTCCTTCTGTCACATCAAAAAATCGTGGAATAAGGTTTACTAATGTACTCTTACCACTTCCTGTACTTCCGATAAATGCCACAGTTTCACCTTTATTGGCACGAAAACTGATATCTGTAAGAGATTTTCCATCTGCACCCGGGTAGGAAAATCCTACATGTTCAAAGACAACTTCGCCTTTGTGCTCTTTTGGGGGCTGTACAGGAGTTTCTTCGTCTTTAATGCTGACTTCTGTTTCCATAATCTCGTTAATACGTTTTGCTGCTACATTTGCCCTCGGTATCATAATAGACATCATAGTAATCATCAAAAATGCCATAATAATCTGCATTGCATACTGCATAAATGCCATCATATTTCCTACCTGCATGTTTCCTTCATTTACTGCATGAGAACCATTCCATACAATTAAAACAGTAATGGCATTCATCAAAAGCATCATAAACGGCATCATAAAAGTCATGCAACGATTTACAAATAGATTAGTCTTAGTCAATTTTGCATTGGCATCCTCGAACCGTTCTTCCTCATGCTTTTCCCTACTGAAAGCTCGGATTACAGGCACTCCAGTGAGAATTTCTCTTGCTACTAAATTCAGCTCATCAATTAAATACTGAAGTTTTGTAAATTTCGGCATCACAAGCTTGAAAACCAAAACAACAAAAAGAGTAATCACAACTACTGCCAGCGCTAAAATCCATGTCATGGATGCGTCTGTCTGGAACACCTTATACACACCGCCAATTCCTAAAATCGGCGCATACAGGACAATACGAAACAGCATGGTAAACAGCATCTGTACCTGCTGCACATCGTTGGTACTTCTGGTAATTAAAGAAGCAATGGAAAAATGGTTCAGTTCCTCCCCTGAAAAAGAGATAACCTTACGATAAACATTGTTTCTTAAATTTTTCCCCAGTGTAGCCGCAACCTGTGAAGATAAGAAGGTAACCATAATGGCTGCTGCCATGGCAAGAAATGCCAGTCCCAACATCTTTAATCCACTGAACAAAATATAGTTGGTCTGAAACTTATCCATATCCTGTCCCTGCTGCTTATATTCTTCCTGCACAAAGCTGACTGCTCTCTGAGTTATAATAGAGTCTGGAATTTCTTCAAATTTTGCCTTCATATCTCCTAAGAGAACTTTTCTTTGTTCCTTTGGCATCTGTACTGCTATCTGAAGTTCTTCTTCTTTCATACTTCCTACCATAAGCTCCGGAATGCCCAAAATACGATTCAGTTCTTCTCTCTCATCTTTGGTAATTTTCTTTAACTTATACTGTTCATTCTCTATTTCATAAGAGTTCAATACCGTATCTTGCTCCTCCTGCTCCATAAATAACAGAAGTGTTTCTAACTTTTCCTGCTCAATGGTATTTGGCACTCCGTCTTCAATGCCCTTTTGCTGAATTCCTACATTTACAATCTTAGATGTATAATCCGGCAAAGACAAATCACAAAATGCCTGAACAAATAAAAGAAAAAGAATCATTACGATATAATGCCATTTTTCTTTCATATAATGAAACATTTTTAACATAGTATCCTCCTTTATTGCCTACATGCAACAATTATCTTTATCATCCCTACCTAAATTCTTTATCATCTGATCAAAAAAACGTTTCATAAGACACATTTCACTTTCCGAAAAACCAGCAAAAACTGTCTTTTCATTATCTTCTACACATTTCTTAGACTTCTCAATAATTTTCCTTCCCTGTGTAGTAAGATAAATTCTTACCATTCGCTGATCATGTTCATCATTTCTTCTTTCAATAATCCCTGCCTTTTCCATCCGTTTCATGGAAACAGCCACTGTTGGGGCACTGATGTGCAATTCTTCTGAAATTTCCCTCTGACTCATTCCATCTTTTTTGTCCAATAAAATCAACAAGGGAATTTGTTTTGGATGAATACCTATTTCACTTAAAATCCGAAATGTATTTCTATAATACAAATGGGTAAGTTGCACAAATCTTCCGTGCAAACTATCATCGTTCTCCATTTTTAACTCTTGTGCTCCTTTCTTTTAGTTAGTCGACTAACTTATATTATGGCAAAATTCACTAAATAACAAGCATATTCTCAATATTTTACACTTTTTTTAGAAATAAATCACATAATATTTATTAGGTATCTAATAAATATTATGTGATTTACATTTAAGCTGAAGGGTATTCCAAACAAAAGAACATATAAAATTATAAAAACTTTCGATACAGATATAATGATACCACACAAACTAAAATCTCTGTGCACCAAAAAGCATGCCATACACCTGCTTAATAGAAATGCTAAAGGAAGAATAACTACAAGATATCGAAGCGTAGAAATCTCAAGAGATGCCATCCCTTTTCCTAACGCTTCTAACGCACCACAAGTAGTAACCGATATGGCCGAAATCATAAATCCCATACTAATAATTTGCAATGCCTTGGCTCCATGCAAAATAGTTTCCCCATTTGTTGTAAAAAGCTCCATAAGATCTTGTGAATAAAAAATACAAATTCCCATTCCCAGAAACATAATCATTAAAGAAAATCCAAGGGCTGTATGGTAGATTTTTTTTACCCGCTGATATTCTTTCGCTCCATAATTAAAGCTAATCAAAGGTCGTATTCCTTGAATAATACCATTTGCGGGAAGATAAACAAAGGTCTGAAGTTTATAGTAAATCCCCAAAATAACCACATAAATCTGAGAATATGTAGATAAAATCCCATTCAAAGCAGAAATTAGAAGAGATGGCAATGCCATATTTAGTGTTGCCGGAATTCCTACATAATAAAGTTTTCCTACTGTTTTTTCTCCTTGTAAATTTTTCAAAGATATTTTTACAGGTAATGGTTTTCTTATGCAAACCATAATATATAAAATCAAAATCAGACTTTGTCCAATACCTGTTGCTAATGCTGCTCCCGCAATTCCCATAGAAGGAATTGGTCCTAATCCAAAAATCAACATTGGATCCAAAATAATATTTATCATACATCCTGCAATCATTACCAGCATACTTGTTTTCATACGTCCCACTGCCTGAAAGATTTTTTCCAAAGCAATTCCCACATTCACTGAAACAGCAAATGAAAAGGCAACATTGGAATATTTGATTCCCATAGCAATTACTTCTCCATCTGATGTAAATAATTTTAAAAACCAAGGCATAACAAAAATACAGAAAAGTGTAAGAACAGTCCCATGGAAAAAGCTAAAAAAGACACCATAAGAAGCTGCTGCATTTGCTGAATTTTGTTTTTTAGCTCCCATATTTAAGGCAATTAATGCATTAATTCCCACTCCAAATCCCACTCCAATAGAAGTAACCAGGTTTTGCATAGGGAAAACAAGGGATAGTGCTGTCATCGCCTTTTCACTTATCTGTGCTACAAAAAAACTATCTACAATATTGTACATAGAATTTACAAGCATAGATAATACATTGGGCATGGACATAAAAAATACCAGTCGCAAAATTGATGTTTCTTTCATTGAAATTTGTTCCATATAAACCTCCTTTTAATCAAAAAACGCCACACAATTCTCAATACGAGATTGTGTGGCGAAAATATAATTAGATTTGAAAAATCCACACCCCAAAGGGTTTTAACAATATAAAATTTCGTTTATCAGAATACTGTAAATCAAAACATATGTCAAGCTTTATCTTCTTACAGTTTCTGATGGTACGTTGCAAAAAAGTCTCTTAACTTTCCTGTTGCCTTTCTCAATTCTTCTACACTTGGCAGATACACAATTCTGAAATGATCCGGTTCTCCCCAATTAAATCCTTTTCCGTGTGTAATAAGCACCTTCTTTTCTTTTAAAAGGTCTAAAGCAAACTTTTCATCATCTAAAATATTGAATTTCTTTATATCCATTTTGGGGAAAATATAAAATGCTGCCTTTGGTTTTACTGCAGATAATCCCGGAATATCATTGATTGCATTGTAGATGTACTCTCTCTGCTCGTAAATTCTGCCACCCGGCATTAAATATTCATTGATACTCTGGTATCCACCCAATGCTGTCTGAATAATTGCCTGCCCCGGAACATTGGAGCACAGACGCATATTAGAAAGCATATTCAAACCTTCAATATAGCCCTTTGCCTTTTCTTTTGCACCACTTAATACCATCCAGCCACATCGAAATCCAGCTATCATATGTGATTTGGAAAGTCCGTTTAAGGTAATGCAAAATACGTCTGGTGCTAAGGAAGCAATGGAAGTATGCTCAATTCCGTCAAACACCAGTCTATCATAAATTTCATCAGAAAAAATCATCAGCTCATGCTCTCTGGCAATTTCCACAATCTCCTGTAAAAGCTCTTTGGGGTAAACGGCCCCTGTAGGATTATTAGGATTAATCAGCACAATCGCCTTCGTCTTATCTGTTATTTTGCTCTTAATGTCTGCAATATCCGGATACCACTCTGACTGCTCATCACAAATATAATGTATCGGTGTTCCTCCTGCTAAAGAAACACAACCTGTCCACAGTGGATAATCCGGTGAAGGCACTAATATTTCATCACCGTTATCTAAAAGTCCCTGTGTCACCATGTTAATCAGCTCGCTTACACCATTTCCTGTATAGATATCATTAATAGTCACATTGGGAATTTTCTTTATCTGGCAATATTGCATAATTGCTTTTCTCGCAGAAAAAATCCCCTTGGAATCTGAATAACCCTGTGAATCCCGAAGTGTATAAATCATATCTAAAATCACTTCTTCCGGGGCTGAGAATCCGAATGGCGCAGGATTTCCAATATTCAGCTTCAAAACGTCAATACCGCTTTCCTGCATACGGTTCGCTTCATCTAAAACCGGTCCTCTTACATCATAACATACGTTTTCTAGTTTTGATGATTTCTGAAATGTTCTCATAATTCTGCCTCACTTTGTTTTTTATTGGAATGATTTTATCACTTTACTTTAAGAACCTCAACTATTTTCCTTGATTTTTTTGAAATAATCCCTGATATCTTGCTCATATCCGTTCTGCGTAGGATTGTAAAATACTCGCCCCTGCAGCTCAGAGGGCATATACTGCTGTTCTACATAATGATTAGGATAATCATGGGCATATTTGTATCCTACTCCATGTCCCATTTTCGATGCACCTTTATAATGAGAATCTTGTAAATGTACTGGCACTGTAGTTTTCGTATTTTTCACAGCCTCCATTGCCTCTGCAATCGCCATATATGCTGCATTGCTCTTTGGTGCAGATGCCACATACGTCACTGCCTGTGCCAATGGAATTTGCGCCTCCGGCATACCAAGGCGCTCCACAGCCTGTGCTGCTGCCACGGCTACCTGCAAAGCCTGAGGATCTGCATTTCCCACATCTTCTGCGGCGCAAACCATAATACGGCGGGCAATAAATTTAATATCTTCCCCTGCATATAACATTTTTGCCAGATAAAACACCGCTGCATCTGGATCTGAGCCCCTCATACTTTTAATAAAAGCAGAGATAGTATCATAATGATTATCTCCTGTCTTATCATAGCGGACAACTCTCTTTTGAATACACTGAGAAGCTGTTTCCAAATCAATATGTATTTTTCCATCCTCACTTTTTTGTGTGGTAAGTATGCCCAGTTCAAGGGCATTTAAAGCTGCCCTTGCATCGCCCCCTGCAATATCTGCCAGAAAATTTTTAGCATCTTCATGAAGCACTGCATGATAACTTCCCATTCCCCTTTCGCAATCAGAAACAGCCCTCTCTAAAAGCTTGCAGATATCTTCTTTTTCCAAAGGCTTCAATTCAAAAACAATAGAGCGAGAAAGGAGAGCGCCGTTCACTTCAAAATAAGGATTTTCTGTTGTTGCTCCTATTAAAATCAAGGTGCCGTCTTCCACAAAGGGCAGTAAATAATCCTGCTGTCCTTTATTAAAACGATGAATTTCATCTACGAAAAGAATGGTTTTCTTTCCATACATTCCCAAATGCTGCTGAGCTTCTTTTACCACTTCTTCCATATCTTTTTTTCCCGCTACTGTGGCATTAATCTGTTTAAATCTGGCACTGGTGGTATTAGCAATAACTTTTGCCAATGTTGTCTTCCCTGTTCCCGGCGGTCCATAGAAAATAACACTGCCCAGCTTATCCGCCTTGATGGCTCGATAAAGCAGCTTATCCTTTCCTATAATGTGCTCCTGTCCTGCTACCTCTTCTAAAGTAACAGGGCGCATTCTGGATGCCAGAGGTGATTCGTTTTCCAACGTCTGTTCTTTCATATAATCAAATAAGTCCATCTCTGTCTCTTCTCCTCTATTCTAAAAGTAATTCATCTACGGTAACAAATTCATATCCTTTTTCCTGTAAAATATCTACAATACGAAGTGCTGCCTCTACAGAGGAAGCATAAATATCGTGCATTAAAATAATATCACCTTCTTTGATATCTTTCACTACCCTTTTTACAGTTTTATCTACATTTTCTGTTGTCCAGTCCAAAGAGTCTACATTCCAGGACACCGGTATCATAGTAATATCAAAATCCAGATTTTTCTTCCACTCTCCAAAAGGCGGACGCACAAATGATGTATAAATTCCTATTGTATCATAAATTTTATTACAGGTCATTAAAACTTCTTCCTCTGCCTTTTTCTCTGAAATCTCCTTTAAATTCACATGATGATAAGTATGATTTCCAATGAGATGGCCCTCTGCTTTCATTCGCTTTACAATTTCTTCTTTCCCCTCTATGTTCTCCCCGATGAGAAAAAAAGTTGCCTGCACGCCCCGCTCTTTTAACCCATCTAAGAGCTGCTCCGTATAAATCTCATGGGGTCCGTCATCAAAGGTCAGTGCAATTTCTGGATGCTCCTGATCTGAAAGCTCATTTACTGTTTCCACTGCCCGTTCCATTCCCTGTTTTCCAGCAAAAAATACAGCAAAAAAGAATACTATAAAAATTATTTTTTTCATATTTTCACTCTGATTGTCATTATTCTCTGTACCAGTATATTCTTTCTTGACAGAAACATCACCTTAACCTTACAATATTTTTAATTTTAACAGATAAGAAAAAGTTATGAAAAAAAGCTACTGGATGATGTAATGGAGTTATGCGACCAATACAAAAAACTTTTCAGCAAGACACTAAACTCCAGCGAGATTTTCCAGCTAAACAATCAGACTTTAAAACAAGAAGATGGTGCTTTTGATATTACTATTGCACCTGTATCTTCGTTATGAGATTTTACCTCAGAAGAAAAAAGTACCCTCTGACGAAGATATCCAAACAGCTCTTTCTTTGATAAATTATGAAAATATAAAAGTAGACGGAAACAAACTGACCTTTGCAAAAGAAGATATGGGACTTGATTTAGGAGCTATCGCAAAAGGATATATTGCAGATAAGATGAAAGAATTTTTAGTGTCAAAAGGAGTTAAAAGCGCCACCATCCATCTAGGGGGAAATGTACTTTGTATCGGTAAAAAGCCTAATAATACCCCATTTCGTATTGGAATTCAGAAACCTTTTGCAGACAGAAGCGAAACTATTACAGTCCTTGATATTGAGGACAAATCTATGGTTTCCTCCGGTATTTATGAACGTTACTTTGAAAAAGACGGTACTTTCTACCATCACATTTTAAATCCTGATACAGGCTATCCGTACAACAATCATCTAGTATCTGTAACTATTATTTCTGACCAGTCTGTAGACGGAGACGGACTTAGCACCTCCTGTTTTGCCCTCGGACTGGAAAAGGGATTGGAACTAATCAACAGCCTTCCCGATATTCATGCAATTTTCATTACAGATGATTACCAATTGTACTACAGCGATAATTTTCAGAAAGAATTAAAGATTACTTATATGGAATAAGAATAAGAGGCTTATCAATATCCTAATGCTGATTTGATAAACCTCTTGTTTTCTATTTATGCATTTCTTACCCATTTTCCAGATGCGTCTACATAGTATCCGTGAATCCACTGACTAGTCGCCATACTTCCGTCAGCCTTTACATAATAATCTCCAATCCACTGAGAAACAGCCATGCTTCCATCACCATTCAAATAGTACCAGTAACCATTTACATATGTCCAACCTGTTGCCATGCTTCCATCACCGTTCAAATAGTACCAGTAACCATTTACATATGTCCAGCCTGTTGCCATGCTTCCACCATCGTTCAAATAGTACCAGTAACCATTTACATATGTCCAACCTGTTGCCATACTTCCATCACCGTTCAAATAGTACCAGTAACCATTTACATATGTCCAGCCTGTTGCCATACTTCCATTACCGTTCAAATAATACCAGTAACCATTTACATATGTCCAACCTGTTGCCATACTTCCATTACCGTTCAAATAGTACCAATAACCATTTACATATGTCCAGCCTGTTGCCATGCTTCCATCACTGTTCAAATAGTACCAGCAACCGTCTACAGGTACCCAGCCAGTCGCCATATATCCTTCTTCATTAAAATAATACCATTTTTCAGAAATTGCCTTCCAACCTGTTGCTTTCTTTCCATTTTCATAATACTGCCAGCCTTCTGCTGTTTTTTGCCAGCCTTCCTTATTTGCATTTTCCACTGCTTTTCTTAATTTAGTTGTTGCTGCATCAATGTCTTCTTTTGGTGTAACCACTGCTGAAACCAGTTGTACTGCCTCATCATACGCTGCCTTTACTTCTGGCACTGCCATCAGTTTTTCTCTATCTTGATTTACTTCTGCCATAAGTTTTGTAATTTCATCTTTATTACAAATCTCAATGACAGGGTCAGAATTACCATATACATAACCAGTTAAATCTGTTCCATAACCATACATGGTAAATTGAAATCTCAGTACATCGCCATCTTTTGGTTCATAAGCAGAAATTCCGTATCCTACTTCTTCTCCATTTACATGATACATCCAGCCGGAAAAATTACTGTAATCAAATTCTCCCAGATCACTATCGTCATTACCCAATTCTTTTGCAGACTCTGTTGTAATAGCTCCATCACTAAGATCTTCAATATACTTAGGTACTACCACCTTATCGCTTCCTAGATCACCATCAACAATTGCCTCCAGATATGTATCCGCTCCTACAAAATTTTCCGGACCAATTACTTTTTTCAATAAGGTTGCTGCATTATCCCCTTCCTCAAATGGTACAATAACAGGTTCATAAATATACCCCTGACCAATAGTAAAACGTTCTACAGAAATAACTACATGACCTGTTTTCTCTGCTGCCTTTACCTTTACCGGCAATGCAATGCCGATAAACATAAGGAACATCGTAAGAACCAAACTAAATACTCTGCTTATAATTTGTTTTTTTTGCTTCATAATTTTCCTCCTTTTTATTATGCGGTTTTAAACATTTTTGCAAATTTTTCTGATACATTTACATAATATTCTCTAATTCACTGAAAGCACCATGCTATCATCACATACGCTTCTGCATTAAAGTTTTACTATTATATAATTTTTCCAGTAAATTCGCACCGCCTACATCCTCTGGATTTATCTGTGCTTTTTTCATCTGTTCTTCCACGCTCTTATAACATTTATCTAATATTTTCCGATTTACTTCTTTTCTTGAGCGTAAGACAGTAAGAGATTCCCTTTATCTCCTTATTTTCCATACTCAGCATCTGCTTTCCAAAAATTTTTTTCTTTCATATTTGCTTTTCTCCTTTCATCTGCATAATGTGCATCAGCTTACAATTTCCTCGTACGAAATAAAAAACACCCCTTGTCTACCAGACAAGAGGCATTTCGTAACTTTATCCTATTAACTATTTTATAAAGAAACCACATAACTATCCTCAGCCTGGAATGACTTTAAGTGGATAATGGCAAGTATTCCGACTTTTCATTTCTTTCACGGCAGAGGTGACTGTATCAGATTTACACTGATTTCCTTTTTAACACTGAACAAATAATTTCTTCAGTGACCATTAGAACTATGCAGTTATACTTTTTCTTTCATCTTTTATACTACACTTTCTCACACCTGTATGTCAAGGGCTTTCTTGATCTTATTCTTTGTTTTCGTTCTCTTCT
>RCNI01001954.1_pt1 | contig 10475 bp, 10 predicted proteins | sample 2041151 | NCBI WGS metagenome assembly RCNI01 (sample SAMN09708214, study PRJNA481090) | feces metagenome | isolation source: feces | place: Antarctica: Albino Rookery
ATCCCCGGGCATTGCCCGGTGTCATTCTGAGCGAGAGCGAAGAATCTGAAAGAAAGATTCTTCGGTCACTTTGTTCCCTCAGAATGACAGGGGTGGGACGGTACTGCACCGCAGAAACGACACCGGGCATTGCCCAGAAAAACCCCCGATGTGAAAAATCACATCGGGGGCAGTTTTATATGGGATTATTTGCCTTCCATTTCCTTCAGAGCATCCTTGCGGCTGAAGTTTGCACGGCCCTTCTCATCGAAGCCCATGAACTTAACCCAGGTCATATCGCCCAGATTCAGCACATCCTCAACCTTTTCCACTCTGTGGTTCTCCAGCTTGGAGATGTGAACCATGCCGTCGTGGCCCGGAGCAATCTCAACGAATGCGCCGATGGGCAGGATGCGGACAACCTTGCCGTAGTACAGCTTGCCCACTTCGGGTACGAAGCAGATGTCGTCCACCATCTTCTTGGCGGCGTAAGCGGCGGCGGAGTCGATTGCGGAGATGAACACGGAGCCGTCATCGTCGATATCCACCTTGGCACCGGTGTCGGCGCAGATCTTCTGGATGGTCTTTCCGCCGGAGCCGATGACCTCACGGATCTTCTCGACAGGGATCTTGAGGCTCAGCATCTTGGGCGCAAACTCGGAGACCTCAGCACGGGGCTCGGGGATGCAGGGGATCATGACCTCATTGAGGATCTCCATACGGGCCTTGCGGCAACGCTCCAGAGCATCTGCGATGATCTCCATGGTAAGACCCTTGTTCTTGAGGTCCATCTGGATTGCGGTGATACCCTCGGTGGTACCGGCAACCTTGAAGTCCATCTCGCCGTGGAAGTCCTCAACACCCTGGATATCGGTGAAGGTTCTCCACTCTCCGGTCTCCTGATCGGAGATAAGGCCGCAGGAAATACCGGCAACCGGGCGCTTAATGGGCACGCCTGCATCCATGAGGGCCAGAGTAGAGCCGCAGATGGAGCCCTGGGAGGTGGAGCCGTTGGAGGACAGAACCTCGGAGACCACACGGATGGCGTAGGGGAACTCCTCGACAGGGGGGATCACAGGCAGCAGAGCCTTTTCAGCCAGAGCGCCGTGACCGATCTCACGACGGGAGGTAGAGCGGGCAGCTCTTGCTTCGCCGGTGGAGAAGGAGGGGAAGTTGTAGTGGTGGATATAGCGCTTGGAATCCTCGGGATAGATGGTATCCAGCTTCTGAGCAGCGGACAGGGTGTTCAGCGTGCAGATGGACAGAACCTGGGTCTGACCACGGGTGAACAGTCCGGAACCGTGTACCCGGGGCAGAAGGCCCACTTCTGCATCCAGAGGACGGATCTCGTCCATGCCACGGCCGTCCACACGCTTGCCGGCCAGCAGCCACTTCTTGACGACCTTCTTCTGCATCTTGTACAGGCAGACCTCAATATGGGTCTCGAAATCCTCGTACTTCTCGCCAAACTTCTCCTGGAAGTCCAGACGGGCAGCGGTCAGCCGCTCCTCACGGACGTTCTTGTCGTCGGTGTCCAGAGCGTGCTCAATCTGATCCATGCCGTACTCCATGAGGTCGTTCAGCAGGTCGTGGTTGACGGCGGCCTTCTCGAAGGTGAACTTGGGCTTGCCGATTTCCGCAACGATGGAGTTGATGAACTTCACGATCTCCATGTTGGTCTCGTGGGCAATGCGGATGGCTTCGTAGACAATGGCCTCGGGAGCCTCGTTTGCCTCAGTCTCGATCATGACAACCTTCTCGAAGGTGGAGGAGATGCACACGAAGCAGTCGCAGGCATCCCGCTCTTCAGCGGAGGGGTTAATGATATATCTGTCACCCAGGTGGGCTACGTTAGTGGTGGCGACAGGTCCGTTCCAGGGCACATCGGAAGAGGCGATGGCGATGGAAGCGCCCAGGGAAGCTACGATTTCCACAGGGTTTTCGTAGTCGTTGGCAAAGACGGTGCAGGTAACCACAGTGTCATTGCGGAGCTCTTCGTCGAAGAGGGGGCGCATGGGACGGTCGATGATCCGGCTGTTCAGAATGCCGCGCTCGGAGGGCTTGCCCTCACGGCGGTTGAAGGAGCCGGGGATACGGCCTACGGAGTACATTCTCTCCTCAAACTCGATGGTGAGGGGGAAGTAGTCGATACCGGCCTTGGGGATGGGGTTCGAGGTACAGGTGACCAGAACCACGGTGTCGCCGTAGCGGCAGATGCATTCGGCGTTGGCAAGCTCTGCGACCTTACCGGTTTCTACGGTAAAGGGGCGGCCGCCGATTTCCATCTCGAAAACCTTGTGATTGGGGAACTGTTTGCGAGTAATCATTGGGAAACCTCCTAAAATTATTGTGTTCGGGAGGATTTAGCACTTGAAAGCGGCGCCGAAAAGAGTGCTCGGTGACACTTTCAATTGCTAAAGCAGCTCCCGATGGTGCGGTCGGGGAATGCTGTAAGCCGGGGCTTACAGAACCCTGCGGAAAAAGGGCGACGGATCACGTCGCCCTTTTACTTTCTTACTTACGGATACCCAGCTTGGCGATGATTGCACGATAGCGGTTGATGTCCTTCTTTGCCAGATAGTCCAGCATGTTGCGGCGCTTACCAACCATCATCAGCAGACCACGACGGGAGTGGTTGTCATGCTTGTGCACACGCAGGTGATCGGTCAGCTCGTTGATGCGAGCGGTCAGAATAGCGATCTGTACTTCGGGAGAACCGGTATCGCCTTCGTGAGTAGCGTTGTCCAGGATAACCTGGGTCTTCTTTTCCTTCAGAATCATAGGAATTTCCACCTTTCAATATATTACCCGGGGGCTAAGTAGGGGCTAGTGGAATCCGAATTTCGGTTTCTCCCACAACTGAGCGACGGGCGTGTAAATGTCTGACCATAGTCAGCCCGACCATTATAGCATTGTATCGCTAAAAAGTAAAGAGAGATTTCTAACTTTTTTCAAAGAGTTTGCGGACTTGCAGGGCATTTTTTTGAATTTCTGCCTTTAAATCCTCCAGAGAATCGAATTTTCGCTCCGGACGGAGAAAGCTGTAGAACTCCAGTGTGATGGTCTTGCCGTAAAGATCTCCCTCAAAATCCAGAATCCATGCCTCCACAGTCACCCGGTGGCCTCCCACGGTGGGACGGGTTCCCACATTGGTCACCGCCAGGTAGCTGGCACCCCCGAAGTGAACCTTGCAGGCATAGACACCGTGGCGCAGGGCTACCACATTTTGGGGAAGCGCCAGATTGGCGGTGGGAATGCCCAGGGTCCTGCCCAGCTTGCGGCCGGTGATCACCGGGCCGCTGAGAATATGGGGGTGCCCCAGAAAGGTGCAGGCCTTTTCCATCTGCCCCTGCTCCAAAAGGGAGCGGATGTAGGTGGAGGACAGGGTGATGCCCTCTTTTTTCTGCTCCGGCACCACGATGCAGGGGATCCCGGCTTCAGCGCAGCAGTCTTTCAGCAGTGCCGCATTGCCCTGGCCCAGATAGCCGAAGCGGAAATCGTGTCCGCAGACAATGCCCCCGGCCCGGTACCGCTGCACCAGCATTTGGAAAAATTCCTCCCAGGGCATGGTCATCATATGGCTGTCAAAGGGCAGCTCCACCACCGTGTCCATGAAATAGCCCATCAGCAGCTTTTTCCGGTCCTCCGGGGTGTTGATGAGGGGCGGGGTGATGCCGGAAACCAGGGTGTCCGGGTGGCCCAGAAAGGTCACCACCCCTGCCTTGCAGCCGGTTTCGTCCGCAAGGCGGCGGCAGGCAGACAGCAGGGCCTGGTGGCCTTCGTGTACCCCGTCAAAAAAGCCCAGGGCGTAAATTGTTTGTTCCTTCATACGTTTACCAATCTTCTCTATTTATAGTGGGGCAGATGCAAGGAAAATCACACCGCAAAAAAGCTCTTAACAGTTGACATAACGCCACTTTCCACTTTCGCCACCATGAGGAATTCCCCCTCCTGGCTGTAGGCCCGGTAGGTGCCGTCCTCCAGCTGGAGGGAAAAGGCGTTGCCGTTGCGGCACCGCTTCTCCTGGTTGGCGGTGAGGGTCACGGAGGGCAGGTCTGCAAACAGGGTGTCCACAGGCCGCAGATAGCGCTCGGGCGTTTGGCAGTTTACCAGCGTTTCCAGGGAAACCGCCTCCTCTATGGTGTAGGCTCCCGCCTGCACCCGCCGCAGAGAGGCCATGCAGCCCCCGCAGCCCAGAGCCTCCCCGATATCCTTGCACAGGGTGCGGATATAGGTACCCTTGGAGCAGTGGACAAGCAGCCTTGCGGTGTCTCCCCCGAAGGAGAGACACTCCAGCTTGTAAATGGTAATGGTTCTGGGCTTTCGCTCCACTTCCTTACCCTTTCGGGCCAGATCGCACAGCTTTTGACCGTTTATTTTGATGGCAGAGTACATGGGGGGAATCTGCTGAATCTCTCCACGAAATGCATTCAAGCTCCGGAGAAATTCCTCCTCTGTGACGGCGACGGGCTTTTCCTCCAAAACTGTGCCGGTGATGTCCTCCGTGTCGGTGGCAATTCCCAGCCGCAGCTCCGCCTCATAGGTCTTTTCCGCATGTTCAAAAAATTCCACGCCCCGGGTGGCTCTGCCCACAAATACCGGCAGAACCCCGGTTGCCATAGGGTCTAAGGTACCCCCGTGGCCGATGCGCCGGGTCTTGAACACCCCCCGGAGCTTGCTGACCACATCCTGACTGGTCCAGTCCCGGGGCTTATCGACAATTACAATTCCATCCATAGCATACCTATTGTTTCATCTGGGGCATGGCGGCGATCAGTGCCTTTACCGCCTCGTCCATGGTCATCTCCATTCCGGCTCCGGCGGCACCCTTGTGTCCGCCGCCGCCGAATTTGGCGCAGATCTCCGCCGCATCGTAGCCGGGAACGGCCCGGACGGACAGCTTTACCTTGTGCTCGTTTTCCTGCCGCAAGGTCGCGGCGATCTTGACCCCCTCGATGGTTCTGGGGAAGCCGGAGATATTCTCCGTATCATCCTCTGTAAGACCCAGCTCCTTTTCTACCGACAGGGGCAGGGGGCAGATGCAGATCTGACCGTTTTGCAGAAACAGGCTGTTTTCCACGATCCACCCTTGCAGCCGCAGCCGTCCCAGAGTGTTGGTCTCAAAAAGGGCCTGATTGATGTTGAAAATATCCGCACCGGCTTCGGCACAGTCCCCGGCAGTCCGGAAGGTGTGGGTGGTGGTGTTTGCGTAGCGGAAGCAGCCTGTGTCCGTGGAGATGGCGGTATATAGGGCATTTGCCATGGGTACATCCAGCTCAGCGCCCATGAGCTTCAGCACCTCATAGACGATTTCTGCACAGGAGGCGGAGGCAGGCTCCACCAGCTGGAACTCCGTAAAGGAGGCGGCGGTGCCGTGGTGATCGATCCGCAGATCGATGGCGTAGGAGAGCATGCCCTCCGGCAGCATATTGGGGGCGGCTACATCTGTGGTCACCAGAATGTCCCCCGGCTCCGGGGCGGCCTTGGTCAGCCCCCGGTGAAGCTGGGCGTATTTGGGGGTGATCTCCGGGTTACTGAGCACATAGGCCTCCTTGCCCAGCTGCCGCAGTCCCATGCACAAAAGGGCGGAGGAGCCTAAAGTGTCTCCGTCGGGACGGCGGTGGGAGATGATGGTAAAATGATCGTGCTCCTGTAAAAAGGCGGCAGTCTCAGCTCTCGTCAGTGTCTTCATGGTGGTTTACCTCTAGGGAGTTAATGAGTTCCAGCATGTGGGCGCCGTAGGTGATGGAGTCATCCAGCTCCCACACAAGCTCCGGGGTGTAGCGCAGCTGCAGAGCGTGGCCCAGCTCACGGCGCAGGTAGCCTGCGGCGGATTTTAAGCCCTTCATTGCATCCTTGGCCCGCTCGTTCTGCAGGAAGCTTACGTAGATCTTGGCGTAACGCAGATCGGGGGTGGTCTCTACCCGGGTGATGGAAATCATGGTGTCCTGCACTCTGGGATCTTTTACTTTCCGCAGAAGGGCGCTCAGCTCCTTCTGGATTTCCTCGTTGATTCTTCCAATTCGATTGGATGCCATAGTTACATCCTCCTAGTTAAAAAGTATCCGCCGTGCCGCAATGCGACACGGCGGGGAAAATTAGCGCTTAATTTCCTGCATGACGAAGCACTCGAAAATGTCGCCTTCCTTAATGTCGTTGAACTTCAGAATGCTCATGCCGCATTCGTAACCGGCGGTGACTTCCTTAGCGGCGTCCTTGAAACGCTGCAAAGAGCCAACCTCACCCTGATGGATGACGATGTTATCCCGAAGCACTCTGACCTGAGAGTCTCTGGTGACCTTGCCGTCCTTTACCATACAGCCTGCAATGGTGCCGATGGCGGAGACCTTGTAGGTCATACGCACTTCTGCGTGACCGATGATGGCTTCCTCATACTGAGGTGCCAGCATGCCCTTCATAGCGGACTCAATCTCGTTGATGGCATCGTAAATAACCCGGTAGAACCGCATATCTACGTTTGCCCGGTGAGCGCTGGCCTGAGCGGCAGCATCGGGGCGCACGTTAAAGCCCACAATGATAGCGCCTGCAGTGGAAGCCAGAAGAATATCAGACTCGTTGATGGCGCCTACACCGGTGTGGATGACCTTTACACGGACTTCCTCGTTGGAGATCTTCTCCAGAGAGGACTTCAGTGCCTCGGCAGAGCCCTGTACGTCGGCCTTGACGATCAGAGCCAGCTCCTTCATCTCACCCTCCTGCATCTTGGCAAACAGGTTATCGAGAGTGACCTTCTGCATGGCGTTGGCGGCAGCATCCTTTTCTGCCTGACGGCGCTGCTCTACCAGAGTACGGGCCATACGCTCGTCGTTAACGGCGTTGAACTCGTCACCGGGAGAGGGAACGTCTGCAAGACCGGTGATCTCCACAGGCATGCTGGGACCGGCGGTCTTTACGGTGCGGCCCTTGTCGTTGGTCATGACACGGACACGGCCCACGGCAGTACCGGCGATGATGATATCGCCCTGATGGAGGGTACCGTTCTGAATGAGAAGGGTAGCGATGGGGCCGCGGGTCTTGTCCAGTCTAGCCTCGATGACGGTACCCTTTGCACGGCGGTTGGGGTTTGCTTTCAGCTCCTGCATTTCGGCAGTCAGCAGAACCATTTCCAGCAGATTGTCCAGGCCCTTGCCGGTCTTGGCGGAAATGGGGCAGATGATGGTATCGCCGCCCCACTCTTCGGGGATCAACTCATACTCGGTCAGCTGCTGCTTGATCCGGTCGGGGTTTGCCTCAGGCTTATCCATCTTGTTGATAGCCACGATGATGGGCACCTTGGCGGCCTTGGCGTGGTTAATGGATTCTACAGTCTGGGGCATGATGCCGTCGTCGGCAGCAACCACCAGAATGGCAATATCGGTACACATGGCACCACGGGCACGCATGGAGGTAAATGCGGCATGGCCCGGGGTATCCAGGAAGGTGATGGGCTGACCGTTCAGCTCAACGGTGTAAGCACCGATGTGCTGAGTAATGCCGCCGGCCTCGCCGGAGGTGACGTTGGTCTTCCGGATGGCGTCCAGAGTGGAGGTCTTACCGTGGTCAACGTGACCCATGACAACCACAACGGGAGCACGGGGCAGCAGTTCGTCCTCGGTATCCACGTGATCGTCGATGATCTGCTCTTCGATGGTGACGGTAACTTCCTTTTCCACCTTGCAGCCCATTTCGGTGGCGACAAATTCGGCGGTGTCAAAGTCGATCACCTGGTTGATGGCAGCCATGACGCCGTTTTTCATCAGCAGCTTAATGACTTCACCGGCGGTCTTCTTCATGCGGGAAGCCAGCTCGCCTACGGTGATTTCATCGGGAATCTTGACGGTAACAGGGGCTTTTCTTGCCACTTCCATCTGCAGACGGCGCAGCTTCTCCTGCTCTTCGTTCCGGGACTTGTTGCCCTTGAACTTGTTGTCACGGCGGTTCTGCTGCTGGCCCTTCTTGCCGCCGATGCGCTGCTTGCCGCCCTGGTAGTTCTGCACACGCTCGCTTACCAGATTGTCCACACGGTCGTCAAAACGGGCGGAGTTCACCTGCACCGCAGAGGTGTCAACCACGCGACGCTCTCTCTTGCGCTGAGGCTCGGCGGGCTTGCTGGGTTTTTCGGTCTTTTCGGTGTGCTGCTGGGGAGCAGCCTTCTTTTCTTCGGGCTTGCTGGTGTGCTGAGGCTTCTTTTCCTCAGCCTTGGCCTTGGGCTGTGCGGCAAACACCTGCTCCAGAGAATCCACCTGATGGGTCTGGGTCATGTAGTCAAATACCACATTCAGCTCCTCATCGGTGAGAACCTGGGTATTGGATTTGGGTTTTTCAAAAAACTTGGAGATGACCTCCACGATTTCCTTTGGGGCAACCCCAAAATCGGTGGCAACCTCTTTCAAACGATACTTCACTAAACTCATATACGCACCTCCAAAATCAATGTTCCTTCTTACCGCTTGCCTTATGGCCCTTTGCTTTGTTCCGCAGATGGGCCTTGCTCTCTTTCTGGCGCTGCTGAATGCGCTTGGTGCGCTTATCCAGACTGGCCAGTGCCTGGGCGTAGGTTTCCGGCTGGTTCAGGGCTTTCAGAAAAGCCAGCGCCAGTGCCGGATCGGTGAATGCGGCAAGTGCCAGACTGGAGCGGCCGATGGCCTCACCCAGCTGGTCTTTGGTAAAGGGAACTTTTATACACAACTGTTCGGTTCCGGCGACGAAGCTGTTGGCTCTGCGCCAGGTGTGATCGGTGGCATCGCTGGCCACCACGATCAGACGGGCATGCTGGGCTCTTGCGGCAGCACCTACCGGTTCCTCTCCCAGCTCCACACGTCCCGCCTTGCGGGCCAGAGCCAGGTAATTTAGGGCTTTATCCATGGACGTTTTCCTCCATTTCCTTACTAAGGCGGTCATAAACCTCCTGAGGGATGGGAACTTCCAGACTCCGTTCCAGAGATTTGGCCTTCTGGGCTTTCTTTAAACACTCCGGATCGGGACAGATGTAGGCACCCCGTCCGTTGCGCTTACCGCCGAAGTCCAGGCTGACGGTACCGTCTGTCTCCCGAACCACGCGGATCATGTCACGCTTAGGCTTACGCTCCCGGCAGCCCATACACTGCCGCTGAGGGATCTTTTTCTGCATATGCTTTCCCTCCTTCGTATCTGGGCGGATTATTCCGCTTCTTCTTCCGCAGCGCTGGCGGACTTAATGTCGATCTTATAGCCGGTGAGGCGTGCAGCCAGACGGGCGTTCTGACCTTCCTTGCCGATGGCAAGGCTCAGCTGATCGTCGGGTACTACCACACGGCAGGCCTTCTGACCGGGGACCAGATCTACGCTGATGACCTCGGCAGGGCTGAGGGCAGCCTTTACATATTCGCAGGGATCTTCGCTCCAGACCACAATGTCGATCTTTTCGCCGCCCAGCTCATCCACAACGGCGCCCACACGTCCGCCTCTGGGGCCTACACAGGCACCGACGGGATCTACGTTTTCCATGACGGCCCGGACAGCGATCTTGCTGCGGGAGCCTGCCTCACGGGCAATGTTGCGAATTTCCACCTGACCGTCGGCGATTTCCGGGGTCTCCAGCTCAAACAGACGGCGCACCACATTGGGATGGGTGCGGGATACGTGAACCAGAGGACCGCGGTTTGCACGGTGAACTTCCAGCACGTATACACGGATCATCTGGCCCGGCTCATAGGTCTCGCCGGGGATCTGCTCGCTGGTGCGCAGCACGGCATCGTGCTGATCGTTGCCCTGACCGATGCTGACGAATACGTCGCCGGTGGGATCGATCCGCAGGACAGTGCCGGTCAGCAGCTCCTGAGACTTGGAGGAGTAGTTTTCATAGATCATGCCGCGCTCGGCTTCCCGAATGCCCTGAATGACCACCTGCTTGGCAGTCTGGGCGGCAATGCGTCCAAACTTCTGAATGTCCACGGGGATATATACGCTGTCGCCTACCTGCACATTGGGGTCAATGCGCCGTGCGGCATCAATGTGGATTTCCAGTGCAATGTCTTCCAGCTCTTCTACGGCGGTTTTCACCAGATGCATGGAAAGACCGTGTTCGCTGAGATCCACAACCACATTGTCAGCAGGGACATCCCGGTGATCCTCCCGGTCCTTCCGGTAGGCGTTGGTGAGGGCCTGCTTCAGCCGCTCAGTCATATATTCCACAGGGATTCCTTTGATTTTTTCCAACTCACGCAGGCTGGCGAAAATTTCCGCACCGATGTCTACCTTGGGTGCTGCCTGCTTCTTGGCCTTTGTATTTCTTGCCATAACTGTTCCTCCTGTCAGAATTCGACCCGAAGCCGCACCAAAGCGACCTCTGATTTTTCAAACGTGATGGTTTCTTTTCCGGCCTCTACGGTCACACGGCCCTCTTCATAGCCGCGCAGGATGCCGGGGAATTCTTTCAGACCGTTTCTGGGTCTGTAAAGCTTTACGGTGATGGGACTGCCCATAAACTGGGCAAAGTCGCTGGGGCGCTTTAAAGG
>RCNI01002222.1_pt1 | contig 10474 bp, 9 predicted proteins | sample 2041151 | NCBI WGS metagenome assembly RCNI01 (sample SAMN09708214, study PRJNA481090) | feces metagenome | isolation source: feces | place: Antarctica: Albino Rookery
TCGATTTCCTTGAAGCTGTCAGCACCGTCAGTCCAGCTGGTAGCAAGGGCATTGGTATTGCCGCCTGTGGGCTTTTTCTGATTTTCCCAGTTGACCTTTGCGGAGACAACGCCTGCACCCTTGCCGGGCTCCTTGGTTTCGATAACAATCTTACCACCAGTACTGGTACGAGCGGTGAAGGTGTTGCCCAGAGAACTGTCCTTGATAGCGCCTGCAAATGCCTTGCCAACTTCGGAAGCAGTAAAGAACTTGTCAGCATTAGCCTTGGTGGCATAAGCCTTGCCGTTGCCGTCGGTCAGCTGCAGCTTGCCATCCTTAGCGGCGCCAACAGTCACATCAATGGTGGTGGTGGACAGCTTGCCGGAAGCATCCTTGAAGGTGACTTCCATGCTCAGCTTGTCGCCAACTGACAATGCCTGACCAGCGGAACCAGCCTGGGTCACGGTAATGTTGCCAGAGCCATTGGTACCGACAACATCCTGCAGCATCAGACCGTCGACCTGAGGAACGCCCTTGCTGTTGACAGCACTGCCGGACAGAGAGCCGTCCAGCAGCTTCTGGCCGTTGAAGTTAGCGGAATCAGCGATACGGTTGATTTCGTCCTTCAGGGAGTTAACTTCCTTCTGGATGTTAGCACGGTCGACTTCGTTGTCGTAGGTGCCGTTAGCGGACTGAGTTGCCAGGTACTTCATACGGCCCAGCATGTCGTGGATTTCCTGCATTGCGCCTTCAGCGGTCTTTACCAGAGAAACGCCGTCCTTGACGTTCTTCTGAGCAGCTTCCAGACCGGTGATCTGGCTGCGCATCTTCTCGGAAATTGCCAGACCAGCAGCATCGTCACCAGCACGGTTGATACGATAGCCGGAAGACAGCTTTTCCAGGTTCTTAGCCAGAGCACCCTGGTTGCCAGTCAGGTTACGGTAGGCGTTCATAGCCATAATGTTGTGTTGAATTCTCATTACAATTTACCTCCTGTAAAATGTGTTTAACGTGACAGAGCCATCTTGGCTCCGGCACAGTGATTCATCTGCGCACTCCAACTGCCGCCGTGCACTGCGGAGGGAAAGTGGCGCATGTCAACCCAGTCGGACTTGCGCAAAGTGGACTGAATCGTTTTCCCAGACGATTTTCACCGTCTATATATGCATATCGGCGGCCTTCCAAAAAAATTAACCTCTTTTTACATTTTTTTCTTTATTTTTTTCTCGACCCGTTTTTTACGCCCCAAAACAGTTCATCCCCCCGATCCTTTCGGGTCGGGGGGATGATTCTCGTTAAGCTCGAACATCGAATGTATAGGGACTGGGGGGCAGCATCTTGTTGATCAGATCTGTTACCATTTCCTCAGCGTCCATGGTCTTTTTCATCATGGACAGTTCCACATTCTGCATCAGCGATGCGCTGTGCATGTCGATACTCATTGCCGCAATATCCATATTCATCCTCCTTTTCGGTTTATTCTTGCAGTTTGCTGATACTCTCCCTTTGCAGGGAAAATACAAACTTCGCTAATGTGTCCTGCCGCTTTTCATCCACGCTCACAAACTGGCAGCCGTAAACGTATATCCCGTCTGTGCTGCTGGGCAGGTTCCGCACCACCTGAAAATCAAACAGGTAGGCGCCGTCGTCTATGGGCAGCTCCACAGAATAGATGCTGCGTGTGCTCAGCTCCGTCTTGCTCCGGCACATAAAGCCGGTGGTGGAAATATCCTGAAGGCGGATGACGCCTGCGGATCTGGGCACTCTCTTTTCACGAAAAGCCACGTTCTTCTCAAATTTGACCCGGAACGCCTCTCGCTTTTCGGATTTTGCCAAAATCTGAACGTCCCGGAGCTGGATCAGGCCGGTCTTTGAAACATCGACCTTTCCCACCAGAAAAATGCTGCCCTGCTTTGCGTTGCGGATATGCACCTTCAGGGTCGTATGGTGGGCCAATACCGGGAAGTTATCTGCTCTGGACACGATGGACAGCATAAACTCGTTGTCCGGATCGGGAAGCTCGTCCAGCTTTCCGGTGCAGAGCAGTTCGTTTGCGATGTTGGCAATTTCACAGACATTGCCAATGTAGCCTTTATCAAGTTCAATCATGATGATCCCTCCGCTGAAAATTCAAATTTTCCGATCTCTTGCTAACACAAATATCCTTCAAACATCCATCTTAAAAGCAGAGGCAAAAAATTGAATCAATGCAGAGAATTCAGATGACGCAGAAGCACATTGGAGACATTTGTACAGGATGCCTGGGCACACACGGCGCCGATCTCGTTGGCGACCATGGGCATGCCGTAGACGACGCTGGATTCCTTATCCTGTCCGATGGTATATGCGCCCTTCTGGCGCATGGCGAGCAGTCCGGCGGCGCCGTCCTGTCCCATTCCTGTCATGATGATACCCACCATGGGGCCGCGAACCACCTCGGCCATGGACTGGAAAAGTGCGTCCACGGAGGGGCGATGGCCACTGACCTTATCGCTGGGGGTACACGATACGGTATATTTGCTGCCGATGCGGACAACGCGGCACTGAAGGCCTGCCGGGGCAACCAAAGCAAGTCCCCGGTGCAGCTCGTCACCGTTTTTGGCCTCCCGCACTTCCATGCGGCACAGCCGGTTGAGACGCTCGGCATACATCTGTGTGAATCCGGGGGGCATGTGCTGAACGATCACCATACCGGGGATGTCGGCGGGAAGCCGCTTCATGACCTCCAAGGTGGCCTCGGTTCCGCCGGTGGAGGCTCCAAGACCGATGATCACATTGTCAAGCTTCGGGGAGATACCCAGAGGCTTGATCGCCATGGGCATTGCCCCGGCAGGGGAAGATACGGCAGAGGCGGGACGAACCCTGGCGGCAGATGCGGTCAGCACCTTTTGGCTCAGGGTCGTGATGAAGGCGTCGTTCCCGCCGGGGCTGAAGGGCTTTCTTACAAAGTCCACAGCGCCGGCACTCAGGGCGTCGAATACTTTTAGATCAAGGGAGGAACACAAGACCACGGGAATGGGATGGGTGGGCAGGTATTCCTTCAGGAAGTCGATACCGCTCTGTCCCGGCATTTCCACGTCCATGGTGATAACATCGGGATTCAGGGTGGGGATTTTTCTTTTTGCGTCAAGGGTGTTGATCGCAAAACCTACAACTTCGATACGGGGGTGGACGGACAGACCCGTGATGATCAGATTACGGGCCATCAATGAGTCGTCCACCACCATAACGCGGACTTTTTTTTCGCTTAACATGGGAAGACCTCTATTATAAAAAGATTACTTCTGGAAAGTCGCTGTTGTCAGCCGACGATACGGCGACCGAGGACTCAGATTTTCCGAGTAACTGATCAGAAGGTATCCTCCGGGAACAGTTGCGTCATAGAACCTGCGAACCAAAGCGTCCTTCGTGTCCTGATCGAAGTAAATCATAACATTCCGGCAGAAGATCACGTCGAATTTCCGCCGAAAACGAATGGGGTTCATCAGGTTGAAGTTTTGAAAAATGACATTGTTGCGAACGGCGCTGGTGACGGTGTACGAACCGTTGGGATTGGGGGTGAAATATTTGCGCCGCCATTCCTTGGGCATGGTATCGGGAAGCTCATAGGTGCCCTTTCTGGCTGAGTTCAGAGCCTGCTCGGAAATGTCGGTAGCCAGAATGCGAAGATCCCACTCCGACGCATGAGGGCCCAGATAATCAAACAGAAGCATGGTAAGATTGTAGGGCTCCTCTCCGCTGGAACAGCCTGCGCTCCAGATGGACAGGGTCTTGTCCTTCCGGTGGCGGGCCACCAGAGCCGGGATGATCTGCTTGCTGAAGTAGTCCAGATGATCCTGCTCCCGCATGAAGAATGTGTAGTTCGTGGTCAGCTTGTTCAGAAGCATGGTGATCTCATCCGGATCTTTTTCCTTCAGGATGTGATCCACAAAGCTTGAGAAATCGGAATACCCCTTTTTCCGAATGGTGGGGGAAAGGCGGCCGGTGATCAGCTGACGCTTCTGGGTCAGGTCGATGCCGTAGCCTGCCTTGATGAACTGAACCAACCGTTTGAAATCCTTGTCGGATATGGACATCGGGGCAAACGAGGTTTCGATCACCTTTGAATCAGTTGTATTATTCATGGGCAAGAAGCTGTTCGCAGTCCAGAACCAGCATGGTCGTGCTGGTGTCTGGCAAAGTACACATACCGGAAACCAGACGCTGGGTGCTCTTGGAAGGCATGGGGCCGATGCGGTCGTCGTCGATGTCCACCATCTGATCCACGGAATCCACCAGGATGCCCACCTGAGTATCATTGTAGCTGATGACGATCAGCAGATCCTCGTTGGCGGGCATTTTCCCCAGCTTCAGACGGATATCCAAAATGGGGATGATCTGCCCGCGCATATTGAAGATGCCCCGGACATAATTGGGGGTCATGGGCAGAGGGGTGATGGTGTGGTTGTTCAGGATCTCGACCACATATTTGGCATCCACACCCAAGTGCAGATCGTCCGTAATGAAAACCAGATATTTACGGCTCTTTTTTTCGGTATCAACAGCCACGCTTTCCTCAGGAGATTCCTGAGTATCCAGCGTAGGCGCATTTGCATTTGTTATAACGTCCATTCTGTTTCCTCCTATTGATCGCAGGCGGCCATATACAGATTCCGCACATCCAGGATGATGCTGATATTGCCGTCGCTTAAGATGCTGCATCCTGTGATTCCGTAATTTTTGATATCGAAATTATTCACATACGCAGGCAGAGGCTTGACAACGATCTGCTGCTGACCCAGCAGCTCATCGACAAACAGACAGTACGAGCAGTCGCTGGACTCCAGCCACATCAGGATGCCGTTGTCGATGGAATCCTGACCCTCTTCGATCTGGTACAGATCCTTGGCCCTGATGATGGGGTAGTAGTTGTCCATGATGCGGATCATTTCGCCCTCTACCGAGTCGTGCAGGATGTCCGCCTGAGACACCTTGAAGCTCTGGCGGATGTTGTGGATGGGAATGGTGAAGATGGAATCGCCTACGGAAACCTTCATGCCATCCATGATCGCCATGGTCAAAGGAATGCGCAGTGTGGTGGACATGCCCTTGCCCTGCTCGCTGGAGATGGACACAGTGCCGCCCAGATCTTCCACGCTCTTTTTCACAACGTCCATGCCAACGCCACGGCCGGAGAACTCGGTCACGTCGGTGTTGGTGGAGAAGCCGGGCATCATCAGGAAGTTCAGGATCTCACGGTGGGAGTAGTCCTGATCGGGAGATGCGATGCCGGAGTTGATGGCCTTTTCCAGAACCTTCTCGTCGTTGACGCCCTGGCCGTCGTCCTGGATCTGGATGATGACCTCGCTGCCGGTATCCTGAGCCGAGAGGATGATCTCGCCCACCGGGTCTTTTCCGGCCTTGATACGCTCTTCCTCGGTGTCCTCGATGCCGTGGTCCATGGAGTTACGGATCATGTGCATGATGGTGTCGCCGATGCCGTCGACGATGGTCTTGTCCATCTCGGTATCCTCGCCCACCAGCGTCAGCTTGGCGGATTTGCCCAGCTTCTTGCACATATCACGGACGATACGGTTCATTTTCTGGAAGGTGCTGGAGACAGGGATCATACGCAGAGACATGGCGATGTCCTGCAGCTCGTCGGTGAGCTTGCGCAGCTGACGGGCAGACTTTGCGAAGGAATCCAGATGCAGACCCGCAAGATCCGGGGAACCGGTCACCATGGATTCGGTAATTACGATCTCGCCCACGATGGCAGAAAGCTGATCCAGCTTGCTCAGGTTCACACTGATGAGGCTTTCCTTCTGTCTGGAGGACTGAGCGCTGCTGGTGTTCTGAACAGGCGCTTTCACGCTGCTGGTCTGGTGGGAAGCAGCACCGCTGGTGGCGGTGTGAGTTTCCTCAGCCGCAGGCTCGGGATGATAGTCATGGGGCTGATAGGTGCGCACAGAACCGGAGGAGCGGATCATGGGGATCGCTTTTTCCCGGTCCTCGGCATGAGCGAAGCGCAGCAGGAAGCCCTGATCGGCGATCTGCTCAGCGGTAGAGGCGTTGTTCTCTACATCCGACGGCTCAAAAAGGAAGTCGGCTTCGCTGCAGAAATCCCGGACGGAGGTGACCAGCATGAAAGCACGCAGATTTTCCATGCCGCAGCCTTCGTCAAAGAACACACGCAGCTCGTAGGGGAAATCCGCCAGCCCGTCGGAAGACTGGGGCGCAGATGCAGGGGCGGATTCAGAAGGCGCATCTGCGGACGCTTCCTCTTCTTCGCCGCTAATTTTGGAAATCAAACTATTAACATTTGACAGTAATGTGTCGAAATCATTACTGAGGGGTTCGCCTGCTTCGATCTTGCCGATCTCTGTACGGAAAAAATCAATGGACTGGAACAGAAGATCAAATAAAGCAGGCCGATTTGCTTCTGAAACAACATCCATTGAATTGTCACGAATGATGAAGAAAAGATCCTCGATACGGTGTGCAATCGTTGCCAGCGTATCGAATTCCATCATTGCGGAGGAACCTTTGAGGGTGTGCATGATCCGGAAGATCTCATTTACATTTTCTTCTGAGAATGTGTTGACCTGTTCAGCACCCAGAACAATGGCCTCCAACTGCTCAAGTAATGAGTTACCTTCGTAAATATATACTTCGAGCATATCGTTTCCACTACCCATATAAACACCGCCTTGATTTAATATATTAAAAATGATAAAAACTCAATTCACTTATCTATATCGTCATAAGTGTACGAGAAAATAAGTGTTACAACATAATTTTCTGAGAGGTGTTATGAATGCCCGACCTTTTAGGCGCAACAAACCCGGTTCCTGGTCAAGAACGAAACGTGATTATCCAGCAGCGGCCGGAAAATGATAAAATCCAAAACATCGTCGATCCCGGACGCGTCACACGCCCGGACAATCGTACCGAGCAGCAGGACAACAACCTGAGCGGAGACGGAAAGATCCTCTACAACTCCAATTTCCAGGTGTTCTTAAAGCGCCTGCGAGCAACTCCGGAGCTGGCCGACAGCCTGCGAAAGATCCTTTCCGGCTTCAGCCAGACAACGGTGCTGTCCGGTATTCAGGAGGGGACCGCTTCGGAGATGGCGGAGCTGGTGTCCATGCTGCACATGGATGAAGCGGAGATGCTTCAGTTCTTCTCCAGTCAGCTCAAATCAGGGACCCAGTTTGGCGGTGCCTTTTTCACCATTTTGCGCAATGCCTACAACAGGGCAGGCTCTGACAGCGTCCGCGGGGACATCCTGCAATTCCTGAAATGCTATGTGGACTTCTTTTCCTCCGACCATCTGCAGGGCAATATTCTTGGAAATCTTTCCAGAATGGCAGGCGCCATGCCCGGCTCCTGGTCGGAAAAGCTCATGGATCTGACCCAGCAGCTGAATCAGCTGATGCAGGGCGGCAACAGGCAGCAGGCAGTTCAGCTGCTGCAAAGAAATATTTTCCCCTATGTATCCTCCTACATCAGCAGGAGCCACGACATGGGCATCCCCAGACAGCTGCTGACGCACCTGATGCTGGATGTGGCCCGGTATGAAAACGGCACTCAGGAGAACCTGCTGGAAGCATTCCATCAGGTCCGGGGATACGGCACGCTGAAACGCCAGCTGGCCCCCATAGACGATAAGACGCTGATGATGCTTCTGCAGACCAGCAGAGCCGACAAAAATTCCTCGGCGGTGCAGTTTGCCGACAAGCTGACAAAGGCGGCAGCGCAGGCACTTCGCGGTGGCGGAGAGTCTCAGGAGGTGCAGCAGGCCTATCAGGAGATCATGCGGGCGGTTTTGCTGAATGAGAGCGTATATATGCCTCTGAACCACTATATTTTCCCGCTGGTCATGGACGGAAAGGCTCTGTTTTCCGAAATGTGGATCGATCCGGACGCGGAAAACGGCGAGCAGGCTTCCCGGGACGGCAATCCGGGCAGAGCCATCAAGTGCCTGTTCAAGATGGACGTGGAAGGCTTGGGCATGATCGATGTGGTCCTTCTGAGCAAGGACAAGGACGTGGACATCCAGCTGAGCTGCTCCGAGCAGATCCTTCCCTTCTCCAAGAAGATCGAAGAGGGGATCCAGACGATCCTGCGCAGAAACGACCTGAAGCCTGTGCGTGTGGCTGTGCGCAGAATGGATCGTCCCATGACGATCACGGAGGTCTTCCCCAAAATTTACGAAAGGAAGGACAGCATCAATGTCAAAGTCTGAGCAAATGAGAAATCCTGCGAAAAAGGCAGTCGCGCTGCAGTACGGCGCCGATGACGCAGCGCCCATCGTGGTGGCGTCTGGCATGGGATATCTGGCGGAGAAAATCGTGGAAACCGCCACCGATTGCGGTGTCCCCATTTATGAGGACAATTCTCTGGCTACGATCCTCACGCAGCTGCAGCTGGGGCAGGAGATCCCGGAGAGCCTGTATCAGGCCATTGTTGAGATCTATGTCTATTTCCTTCATTTCGATCTGGAACACAGGGAAGAAAAGAAGCAGGAACCGCAGAACCAGCAGCCGGAACAGCCGCAGAGTCAGGAGGAGGTTGCCAATGGAAACGAAGTACAATGATACAGATAACCGATATCTGCTTTTGGATACACGCAATGTCCCTCTGGCCCATGTGATGGTCGAGGGAAGTCCGGACGGTCAGAGCCTGACCGTCCGGATCGTGGACAATGAAATGGATGGCGTGGCAGGACACGAGGTGGTCCGCCTGCTCAGCATGGATAACAGCAAGCCCCTGATCCAGTGCCGCCTTGTCCGGCAGGAAGGCAGGCGGATCGTGCTGCAGAAGCTCACATTGCTGGACCCGAAGCTGAGAAGCGATCTGCGGGTGCCCCTTCACTGTGACAGTTTCCTGTATTATTCAGGCAGGGTCGGTGTGGGCAGATGCCAGATCGAGTTTGTGGATATCAGCTGCGGCGGCGCGGCCTTTTACGGACCTGAGGGATTGGAGCAGCGGGAAGGGATGCAGATCGTCCTGCCCATTACCGCCTGTCCGCTGGTTTTGGGATGCCAGATCCTTCGTACCCAGGCCCTTCGCAACAACAGGGCGCTGTACGCTACTAAATTTTTGGACCTTTGCAACGATGAAGAGAAGATGATCCGTGAGGCGGTGTTCAGCCTGCAGCTAGGTAACCGCTCCGGTCATGGACACGCCTGACCGAGCAGAAGCAGTGAGCTGCCTCGGCGGAACGGATCGTGTGTGGCTTTCTCTCCATGAGTGGGGGAAAAGCAGAACATGATGGGAATACGGACCTCCTGTCAGTTTAAGAAATGTGGGGCTGCCCCGTGTATTTTGGCAAGACAGTGAGGAGAAAACCATGATAAAAAAGAATCAGGATCATCGGCCGTTCGAATTTGAACTGTCGGGCAGGAGGCGCCAGGCCCTTGTGGCGGTCTTTGTGGTGCTGGCTGTTTCGATTTTCTGCGATATCCTGTACCAATGGAACAATCAATATACCAGTGGCTGCAAACAGCCTCGGGAGGGTGTGCTGTCGCTGAGCCAGCAGGAATTGGAGGATACACCGGTCTATCATCTCGTGGACGGCTGGGTATTCTATCCCAATCAGATCCTTTCCCCTGGGGATGTGGCGCAGCACCCTGAAAATTATGAGCATACCTTTACATCTGTGGAAAAAAACAGGGATTATCCCAGGAGAGGATTGTCTGCATCTGCAGCTGCCCCGGCAGACAAGGAGCTACGCGATCATCCTGCCGATCATCCCCACTGCGTATCGGTTTTATGTGGACGGAAATCTCGTTGCGAAAGTGGATGACAACGATTTCTACAGGAACCGGGAGGTGCTGCGGGAGCAGGAGATCTGCTTTCAGGCCGGGGGAGATACGGAGCTTCTGCTGGTGTATGAAAATCAGGTGAAGAGCGCCAGCGGTATGACCTATCCACCCATGTTCGGCAGTCCCATCGGTATCCGTAGCGTGGTGGCTCGTCAGCAGATTTTTTCCGGGGCCTCGGTGATGCTGGCTTTCCTCACCATGCTGATGTCCCTGTGTATGTTTTACCAGGTCCATCAGCGGCACAACCTGTATATCATCGGACTGTGTGTGGTGGCTGTTGCGTACCTGCTGTGTCCTGTGCTCAGGACGCTGGAGGCGATGCCGCAGATACTGCTGTATAATCTGCGGATCGCGGCCTATTTCGGTTGCCATGCCATGGTGATATGGGCGTATGCCAGCTATTTTGAATGGAAGGGTCCGCTGGTCAGGCTTATGAAAGCAGTCGCGCTGTTCTGCCTGATCTCGTCGGTTCTGACAGGCATTCTGACCCGGGATATCTTCGATGCCCAGACGCCGTATATAATGTTTAGAAATGCGGAAGTCCTTGGGTGGCTGGCTGTTGCGAACGGACTTTTGCTGACGGTCTGGATCATTTTGAAGGACATTCCCCAGCGGGGGCTGCTGACGGCGGGAACTGTGGTGCTGTGGACATTCCTCTTTGCTAATCAGGTCACAAAGAACTGTTA
>RCNI01001955.1_pt1 | contig 10468 bp, 9 predicted proteins | sample 2041151 | NCBI WGS metagenome assembly RCNI01 (sample SAMN09708214, study PRJNA481090) | feces metagenome | isolation source: feces | place: Antarctica: Albino Rookery
CAAAATCAAATTCTTCTTTCATATAAAAAACTGTGTTAGCAAATATAATATTTTATTCTTTGCTGACACAGTTTAATTTACATCCTCCAGGATTTCGTTTTATCCGATTATACAGTTCTGTATTTATTTCTATAAACTTTTTCATATTACATTCCTATTAAGCCGAACTACTTTGTTTATGTTTACATTTCGATTTCATAGTTTATGGTAGAGAGTATAAACTTTTTTGCTAAATAAGTTTTATATATTATTGTTACTAATCATTATTCCATTCATATTCCGGATTACCATCATATGCATCTTGATACATATGATCAAGTTCTCTTCTCCACTCTTCTGCCTCTGTTCGAGCAGCAGCATCTTCACATTGCTGTTCATATATTTCATTCCGACGTTCCATCAGAAGTTGTTTATGCTCATCATATTTTTGAAAATCCTCTTCTTTTAAAAGCTTTTCAATATAGATTTTGAGGTTATTACTACTATCTTTAAATTCAGGATGATTCTTTATTATAGTTCTAACTATAAACGAAGTAAATGCATACTTCTTTTTAAAGAAAAACGAAATAACAGGTGATTTCGAGACTCCAAATCTATTCATCACATTTTTTCGTTTATACATGATAGCTTTTCCTAAATATGAATCTATAAATAAAAAAGCCAATCTCTCCGAATACCTATCATCCTCTATTTTTCTTAAAATGTTAAGAGAATATTGTGCAAAATGTTGAGGGAAAACCGTAACTGGAGTATAATACAAATCTTTATCATCTATATAATTTACTGGTGGTAATATAACCAGTATATTAGGATCATTAATTTTTACATTTCGCAAATTTAATAGAGCATTTGGTGTACTTTCCTTATATAAATCCAATAAATTACCATTTTGTCTCAATGTATCAACAAAGTGATATATTGCTTTATTGGCAAAACTTTTCCCTTCCTCAGTATGAAGATAAATTCCAGCATCGTATTGAAAACCAATCAAGTTTTCGCATACTTTTTTTATTTTAGAATCGACTGTTTCTGATAATAAATAAACTGTTTTCACTTGTAAAGTTTCAAAGATCAAAGAAAAGCTTTCATGTTTTATATGACTTGGATCCCAAAAATAAATATTCATAGTTAAAGATTTAAGGTTCTCTTAACAAATATAAGACATTCTTAAGTTATAAGTAATATCAGATTCAATTATTTAAATCAAATAGCCATATTTATTGTATATTTTATATTTAATTCATTATCAAAATATGATTTTATTTATCAAAGATATTAGATATACAAAAAAAGATAATTATCAATTTGAAATTAATCTAGAATTCGATAAATAGAAATTACTACCTTTGTATATAAATATCACATTCAAACAAATATCAGTAAATATCAAACAAAATAACAATGATTCAATGGGACTTATGCAAAATTGATTGGACAGCTATAGGATCTATAATTACGTTTCTTGCTTTCATTTTCACTTGGATTTCATTATATATATCTAATAAACAATACAAGAAGAATCGTGAATTGCAATTTTCAATATTAAGACAAGAGAAAGCACAAAAACAATTACACGATTTTTTAGAAAATATTCTTCAAATGGTTTACGAGATAAATCCACTTAATGTACTTAACTATTCGGAAAAATTAAGAAATGGAGTTTTCACGGATGAAGACAAGAAAACATTAGAAGACCTTGCTCGTAAAGATGAACTTAACTATACTCAATTAGGGATACTTTACGCTACATTAGACAAGTTTTCCACAGCGAAACCTTTAATTGATTCACTTCACAAATTGCGTGAATACTATGGTGCGTGGAGTCGAATCATCAACCCTTTATTTCTGTTTTTCTCCAATATAAAATCATATCCAACTGACTTTATCGCAAAACAAATACAATTCTATCTGAATGAAATGATACAAACACTAAATAAAATCAACCACCCATATAAAAAAGAAATAAAAGAAATTATAGAATCATCAAATAATGATATAGATAAATTATTTGATACATTATCTATCTTCGAATCAGTAATTTCAAGTACAATATCTGAAATTAAGAAAGAGTTCTCAAACCAAGTACATTTTTTTGCAATAGAGGAACAGAAAAGAATTAATGATTTAGTGAAATAAATGCATTTAAATTAAATGCTGAATTACTACCAAATCTTCCTGAACAGAATGATTAATTATAACATATTCTTATCTATACATAATAAAGACATAATTCTGACAATTCTTCAAGGAGTTACAAGAAATTAATTATATTTTTGTAAAATATACATGATAACGAACCTTTTATTTTAATCAAGATTCTTTATATAAGAATTGCTGAGAATATAACTTCCGATAATAATTAATTATAGGAACCTGCTTATGGACAAATCAATGTTGTCTGAAGAAGACATTAAACTAAGATACATCACTCCTGCTATCCTAGCTAAAGGATGGTCTGTACAGGATATTACCATGGAGACCAAAGTTAAATTAACTGATGGTAAAATTAATCTCCGTGGCAACTTTGTATTCCGTGAAAAGCCCAAGTATGCAGATTACGTACTCTATTACAATAGAAGTACACCTATTGCTATTGTGGAAGCAAAAGATGCTAACCATAGCATATCTTTTGGAATGCAGCAAGCCAAAGAATATTGTCAAATGATGGATGTTCCTTTCGCTTATAGTTCTAACGGTAACGGATTCCAAGAATATGATTTTCTTACAGGAAAAGAAACTCAAATTTCTATGGATGAGTTCCCTACTAAAGAAGAACTTTATGCAAGATTCTTAAGTGAAAGTAACGAAGGTCATGGATTTACCGACAAGGAAAAGAAAATCATAGACCAGCCTTTATGTACTGGACAAGATATATTTCCACCTCGTTATTATCAACGCAACGCCATAAACAGAACTGTCAAAGCGGTAGCACAAGGAAAGAACAGAATTCTTCTTGTAATGGCAACTGGAACAGGAAAGACATATACTGCTTTCCAAATCATTTACCGATTATTGAAATCAAGATTGGTAAATAAAGTCTTATATTTGGCAGATAGAAATATCCTTGTTGACCAATCTATCCAACAAGACTTCAAACCTCTGGAAAAGACTATCCATAAGGTCAATTATCAAAGCGATAAGGCATTAGGTAGTGGAATTACGGCATACGAAGTTTACTTTGCACTTTACCAACAATTAATTGGACAAGGGGGAAAACAAAATTACAAAGAATTGTTTAAATCAGATTTCTTTGATTTGATTATTGTAGACGAATGTCACAGAGGCAGTGCTAAAGACGATAGTAACTGGCGGGAAATACTTGAATATTTTGATGCTTCAGTGCAATTGGGTATGACTGCAACTCCAAAAGAAACGAAGTACCAATCAAGCATCAGTTATTTCCATGAACCGATTTATTCCTATAGTTTAAAAGAAGGTATCGAAGACGGTTTCTTGGCTCCTTTCAAAGTGATTAATATAACAACTAATATTGGTGACGAATGGCGTCCTACTAAGAACCAACAAGATATTCATGGTAATGTTATTCCTGACCGAATCTATAACAATTCCGATTACGACTACAATATCATTATTGAGGATAGAATTCGCGAAGTTGCACATGAAATAACAACTTACCTAAAACAGACCGACCGGATGGCTAAAACAATTGTTTTCTGTGCTGACGAAGATCATGCAGAAAGAATGCGTACAGCCTTGGTTAATGAGAATAGTGATATGTGTCGCAAGAATCCTGATTATGTAGTACGCATAACAGGCAGTGATACTTATGGTCAGTCAAAACTTGATTATTTCATTTCGGTATCTTCCAAATTTCCAGTAATTGCAACAACCAGCAAGCTCCTATCCACTGGTGTGGACTGCAAAATGGTTAAACTTATCGTGCTTGACCAACGAATAAATTCCATGACAGAATTTAAGCAAATTGTTGGACGCGGAACTAGGCTTCGCGAGAAAGAAGGAAAGACCCATTTCTCTATTATGGACTTCCGTAACGTGACCAGACTATTTGCTGATCCAGACTGGGATGGACCAATTGAAGTTAACGAAGGATATGGTGAGAAAAAGAAAGAGCCCAAAGATTATCCACCTGCTCCGACTGGAAAGGAAGGACTTGCAGATGATTCTCAAGGTCTCACAAAACCAATAGTCGACAAGCATGGATGTAAAGTTCATATCATTAATAAAGTAGTTTCTGTTTATGACACGAATGGGAAGCTACTACGTACAGAAAGCATCACTGACTATACTCGTAAAAATATTAATGAAACTTATGCCAGTCTTAATGATTTTGTCAATCATTGGAATGGAGCAGGAAAGAAAGCGGAAATTACAAATCTGTTTTTAGAAAGTGGCATTGACTTACAATCCCTCAAAGAAGATAAAGGAATGTCCGACGTCGATGATTTTGATTTCATCTGTCACATTGCCTATGGAAAGAAACCTTTGACACGTCGTGAGCGCGCAAACAATGTAAAGAAACGTGACGTATTTAACAAGTACGGAGCAGAAGCACGTAAAGTCCTAGAAGCATTGCTTGACAAATATGCCAACGAAGGTATATCACAATTGGAAGATAGAATGGTACTGAAATTAGATCCATTCAGAAAGATGGGTTCACCAGCTAATATCGCAAAACTATTTGGTGGCAACTCACAATATTTTTCAGCAGTAAAAGAATTAGAGAATTTAATATATAGCATAGCATAATAGAATGGCACTAAATAATTTTGTCAAAAGTATAAGAAATATAATGCGTAACGACGCAGGTATTAATGGAGATGCACAACGTATTGAACAGATAGCATGGATGCTATTCCTCAAAATATACGATGAGAAAGAAAACGATTGGGAATTCAACGAAGATGAGTTTATTTCCTTTATACCTGAAAATTGCAGATGGAGAAATTGGGCAGCCGACGATGGCAGTGGAGATGCCTTAACAGCAGACGCGTTGCTTGATTTTGTGAATAATACCTTATTCCCTACTTTAAAGAACTTAGAAGTTACTCCATCTACTCCAATTAGAAATAGTATTGTACGAACAACTTTTCAGGATGCTAACCAATACATGAAAGATGGAGTATTACTTAGACAAGTTATAAATGTTATTGACCAATTAGACCTAGGTAATTACGAAGAGAGTCATGCTTTTGGAGATATCTACGAAAGTATCCTTAAAGAAATGCAGTCTGCTGGATCAGCAGGTGAATTCTATACACCTAGAGCTTTAACCGATTTTATGGCCAAAATCATCAATCCACAAATCGGGGAACACATGGCTGATTTTGCATGTGGAACCGGTGGATTTTTGGCAAGTTGGCTTAAAGTATTAGACAAGAAAGTAGTTACTACAGAAGATAGGGAAGCCTATTCAAAATCTATTTATGGAATTGAGAAAAAACAATTTCCTTACATGCTATGTGTCACAAACATGTTACTGCACGACATCGATTCACCTCGTATCATGCATGATAACTCATTGACAAAGGATGTATTGAATTATGGCGATGATGATAAGTTTGACGTTATCTTGATGAATCCTCCATACGGTGGAAGTGAAAAGAATGACATCAAACAACACTTCCCTTCCGACCTTAGTTCAAGTGAAACAGCTGACCTATTCATGGTACTTATTATGTACCGTTTGAAAGAAAACGGTAGAGCAGCTGTAATCTTACCTGATGGATTCTTATTTGGAACAGATAATGCTAAACTAGCAATCAAAGAAAAATTACTGAGAGATTTCAATTTACATACAATCATTCGTTTACCAGGTAGTATTTTTGCTCCATACACTAGTATTGCAACTAACATCCTATTCTTTAATAACGAAAAGGCAGAAGGATCTGAAGAAGGTTTTAAAACCAAAGATACATGGTTCTATCGCTTTGATATGCCAGAAGGATTCAAACACTTCTCCAAGACAAAACCTATGCGTGCTGAACACTGTGCACCAATAGAAGAATGGTGGAATGACCGAAAGGAAATCATTGACCAAGATAACAATGATGAAAAATCAAAATGTTTTACCGCACAGCAATTATTAGATTTGGATTGTAACCTCGACCAATGTAAGTTTCCAAAAGAGGAAGAAGAAATTCTTCCACCCGCTGAATTGCTTGCTGATTACTTCAAGAAACGAAAAGCTCTTGACCATGAGATAGACAAGACATTGGCAGAGATACAGAAAATATTAGGGATTGAAATAAACATTGAAGAATAAAGTACACTATGGCAAACGAAATAGATAAAATACTGACAGAACCTGAGAAGCATTTTGTCTCCGATTTGAGAAATATAGCAGGGGAAGCTAAACGTCAGGCATATCGTGCAGCCGACCACATGCTTGTAATTCGCAATTGGCTAATTGGCCGTAGAATCGTAGAACAGGAACAAAAGGGACAGGAACGTGCAGGATATGGGAAACAGGTGATAGAACTTGCTTCACAAAGCCTTACGGCAGAATATGGCAGAGGATTCAGTGTGACGAGTATCAAGAATATGCGTTCTTTTTATAACAAGTTTCGCAACTTACAAATTGGTCAAGCAGCGCTTGACCAATTCAATATCGCTCAGTTCTCAATTGGTCAACCATTGCTTGACCAATCTGCAATACCATTCTATCCTAATGTGTCTTGGCTCCATTATGAACGGCTCATGCGTATAGAAGATGAGAATGAAAGGTTATGGTATTTGAAAGAAACCGCTCGTACTCAGTGGGACTATCGTACCCTGCAACGTAATATTTCTTCTCAATATTATCAACGCCTGTTACAAACCCCAGAACAACTTCGCCACGAGGTAAGTAACGAAATGAGTCGTTTGACAGCAGATTTTGAGCGAGATAAATTATCATACCTGAAGAATCCGGTTATTGCCGAGTTCTTAGGCTTGCCGCAAAATCCGGTGTACACTGAATCAAATTTGGAAACAGCCATTATTGACCATTTGCAAACCTTTATCATGGAGTTAGGAAAAGGTTATGCTTTTGTGGCACGACAACAACACATCAAGACAGACATGGGCGATTTCTATATTGACCTTGTGTTTTATAATATTATCTTGAAGTCATATCTGATTATAGACCTTAAGACAACACAGATAACCCATCAGGATGTTGGCCAGATGGATATGTATATCCGTATGTATGATGAGCTTAAAAAGGAGGAAGGAAACAATCCGACTATCGGTTTATTGCTATGCTCTGACACAAGTAAAGACCTTGCTCGTTACTCTATTCTGAAAGATAGTAAACAGCTCTACGCTGCTAAATATCTCACCTATCTACCTTCTGAAGAGGAATTGAGCCGAGAGATTCGTGAACAGAAAGAATTCTTTGAACTACAAGAAGGAAAACGAAGTATAGAAAAAATTTCAGCAGAGGAAAAATGAACGGTAAACAATTAAAAAATAGCATACTCCAATGGGCGATACAAGGAAAACTTGTACCGCAAGATCCTAATGACGAGCCAGCATCAGCACTTCTTGAACGTATTCGAGAAGAGAAAGCTAAGTTGGTGAAAGAAAAGAAAATCAAGAAAAATAAGAACGAATCTATTATTTACCGTGGTGACGACAATTCCTATTATGAGAAGTTCCTTAGCACTGGAGAGGTAAAATGTATTGATGAGGAGATTCCGTTTGAGATTCCTGCTAATTGGGAGTGGTGTAGATTAGGTGATTTGGCAGAATATCGTAAAGGACCTTTTGGTAGTAGTCTTACGAAATCGATGTTTATCCCTAAAAGCAATACATCAATAAAGGTTTTTGAACAAAAAAACGCAATTCAAAAAGACTACGAATTAGGTGATTATTTTATATCACAAGAAAAATTTGAGACGATGCAAAGTTTTATTGTTAAGCCTTTAGATATTATAGTAAGTTGCGCTGGTACTATAGGTGAGACATATCAGTTACCATCCTCAGCTCCAATAGGAATAATAAACCAAGCATTAATGAGAGTTAAACTCCACGACTTGGAAATGGCTAAATATTGGGAGATGTATTTTCACTATATTCTTCTAAATGAAGCTAAAATGAAAGGGAGTGGCTCTGCAATTAAGAATATTCCACCATTTGATTATCTAAAAGCTATTATTGTTGCTATACCTCCAATCAAAGAACAAAAAAGAATTTTTGATAAATATAGTCTTTTAACTTCCCTTTCTGATAAATATGATGAATTACAAAAGAAACTCAATGTTTTAAATAATGAGATTCCATTTTTGTTAAAAAAGAGTATCCTTCAAGAAGCTATTCAAGGTAAAATAGTGCCACAAATGGCTGAAGAGGGAACTGCAGAACAATTGATTGCGGAGATTCGTAAAGAGAAAGAGTTTCTTGTAAAAGAAGAAAAATTAAAGAAGTCAGCGCTAACTGATTCCATCATCTACAAAGGTGATGATAACAAGTATTATGAGCAGATAGATAAGGAAATTAAAGAAATATCAGAAGATATCCTATTTGATTTACCCGACAAATGGCAATGGGGTAGAATTGGAACCATATTTATGCATAACAATGGTAAACAGCTCAATAAAGGAAATACCAAAGGTAAATTAATGAAATACATAACAACTTCTAATCTTTATTGGGATGGTTTTGTTCTTGACAACCTAAAGGAGATGCCGTTTGAAGAAAATGAAATGGAGCGCTGTATGGCTGTCAAAGGGGATTTATTGGTTTGTGAAGGTGGTGATATAGGACGCTCTTGTATTTGGAATTATGACTTTCCGATAATGCTGCAAAACCACATACACAAATTACGTCCGTATATTCCAGTATGTACAAAATTCTTTTATTATATTTTCAAACTGTACAATTTGACGGGATTGATAGGAGGTAAAGGCATAGGTATTCAAGGCTTTTCATCCAAAGCTCTACACAATACTCTTGTACCTTTACCTCCATTAAAAGAGCAACATCGCATTGTTGCCCAAATAGAAAAACTATTTGAGCAACTGCGATAGTTCATTTATTCGTTCTGCTATACGCATCTGTTCTTGGTAAGGAGGAATACCGATAGGCAGATTGTAGAATAAGTCTTTATTGAGGTGCGGAATAGCCGCACCTCTCTTTGAATTTCTTAGCTCCTCTTTATAGAACAGGATGAAAGCCAATACATAAGGTTTCCAAATAACGGAAGAAATCCATAATTGCTTGAACGTACTTCCCATATATCCGTCATGTGGAACCGAGAAAACTTCACCTGAATTTTCACCGTCAACAAGAATAATATTGTCACCAGCATAGACAAATCTACCTTTCTCAATGATAGTAGATGATGATTTGCCTCGCAAATATTTTGCATCCAAGCAAATACCTTTTCCTATTTTCTTTTCTCCATCTAAGTTTGTCTCCAGTCGGAGCACAGCCAGCTACGATGCGTCCTGCGGCGCCTTGTTCCAGCCGCCAAAGTAGGTCGGAACGTCCGAGAAGCGGGAGTAAAATTCCACGGAGCCATCCTCCGCCACATCATACACCCCATCTTCCACCAAAATCACCTGCTTCTGCTCCCCGCTCTTTTCCTGCAGCTGGTAGTATTGACGCCCATTGAACGCAGCTTCCGTCTGCAACATGCCTTCCGCATAATCGCCTTCCTCCAGCAGTCCCTCCGTCTGGGTGTATTTGCAGTAATGCCCCTTCTGATCGAACACCATATACACCCCAAAGGGTACGGACGCATTTGTGCAATAGGAGCCTGTCAGCTCCAGCCGCTTTTCCCGATGGGCACTTTGGAACTGGATGATATTTCCGCATACAGAGAGCACAAATACGCCTGCAAGGAGCCAGAACAGAACCATGGGAATCGAGATCGTCAGCCTCTTTTTCATGTCGTTCACCCTTTCCAACCGTCCCTGTGGACGGCATCCGCGCGACAGCTGTTGGCAGGACTTCTTTCTGATGCCTATGGTAGCAGTCATAATCCCTCTTGTCAAGGCCACATGTTTTCTAATTCTGGACAAGGCCGGAATGGGGTACAAAAAGGGCGGCTGTGCCGAAGCACAGCCGCCCACCAATGGAATCGGGATTCAACAGATGTCCCTTTGCAGCGGAGACTGGCACTCCACTGCAATTGACTTGTGAGTAAGAGGTTCGCTTACTTTCTAGCAGCTTCCTTCTTGCCGAACAGGGTCTTGAAGCCCTCGACAACCAGCACCAGAGCCAGAATGAACAGAACCGCAGAGAAGAAGGTCTGCAGAACGTCAGCGGCCACGGTGGGAACCTCAGGAGGATTCACCAGACGGCCAACCTTGGTCTTGAAGGTGATGGCCAGAGAAGCCAGAGTCGCAACCAGCATGAACAGCATGGGCACATAGAACATCTTGTTGTTCTTGCCGATGTTGCCCAGCCATGCAGCGGAAGCCAGCAGAGCCAGAGCAGCCAGCAGCTGGTTTGCAGCGCCGAACAGAGGCCAAATCAGGCTGTAGCCGCCGGTCATCAGGAT
>RCNI01001957.1_pt1 | contig 10467 bp, 8 predicted proteins | sample 2041151 | NCBI WGS metagenome assembly RCNI01 (sample SAMN09708214, study PRJNA481090) | feces metagenome | isolation source: feces | place: Antarctica: Albino Rookery
TGGAAAAATATCGCATCTCAAAGTCAAGATTTTGGAAATCCAACAGTTTTTTGTGGAGATGTAGAAAAATCAAATTGGGAATCAGCTACAATAACATGTATAGATGATGAAATTCCTAAATATATTGAAAAATTAACTAAGAGAAATCCATATAATGGTAAAATCGTAACAGGCGGACCTATTACTGCAAGAGATTCTTCATGGCTTATGAGTTGGACTGTAAGTCGTCAACCACATTTTGCTGTTCAAAAGCCAAATGAAATTGTAGCTTGGGTATATGGCTTATTTTCAGATAGACCTGGGGATTTTATTAAAAAACAAATGAGAGATTGTACAGGAGAAGAAATATGTCAAGAGTGGCTATATCATTTAGGTGTTCCTGTTGAAGAAATACCAAATTTAGCAAAAAAACATGCTATAACAATTCCATGTATGATGCCTTTTGTTACATCATATTTTATGCCAAGAAAGGATGGAGATAGACCTAAAATAGTTCCAGATGATGCAGAAAATTTTGCATTTATTGGTGAACATGTCGAAACTCCAAATGATACAGTATTTACAACAGAATATGCAGTTCGTACAGGAATGGAAGCAGTATATACACTTTTAAATCTTGATAGAGGAGTACCAGAAGTATTTGCTTCACAATATGATATGAGAATTCTTTTAAGAACAACAACTCATTTATTAGATGGCAGAAAACTTACAGATATGAAGTTACCTTTAGTAGAAAAAATTGCTCTTAAAATTGCACTTAAGAAAATTAAAGGAACAACTATCTATGAAATGTTAGAACAAAATAAATTAATTTAAAAAAATATATTTTATATAAACAAATCACTACTCTATTAATGTAGAGTAGTGATTTTTAATATAGAAATGTTTTAAAAAAATTAAATAAATGGATATATTTTTTATAAAAGAAGAAAAATGAAATATTTATATAGTTTGTTTATGTTTTTAATTTACTATATTTTAATAATGAAAAGGGTTGTTTTCACAAATAATATTTGTTATAGTTATGTTATGACTAATAATTGAGGCTAAATATTTAATTATTTAGATAAAAAAAGATGGATTATATTATAATAAAGAAAAAACTTTTAATAAATATAAGTGATATAGTATAATCAAAAATTTATATAGTAATAACAAATGTACAACATTAAATTATATCATGTAGAAACAGTTTGTTTATTAAATATTTGATAGGAGAAAATATGAAAAGATTATTAAGAATTAGTTTTGATTTAAGCCTTTTATCGTTTGTTCCAATTATTTCATGGTTTTTAATAGGAATTATCGTAGATAAAAATTTAATAAATATATTTACACTAACATATCCGTTACAGTTTATTTATTATATAGTAAAATCTATATTTTCAACAGGGGCTAATATTTCAAAAGAAAAAGATAAAAATGAAAACGCAGTAATGTCTGGATTATTTATAGGAAGTATTTTAGCATTAGTAATATTTTCATTTGTTTTATTTAATATTGAAAAATATATAACATTTATGAATATGGATATTGGTAGATATAAAATTTTTGCAATTTATTCTGTTATTCAATTGTTCATATCTTTAGAATTTGCTATGATATTAGATAAACTTTATTATGAAGAAAAAAATGAAACCGCAAATAAATATTCTATAATATTTAATTTCTTAAATTTTTCTTTATTGATTGGAAGTGCATTAATAACTAAAAATCAAATAGCAATAACTGCTATAACATTAATACCTTTAATTATATTTGTTATATATGCTTATGTAGTAAATTCTACAAAGTTTAAATTAAGATTAGATATATTTAAATGTATTAAATATGATTCTGTAGAATTATTTAAAAGTATAGCATTTTTGTTAATATTTTTATTTGGATTAAGTAATGCTTTAGAATTTGGAGAAAAATATGCAATAGCACTTACATTTATTTCACTAATAACAGATACGCAGTGGGATACAATGGAAGCAATAGTAAAGGTAGCCACAATAGATATTAGTAAGAAAAAATTTAATTATAAAAATCATATAAAAAATGCATATAAATTAGTTATATTATTAATTATAAGTAGTTTTATTATGTTTGGAATATTATATAGATTTTATGATTTAGATATTAAAATTACACTAATATACCTTTCAATAGAACTTGTTAATTTATTTGTATATCCAATATATAGAATAAGGACATGCTATTTACAACTTGAATGGTCTGCTTTTAAAATGACTACAAATAAAATGATAAACCTAGTATTGAGATTTGTAATGTCTTTTTTAAACACTCCATTTTGTACTGGAATTGGACAGCTATTTTCTTCTGTTTACCAATTAGCAACTGTAGGATATATGTTTAATAAAAATTATTCTATTGAGGAGAATGGTAAAATAAAAGAAAAAATTAAATAAGTTATAATATATATTAGATTTTTAATTAATAAAAAAGAGCTTTGAAATTATACAAAGCTCTTTTTTGTCACTTTATAGTCACTTTGTTATTATATAATTTTCTTGGAGGGATGTAATTTGAAAAAAAGAAAAAAGGGGAAAATAAAGTTATTTAAAAAGTTAATTATACTATCTTTAATAGCATTTGTAATATATAATTATATAGTAAAAAAAGAATCTAAATATGAAGTAGATAATTTTCTAGAATTAAGTAAATGGCAACAAACTTTTTTAAAAGAAGATAAGATGTATCCTGTTATATATGAAGAGAAAAATGATAACTATTTAGGCAAAGGACAAGAATATATATATAGAAAAAATGGTTATTTTACAACTTTTACTACAGTAGAAGAAAACAAAAAAACATATAAAGAATATAAACAAAATGGAAATTCTACATGGAAAAATAATTCATATTGGAATTCTACAATGGAAGAGAGTGGTTGTGGAATTACTGTAATGGCAACTATTTTAAGTGGATATGGTTATAATAAGACTCCAGAAGATTTAAGAAATGAGTATTATCCATATCTAGATTATAGTAAATTATCTCAAGAATTTAAAAATGACTATAATATAGAAAGTTCGCAGTTTTATTATGATTTAAAGTATATAAAAAAAGAAAAAATTATTAATCATTTAAATACAAATAGACCAATTATTATATGTATGTGGAATAAAAAAGATAATAGATGGACAACAACATCACATTATATGGCTCTTTTAGCAACGGATAATGACAAAGTATATGTATCTAATCCTAATGGATTATATAATAGTAGTAAAAGTTCTGGATGGTATGATATAAATGAAGTATTACCATATATCGCTAAAATAATGTATATATATAGTTATTAAAATTTAAATAATAGTTATAAGTCACGTAAAAGTCACTTTGTATATGTATAATATAATATGAAAGGAAGGAAATTTATATGGAAATATTAAAAGTAGAAAATTTAAGTAAAACATATGGAAAAGGAAGTACACTTGTAAAAGCGTTAGATAATGTATCTTTTTCAGTAGAAAAAGGAGAATTTGTTGCAATAGTAGGAGCAAGTGGAAGTGGTAAATCAACACTTTTACATTTAATAGGAGGCGTAGATAGACCAACATCTGGTAAAGTATATATAGATGGAAAAGATATATATAAATATACTAATGATGAACTTGCTATTTTTAGAAGAAGACAAGTGGGGCTAATTTATCAGTTTTATAATTTAATACCAATATTAAATGTAGAAGAAAATATTAAGTTACCACTTAGTTTAGATAATAGAGATGTTAGTAAAGAAGAGTTAGATGAACTATTAAAAACACTTGGATTAAATGGAAGAAGAAATCATTTGCCAAATGAGTTATCTGGAGGACAACAACAAAGAACATCAATTGGAAGAGCTATGATTACACATCCTGCAATTATCTTAGCAGATGAACCTACAGGAAATTTAGATTCAAAAGCAAGTGATGAAATAGTTAGTCTACTTAAAAAATCTAATAAAGAATATAAACAAACTATAGTTATGATTACACATAATATGGAAATAGCAAAAATGGCAGATCGTATTATTGAAATCGAAGATGGAAAAATTGTTAAGGAGGTATAAAATATGAATGTTCTTAGCAAACTATCAATAAAAAATCTTAGGATGAATAAAAAAAGAACTATTAGTACAATAGTTGGAATAATTCTATCTGTAGCTTTAATATGTGGTGTTGCAACTATTGCTACAAGTTTTAGAGAAACATTAATACAAAATGCTATAAATAAATCTGGTAATTGGCATATAAAATTAGAAGGCGTAAAAGAAAAAGATGAAAAAGTATTAGAAAAAAATATAGATATAGAAAATATATATAAGGTAAAAAACGTTGGTTATTCTAAATTAGATGGAATAAAAAACGTAGATAAACCATATTTAAATGTTTTTTCTATGGATAAAAATTCTTTTACTAATTTAAAATTTAAATTAGAAGAAGGAAGATTTCCAGAAAATAATAATGAAATAGTTATACCAAAACATTTAGAATATAACGGTGGAGTTAAATTAAAAGTAGGAGATACAGTAAAGCTTGCTATTGGTAAAAGGGTAACATTAGATAACTTTAAGCTTTATCCATCTAATCCATATAATGAAGAAGATGAAAAATTAGAAAATACAAATTTATATGAATTTAAAATTGTAGGTGTTTTAGAAAGACCAAGTTATGATTTTGAACCAATATCCAATCCAGGGTATACAGCAATAACTACTAACTTAAATAAAGGTGATTTAGAAGAATTTATATTATTAAAAAATCCTAATGAGTACAAAGAATCTGTAACAGAAATATTAGGAGCAAAAAATTTTAAAGAGGTTGAATCTAATTCTGGTAAATTTAAATTTGAAAATTTTAAATTTAATAATGAATTAATAAGATGGCAAACTTTTAATTTTGAGCCTAGCAGTTTAAATGCAATAATAACATTATGTAGTATTTTAATTTTTGTAATTATTTTTACAAGTGTTTTTTGTATAAGAAACTCATTTGCAATAGCTACTACTGAAAAAATTAAAATGTATGGTATGCTTGCAAGTGTAGGTACTACAAAAAAACAAATAAGAAAAAATGTTATTTTTGAAGCTTTAATATTAGGAGCAATAGGTATACCTTTTGGAATACTAGGTGGTCTACTTGGAATATATCTTTTATTAAAAGTAGTTAATATATTAGTAGGAGATTTTCTTTTAGATGGTACATTATTTGCTTTTAAAGCATCATTAATTGGAATGATTATATCTGCAGTTTTAGGATTTATAACAGTTTATTTATCTGCAATTTCTTCTGCTAGAAAGGCAAGTAAAGTAAGCCCAATAGAAAGTTTAAAAAATTCTAATGAAATTAAATTAAAAAGTAAAAAATTAAAAACTCCAAAAATAATAGAAAAATTATTTGGAGCAGGTGGAGTAATAGCATATAAAAATTTAAAAAGAAGTAAAAAGAAATATAGAACAACAGTTATTTCTTTAACAGTAAGTATTTTTGTATTTATTACTATGAGTTCATTTGTAAAAAATATGTTTAATATATCTAGTAGATATTATAAAAATCTAGATTATAATATAGAAATAAATAATGTATCAAATAAAATGACAAACAAAGAGTTTAATAAAATACTAAATTTAGGTAATATAAAAGATAAACATATATTATATCATATGCCACAAACAAGTTCTATTGTTATTAGTGATACATCTAAATTTATTAAAAAATTTGATATAGAATATAATGAATTAGGTAAAGAACAAAAAAGAAAAATAGAAGAAATGTATTTAAATGTAGTAGGACTAGATAAAAATACATATAACAATTACTTAAAAAAATTAGGAATAAACGAAAAAAATGCAAAAAATAAAGCTGTGTTATATGATATAGCTTTAGAGTATGATGAAAAAGAAAAAACAGAAAAAGAATATAGAGCATATAATTATAATAAAAAAGATAAAATAATAGGTAAATTACAACATAATAAAAAGGATTTTGAAATAGAAATATTAGATGTTGCAAATAAAGGACCAATTGGTTTTGAAAAATGTTATTCAAATGCAGGATATTTATTTGTAAACGTAGAAGATTTTTCTAATTTAGAATTTTCTGTAGATAAAATTTTAATTAATTCAGATGATCCAAATACTTTTGAATCTAACTTTAAGAAAGAATTTAATACGCACGAATTTAGATTAGAAAATATATATAAATATGTGCAACAAGAAAAGGCTATATCTATAGTAATTTCTATATTCTTATACGGATTTATAACTATTATAACATTAATTGGTGTTACAAATATATTTAATACTATTACATCCAATATTGAGTTAAGACAAAAAGAATTTGCAATGCTAAAAAGTATTGGTATGACCAAAAAAGAATTTAACAAAATGGTTAATTTAGAAACAATATTTTATAGTACAAAATCTTTAATATATGGTATTATTTTAGGACTAATTGGTACATTTGCTTTATACAAAGCAGCGTCAATTAAAATAGAAGCAGGAATATATATTCCAGTAGTACCAATAGTTATTTCTGTTATTGCTGTATTTATTTTAGTGTTTGTTATTATGAAATATTCAATAAACAAAATTAATAAGCAAAATACAATAGAAACAATTAGAAAAGATAATATATAATCTAAGAAGGTGGAATAACACCTTCTTTTAATGTATAATAGAGGCAGGTGATAATTATGAATATTTTATTAATAGAAGATGATATAACAATTGTAGAAGGATTAAAATATTATTTTAAAGTAAACGGATATACTTTAGAATATAAAAATTCATTAAAAGAAGCAAAAGAAGAAATAGAAGAAAAATTGCCTAACATAATAATATTAGATGTAACACTTCCAGATGGAAATGGTTTTGATTTTTATAAAAAGTATATTAAAGAAAAAAATATACCAACTATTTTTTTAACTGCTAAAGATACAGAAGATGATATAGTAAGTGGTCTTGAACTTGGAGCAGAAGATTATATAACTAAACCGTTTATGAATAGAGAATTACTAGCTAGAGTAAAAAAAGTCTTATTACGAATAGAAAAGAAAAATATAATAAAGATAAAAGATGTAATTTTTGATTTAGATAAAATGAAAGTTACTAAAAATAATGAAGAAATTAATTTAACAAGTATGGAATATAGAATACTAGAGTTATTAATTTTAAATTTAAATAAAGTAGTTACAAGAGAATATATAATAAATAAAGTTTGGGAATGGTCAGGAAATGATGTTTATGATAATACAATAACTGTTTATTTAAAAAGAATAAGAGACAAGTTAGGTGTAAATATAATAAAAACAATAAAAGGAATAGGGTATAGAATAGATGAAAAATAAGATAGAATATAATAAAACTAAAATTTATATATTAGTAGTTTGTTTAGTTACTATATTTTTATTTACAATATTTAATTTTTTTCAATATAAAAAATATCAGTATAATATTAATATGAAAATAGATAGTGTTATAAGCTCTGTAATTAATAAATATCCTAACATTTCTAAAAATGAAATTTTAGATATATTAAATGCTAAAGAAGATAATAAAAATAATTTAAAAGAATATGGAATAGATATAAATAAAGATATAATAATAAAAGAAAATCAAAAATTATTTATACAAAATGTAGTTATAAACAATTGCATTTTATTAATTACATTTATAGCAATTTTTTTAATTTATAATAATTATAATAAAAGAAAAGATAATAAATTAAATGAAATAACTAAATATATACAGGAAATAAATAAAAGAAATTATAAATTAAATATAGATGATAATACAGAAGATGAATTATCTATATTAAAAAATGAGTTATATAAAATAACAATTTTATTAAAAGAAGAATCAGAAAATTTAAAAAAAGATAAAAAAGAATTAAAAAATGCTATAGAGGATATATCACATCAATTAAAAACACCTTTAACGTCTATAATGATTTTATTAGATAATATAATAGAAGATGAAAACATGGAAAAAGAAGTTAGAGAAAAATTTATAAAAGAAATTAAAAATAAAACTATTAAAATAAAAGCTTTAATATATTCACTTTTAAAACTCGCAAGATTTGATACAAATAGTATAGAGTTTAAAAAAGATAAAATAGATTTAAAAAAATTAGTAAAAAAATGTATAGATAATGTTGATTTATTAAGTGAATTAAAAAACATAGAAATTAAATGTAATATAGAAGAAAAGAGTATTATTAATTGTGATAAAATATGGCAAGAAGAAGCTATAACAAATATTTTAAAAAATGCAATAGAACATTCAAATAATAATAGTTATATAATTATAAATAGCAGTGAAAATAAATTATATGTTAAATTAGATATTATAAATTATGGAGATGTTATAAGTGAAAAAGATCAAAAACATATTTTTGAAAGATTTTATAAATGTAAAAATAGTTCAAATGAGAGTATAGGAATTGGACTTAATTTAACAAAAACTATAATTGAAAAAGATAACGGTATTATAAATGTTACTTCAAACAAAGAAAAAGGAACTATTTTCACTATTAAATATTTTAAATAGTGAGGGAAAAATGAAAACTAGAATAAATATTAGTTTAATTGTTATTTTATTTACAATGCTAATTATATTAGATGTATGGTTAATACATTTACTTTATGTATTAAATATAATACCACATTTTAAATATACTAATTCACATTTTAATATAGAAACATATGTAAGTAAAATAGATAAAGATAAAGATGGTATAGATGACCAAACAGATATATTAAATGGTGTTAGAGAATATATAAGAACAAAGCCAAAGTATAAAAGTAAATATTATAAAAATGGTTATCCAGACGATGAGTATGGAGTATGTACAGATGTAGTAGCAAGAGGACTTTTAAATGCAGGTTACGATTTAAAAAATCTAGTAAATGACCACATAATTCAAAATAAAAAATTATATAATATAGAAAAAATAGATAAAAATATAGATTTTAGAAGAGTTAGAAATTTAAAAGTTTATTTAGATCATAATGCAATTTCATTAACAACAGATATAAATCAAATAGAAAAGTGGCAAGGCGGAGATATAGTTGTATTTAAAAAACATATAGGAATAGTTTCAGATAAAAGAAATAGAAAAGGAATTCCGTTTATTATACACCATGCAAATCCTATTCAAAGACAGTACGAAGAAGATATATTAGAAAATAGGGAAGATATAATTGGCCATTACAGAATAAGCTAAAATTAATTTATTGGTATAAGTCAAATAGTTGGGCAAAATAGATTAAAAATCATCAAAAAAATGCAAATAAAGAAAATTCAAACTTGATGTTAGTATAAGGAAAAAGAAAAAAATGTATAAAATGTATATTTATATAAAGATATATTGACTTAAATAATACCTAATGATATTATTTAATTGTATAAATTTTACAACAAATGGACTAATAATTAGGGGAAGATAAAATGAAAAAAAATAAATAATAATAAAAATAAAATACTTTAGTCCATTTGTTAATTGTTAAAGGAGGATAATAAATGAAAAGTAAAGAAAAAACATTTTTTAGAATCTTTATTATAGAAATATTGATTGCAATTGTTGGAATTTGTTTATTTTGTATTGAAGCTAGAAATAGTTTTGCAGATTTTAATGGATTTTCAATGTATAGATGTATAAAAAGTGCACCGTTTTGTTTAAGTGATATTTTTATGGTAATTACAATTATATTATCTATGATAGCAATTACAAATAAATTTTTATCAGAAATAAATTCAGGATTCTTTTTACATCAAAAAAATTATAATAAATATATAACTAGAAGTATAATAAAAATACATTTTAAAAGTTTTCTTCTTCAATTAATAAATGTTGTGGTTTTAATTTTTGGAATTATAACGTTAGGAGATAAATTAATAGTAAAAGATAATAATTATTTATCTGGATTTTATTTAGAGGGAATAGACAAGCCTTATTTTTATATGATTAAAGTATTTATAGCTGGATTTTTTATGATAAATATTATAGCTAATTTAACTTTAATATTAAATGTAAAAATAAAAAATAATTCATTAACATATATTGCTACATTTATAACATTTAATGTTTTAAATTTAATAGTAAATATGTTGTTTAAACAAAATATGTATTATGGTTATGCTCCTTCAACAACTGGAATTAATCAACTTATTTTAATGTATTTTATAATTGAAATAATAACTGTTTTCATGGTGTTGAAAATGTATAAAAATAAAGAAAAATTGGTATTAAATTATGGAAAATAATATAATTAATTCAAAATATATTATTATTGAAATAATATATATTTTACTTGGCACAATAACATTTTTAGCAAATGATAAAATTGATTATATAGGAAATATATTATCTATTTATACAAACGCAAATTTTATTTATATGTTTTTTTTACCAGGCATATTATTAGCTGTAAAAAAAATTTTTAGTTTTTTAGAATCAAATAAAATTAATATAATTA
>RCNI01001958.1_pt1 | contig 10464 bp, 6 predicted proteins | sample 2041151 | NCBI WGS metagenome assembly RCNI01 (sample SAMN09708214, study PRJNA481090) | feces metagenome | isolation source: feces | place: Antarctica: Albino Rookery
AGGTTTTGGAGTGCTGTATCGAAATCATCGGCTTTTTCCAGAATATCTGCAAATTTTCCTAACTCCTCGGCCATAATCGTATTGAGTGCAATGTTAGGACCGGCGATAGACTGGGAAGAGCCGGGCATACGGAATTCAAACTTGTTGCCGGTGAAGGCAAGAGGACTGGTGCGGTTTCTGTCGGTAGTGTCCTTGGGGATAGAAGGCAGGACATCCACGCCGATACGCAGCAGACTCTTTTCGGGGTAGGTATAGTTTGTGCTGTGAATAATGGATTCGACAACGGCATTCAGCTCATCACCGAGGAAAATAGAAACGATTGCAGGAGGAGCCTCATTGGCACCAAGACGGTGATCATTGCCGGCAGAGGCAACGGTGCAGCGGAGGAAATCCTGATATTCATCGACACCCTCGATAAATGCAGCCAGAAATACGAGAAACTGAGCGTTCTGCCGGGGGGTCTTTCCGGGGGTGAAGAGATTGCGACCGGAATCCGTGCTGAGGGACCAGTTGTTGTGTTTACCGGAGCCGTTGACACCGGCAAAGGGTTTTTCATGGAGAAGGCAAACCAGATTGTGCTTAGCGGCACACTTCTTCATAATTTCCATGACCAGCTGGTTTGCGTCACAGGCGGTATTGGCATCGGAGTAGATAGGAGCCATTTCATGCTGGCAGGGAGCAGCCTCATTGTGCTTTGTTTTGGAGAGAATACCAAGGCGCCACAGCTGCTCATCCAGATCTTTCATGTAAGAAGAAACCCGGGTACGGATGGTGCCGAAATAGTGATCTTCCAGTTCCTGCCCCTTAGGAGCACTGGCACCGAACAGAGTACGACCGGTGAGCCGGAGATCTTCCCGCTGTGCGTATAAACTCTTGGGAAGCAGAAAGTACTCCTGCTCGCAGCCAACGGATGCGATAACGCGCTTTGTTTCGTGGTCACCGAACAGCCGCAGGATGCGGATAGCTTCTTTGGAAACTTCGTCAATGGAACGAAGCAAGGGAGTCTTTTTGTCTAGTGCTTCGCCGGTGTAGGAGAAGAAGCAAGTGGGAATGTAAAGACTACCATCTTTTACGAAGGCGAAAGCGGTGGGGTCCCATGCGGTGTAGCCACGAGCCTCAAAGGTTGCTCTCAGACCGCCGGAGGGAAAACTGGAAGCATCTGGTTCACCACGTACCAGTTCCTTGCCGGAAAACTCCATGATTACTTTGCCGTCTCCCACAGGAGTGATAAAGGAGTCGTGCTTCTCTGCGGTGATGCCGGTCATGGGTTGAAACCAGTGGGTATAATGGGTAGCACCTTTTTCTGTTGCCCAGACTTTCATGGATTCTGCAATTTCATTTGCAACCGGCAGCTGCAGGGGAGAACCGGTGCTGACACATTCTTTCCAGGCACAATAGATTTCCGGTGAAAGACGCTGCTTCATGGCAGCCTCGTTAAATACATCGCTTCCAAAGATTTCTGGCACATTGATGATGCGGCTCGTACACATGAAAATGCTTCCTTTCAAAATAAAATGAATTGAATTTATAACTCATAGGGACACGAAAAGGTGAAATTCCGTAGTTTGTAAAGAGAAATTAAAATCAAGCGTTTCTAACAAATCACAGAATTCTGAATATACTATATATAAAATATTATGGTATTGCCGGAGAAAAAGCAAGGTATTATTTTGCATAATTTTACATATTGCAGTGCCTGCGTTTTGTGTAAAGAAACGAATATGCAGGAAATGAAAATTAAAAATGCAAATTAAAAATATTTATGTTGCATTTTTACAATTAAACGCATATAATAAGGAAGTTATCAGTGAATTACGAGCGGAAGGATGATTCTTATGCGCACTTATTCTTGCAAAACAAAAGAGGAATTGCAAAAAGAATATGATCAGGTAATGTCTGATTATGAAAAACTCAAGCGGCGAGGACTTTCTTTGGATATATCTCGGGGAAAGCCGTCAAGAAAGCAGCTGGACAGCGTCTCGGAATTGCTTACGATTTTGCAGACTCCTGAGGACTGCTTTGATGACGGAATCGATACCCGTAACTACGGTGAGCTTTCCGGGTTGCCTTCTGCCAGGGCTTACTGGGCAGATGTTTTGGGGTGCAAGCCGGAGGAGACATTTGTGGGTGGATCATCCAGTTTGAATTTTATGTTTGATATTATTTCCAGAGCGTATTCTCATGGACTTCTCCATAGTGAAAAACCATGGTGCAAGGAAGAGAAAGTCAAATTCCTGTGTCCCAGTCCTGGATATGATCGCCACTTCCGGGTTGCAGCCTTTTTCGGTGCAGAGCTGATTACCATTCCGATGACTCCAGATGGACCTGATATGGATTTAGTGGAGGAGTACGTGAAAGATCCGACAGTGAAGAGCATCTGGTGTGTTCCCAAGTATTCCAATCCGGACGGGATTATCTACAGTCAGGAGACTATCGAGAGATTTGCAAGACTGAAACCTGCTGCGCCGGACTTCGTTATTCTGTGGGATAATGCCTACTGCATCCATGAATTTGATGGCGAGTATGTTCCTTTCCCGGATATTATTTCCATGTGCGCAGCAGCAGGAAATCCGGATATGGTATTTGAATTCGCATCTACTTCCAAGATTACCTTTGCCGGTTCCGGTATCTCTGTAATGGCTGCATCTAAGGCAAATATTGACTACTTTACAAAGATTCTGTCGGTACAGATGATCTCTTATGATAAGATCAATCAGCTTCGTCATGTCCGGTTCCTCCAGAATAAGGCACATACCATTGAACTGATGAAAAAGCATGCTGCCATTATGGCACCCAAGTTCCACGCTGTGCTGGATATACTCGATCAGGAAATTCAGCCCCTTGGGTTTGCAAGTTATAATCGCCCCAAAGGCGGATACTTTATCAGTTTGAATACTATGCCCGGAACAGCAAAGCGGGCATTGGAACTGTGCAAGCAGGCGGGACTTACCATGACCCCTGCCGGAGCCACCTATCCGTATGGGATTGATCCCAACGATAGCAATATCCGTATTGCTCCCAGCCTGCCTCCTGTAGAGGAACTGCGTGAGGCTATGGACGTTTTTTGCACGTGCCTCAAACTGGCTGCGTTGGAGAAGCTTCTTGCTGCATAATAAGAAAGAGCCGCTTGTGCGGCTCTTTACTTTTTTAGAATGCTGCGATAAAATGAAAGAAAAAGGAGTTGATCGCCATGACACCAAAGGAGCTTTACTACAATAAACGAGGAGCAATCCTGGTATCTAATCTCAAATCCCGGCATTTTGATGCTTATTACTGTCAAACCCGCCAGGCCGCGCTGGAGAAAGCACTGGAACTGATTCCTGCGGGCGCAACGGTGGGCTGGGGTGGAGCATTGACCGCCCAGCAGATCGGACTAATTGATGCGGTAAGAAACGGTGATTACCGTGCTATTGATCGGGATGCCAGAAAAACTCCGGAAGAAAAGCTGCGCTCTGCCAGGGAGTGCTTTGATGCTGATGTATTTCTGACCGGTGCCAATGCTTTAAGCATGGATGGGCAGATGGTGAATATTGACGGTACGGGCAATCGTGTAGCTGCTATTGCTTATGGCCCCCGAGAGGTGCTGGTGATTGCCGGCATGAACAAGGTGATGGACACTTTGGAACAGGCTGTTTTCAGAGCAAGAACGGTTGCTGCCCCGATGAATAAACAGCGATTCCCGAATCAGACTCCCTGTGAGGTTACCGGTACCTGCGCTGACTGTAAAAGCGAAGGCTGTATTTGCAACCAGATCGTGATTACCCGTCATTGTCGGCCCGTGGGACGGATTCGTTTTATCATTGTCGGGGAAGATCTGGGACTGTAATCCGTAATCATAGAAAAATACTGATATAAAGTAGCAGCACCAGGCGTGTAACAACGACTGGTGCTGCTTTTGCCATTTTATTTTTAAGAGTTTCCTGATTAGTGGAAGCAAACTTCTGTTTCGGTTTTGGGCTCTCCCTTAAAGAAAGAAACAATGTTGGTAATTGTGGTGTTTGCGATGTTATCAAGCGCTTCTTTGGTGAGGAAAGCCTGATGAGATGTAACGATGACATTGGGCATGCCAATGAGACGCACCAGATTGTCATCCTGCACGATATGACCGGAGTAGTCTTCGTAAAAGATGTTTGCTTCTTCTTCGTAAACGTCCAGTGCGGCAGCGCCGATGATTTCAACCTTGATACCATTGATCAGTGCTTCGGTGTCAACCAGACCGCCGCGAGAGGTGTTGATGATGACAACGCCATGCTTCATCTGCTCTATTGCTTCGTCATTGATGATGTGGTGTGTGTCTTCTGTCAGGGGGCAGTGGAGGGAGATTACATCGGACTCAGCAAACAGCTGGGGCAGATCCACATACTCGAGACCCAGGTTGGGATTGGGGAACTTATCGTAGGCAAGTACACGCATACCATAGCCCTTGCAAATATCGGAGAAGATCTTGCCGATTTTGCCGGTACCAATGACACCGACGGTCTTACCATGAAGGTCAAAGCCAGCCAGACCAGCCAGACTGAAGTTAAATTCACGGGTACGGTTGTAAGCTTTGTGCAGTTTCCGGTTCACGACCTGCAGCAGAGCCATAGCGTGTTCTGCTACAGCATAGGGGGAATATGCGGGAACACGGAATACACGGATTCTGCCTTCGCAGGCTTTCATATCCACATTGTTGAATCCGGCACAGCGCAGAGCAATCATCTTAACTCCCAGATCGTAGAGCATGTCAACAACGGTCTTATTTACAATATCATTGACAAACACGCATACGCAATCGAATCCTTTGGCGAGGGAGGCAGTGTCTTCATTCAGACGAGCTTCAAAGTATTTGATTTCTACTCCGTTTTCTTCGGCGTAGCGATCAAAACCGGGCTTGTCATAGGACTTTGTATCAAAAAAAGCGACTTTCATATTTGCAATACTCCTTTGTTTATACTTTAGTTTAACGATACTATGGATGAACGCGAATTACAATTGACTATACTTACAAATATTTGCTGCTCAGATTAGGATATTTTAACAGTTATTACCGTAGAAAAACTTGCGTTGGGGAGTTTGCGGTGATATAGTAAGAGAAAAACAGGAAGGATATAAGAAAATGAATCAGCTGATTAGTTTTTTAAAAAAGCACAAGGAGATGCTTACCTATATTTTATTTGGAGGCTTAACGACAGTAGTTAATTATCTTGTCTATCTGCCCGTTTATAATTTGGCGCATGTTCCGGCAGCAATCAGCAATATGATTGCTTGGGTCGCTGCTGTGATTTTTGCATTTCTTACCAATAAGCCTTTTGTATTTGAAAGTCATGACTGGTCAGCCAAAGTGGTATTTCCTGAACTTTGGAAATTTGTTGCGTGTAGATTGGGGTCCGGTCTGATTGAAACAGGAATTATCTTCTTATCGGTAGATCTGCTGCATGGTAACGGAAATATCTGGAAGCTTCTGACCAGCGTGCTGGTGGTGATTATCAACTATGTTTCCAGCAAACTGCTGGTATTTCGCAGAAAAAGATAACTAGCAGCATAGACTTTCCCTCTCAGTTTACAGTTTGTTTCTCATTTATAATTCTTGGTATGATATAATTTTGACATAAAGTGCTAATCAGCATGATTTGCAGTGAAATTTCCGGTGGGAGTGAAAATTATGTCTTTTGTTGAGCTTGAGAATGTAGGGAAGATTTATCATATGGGCGAAGTGGAAATCAATGCGCTCCATGATGCCAGTTTTACCGTAGAAAAAGGGGAGTTAGTGGTTATTGTTGGACCGTCTGGTGCTGGTAAGACAACACTGCTGAATATTCTCGGCGGTATGGATTCCCTTACGAGTGGAAAAGTTGTTTTGGATGGACGGGAAATTTCTGCATTTAATAAAAAACAACTGACGCAGTATCGGCGCCAGGATATAGGCTTTGTGTTTCAGTTTTATAATCTGGTTGGAAATCTGACGGCACTGGAAAATGTACAGCTTGCAAATCAGATCTGTACGAATCCTTTGGATGCGGCACAGGTGCTCAAGGATGTTGGTCTGGAAGACCGGATGAAGAACTTTCCAAGTCAACTTTCCGGTGGTGAGCAGCAGCGTGTTGCCATTGCAAGAGCACTGGCAAAGAACCCCAAGCTTCTTCTTTGTGATGAGCCTACAGGCGCACTTGATTATCAGACAGGCAAGGCAATTCTGAAGCTGCTGCAGGATACCGGTCGTAAAACCGGTATGACTGTTATCATCATCACTCATAACGGTGCGCTTACAGCGATGGCCGACCGGGTAATCAAAGTGCGAAACGGTACAGTTGTTTCCGTTGAAAGGAATGAACATCCGCAGGATATATCGGAGATTGAATGGTAATGAAAAAGAATATCTTAGCCAAAAATCTGCGTCAATCTATCGTGAAATCTCTGGGGCGTTATATTGCAATTATTGCCATCATTGCGCTGGGCGCTGCTATTTTTGTTGGATTGAGAACGACAAAAACAGACATGATCGCTACAGCGCAGCAGTATATTGATGAGCAGAATATGTTTGATCTGCATCTGCTGAGTACTTTTGGCTGGAATAAAGAAGATGTAGAAAAAGTTCGGGAGATTGAGGGCATAGAAGATGCAGAAGGTGGCATCTCAATGGATGCCATCATGACAGTTGAGAATGGGGAGGAGGCTGTCTATAAGCTCCATTCCATTCCTGCAACAGTAAACAAAATCAGATTGCAGGGCGGCAGAATGCCGGAAGCCCCCAATGAGTGCTTGGCGGATGGCTCCCTGACGGGAGACGAAATTCTCGGGACTACATTTACTGTTTCCGAGCGCAATGAAGATCAGCTGCTGGACAGCCTGCAAAGCCGGACCTTTACGGTGGTCGGCTATGTGAGTACGCCGCTTTATATGGATCTTTCTCGTGGAAATACCAACCTTGGCAACGGTACTGTAGCGAGTTACTTGTATCTGCCGGAAGAGAGCTTTGATCTGGATTACTACACAGATATTTATGTGACAATTCCGGGGGACCATGAGATTTATTCGGAAGAGTATAACGAAGCACTGGATCAAATGGCGGAATACATAGAGCCTCTGCTGAAGCCTATTGCCATGGAGCGTTATACGACCTTCCTTGCAGATGCAGAGAAGTCTTATCAGGAAGGCGTAGAGGAATATCAGGATGGTCTTGCCAAATATGAGGACGGTAAGCGGCAAAGTGAGCGGGAACTGATGGCTGCTGAGCAGCAGCTGACAGATGCGGAAGCAGCACTTGCGCGTGGGCAGGAGCAGCTTGCTGATGGTCAGAAGCAGTTAGAGGCTGGCGAGGCCCAGCTAAACAGCAGCCGTTGGGAATTGCAGAATGCCCAAAATCAGCTGGAAGAGAAAAAGCGTGAAACAGAAAAAATGCTTGCAGATAGTGAGCAGAAGCTGCTTCAGGAGACCAGTGTTGCTGTCCCCCAAATCGTTGAATTGGAGAAACAGATCATTCCGCTCAATGAGCAGATCGCACAGCTGGATGCTGATATTCTGAACCTGCAGACGCAGATTAGTCCCGCTGAAAGTAAGATCGAATTTCTCCGTTCCTCCATTGCTGCGGCTGACGCCAGTATTTCTGTCCTGCAGGCATCTATAGAGGATGCGAAAAACAGTGGTTTAGTTTCTGACGAAGTAATAACTGGCATGGAAACAGCACTGGCGGGTCTGATTGAAGAAAGAAATCAGCAGCAGGCTCAGTTGGATGATTTGCTGGGAACGGTAGATTCTCAGAATGTACAGCTTGCTGAATTGCAGGAAAAACGACAGGAACTGGATGCTAAGCGTGAGGAACTGCGAACACAAAAGGCACCTCTGGTTGAAAAACAGACGCAGCTTTTAGCAGATCTTGCCAAAGTTGAGTTTGGCAAAATTGAAGCGAAGAGACAGTTTGAAGAGGCTGCACGCCAAATTGAAGACGGATTCGCACAGCTGGAAAACGGTACATACACATTGGAAGCCAACCGTAAAAAGCTGGAAGAAGCCAAACTTCAACTGGATGAGGGAACTGCAGAACTGTCAAAAGGCTGGGAGGAGTACCGAAAGGGAAAAGAGACTGCACAAAAGGAACTGTCAGATGCAGAAGTCTCTCTTTGCGAAGGCGCTTCACAGCTGCGGCAAACTCGTGAAATGCTGGATTCCATAAAAGAACCGGATGTATTTGTGCTGGATCGCAATACCAATTCCGGCTATCTGTCGGTTGATAACAACTCTGATATTGTAGCAGGTATTTCCAAGGTGTTCCCAGCCTTCTTCCTGTTGGTTGCAGCATTGGTATGTATCACTACCATGACGAGAATGGTGGAAGAAGAACGGACGCAGATTGGTATTCTGAAGGCATTGGGATACAGTAACAGCGCAATTATCGGTAAATATCTGGTCTATGCAGGCAGCGCAGCTGTCCTGGGCTGTGGTTTGGGCGTAATGGCAGGCAGTGTGGTATTTCCGACCATTTTGTGGCAGGCGTACAGTATTATTCTGAATATCACACCTCGGCTGACACTGGTATTTGACTGGCCTCTTTGCATTGTTGTGGTTGCGGCCTATACTGCGGTTACCAGCCTTGTCACCTGGTATTCCTGCCGCAGAGAACTGACTGAAGTCCCGGCTGAACTGATTCGTCCCAGACCGCCTACATCCGGCAAAAAGATTTTCTTGGAATACTTGCCTTTCTGGAACAAGATTTCTTTTCTCAATAAAGTTATGCTGAGAAATGTGTTCCGCTATCGTCAGCGCCTTCTGATGATGCTGGTGGGCATCGGTGGCTGTACGGCGTTGCTTCTTACCGGATTTGGAATCAAGGATTCCATCATGGACATCGTGGATATTCAGTTTGATGAAGTGACACTTTATGATCTTTCTGTCCGCTTTGCTGACCATGTAGATGAGGATGAGCAGCAGAAATTCAGAGATGAAATCTCCCGCTATGTTGATCAGATCGGTTTTTACCACCAGAGCAGTGTGGACATAGATTTTGAAGATCAGACCAAGAGTATCACAATGATTGCCGGAGATAGTGATCTTGCGAATTTCATCAATTTCCATAGTGGAGACCGGAAGCTACCTCTTCCGGAAACAAATGAAGCACTGATTTCGATAGGTACTGCTGAGGAGATGGGAATACGAGTAGGTGATGTGGTTTCGGTTCGGAATCTGGATATGCAGACGATGGATCTGGAAATCGTGGGAATCTATGATAACCATGTTTACAACAATATTGTGGTAAATCCGCAAACCATCCGTGATAACTGGCAGATGGAACCGGAAATACAGATGGCATGTCTTACGGTGACGGATGCTCAGGATGCTCATTATGCAAGTACCCGTGTTTCTAATTTTGACGGTGTCATCAATGTGCTGGTCAGCCAGGATATGGCGGATCAGGTTAACTCCATGCTGGAGGCACTGATTCTTGTGGTGATTACAGTGGTTGTTTGCGCCGGAATGCTGGCCGTTACTGTGCTGTATAACCTCACCAATATCAATATTACCGAACGGATTCGGGAAATCGCTACCATTAAAGTGCTGGGCTTTAATGCAGCAGAGACGGCAGCATATGTCTTTAAGGAAAATCTGCTCCTGACAGCTATGGGAACCTGTGTGGGCCTTCTTGGTGGCAAGGCACTGCTGGCCTTTGTCATGAGTCAGATTAAGGTTGATATGGTGTGGTTTGAAGCAAGAGCATTGCCTCTCACATATGTCTGGTCTGTGCTGCTGACATTGCTTTCTGCATTCGTAGTCGATTTTGTCCTGTACTTTAAACTGGATAAGATCAATATGGCGGAGGCTTTGAAGTCTGTAGAATAAAGCGGTAAATTCAATATTATAAAAGCTCCGGTAGCCAATGCAGACTATCGGAGCTTCTTTTTGCGCTAATGGAGTCACGATTATATAGTTTAGAAATAGGCTATTCGTATTGCTTTGAATTAGAAGACGATAGTGCTGCTTGCATGTACATCTTTCTCAGAGAAAAATTTTAGATTCAAATACTTTTGTATAGTATAATGGTTACAGATTCGGTGTAATAGGATGAAAGACCTTTACGCATGAATAAGAAGTGTGACGATATGGATGACAGCACAATCATACAGCTTCATGCTGTATCGCTATCTGTGGTGGCTTCAATCAGCTTTTCGGCGTTCTCGAGGAACTGAGTGGTCTCTGCCTTATAGCTATATAATTCACCATATCGTGTCATCTGTAATTGCTTATTTTGTGTTTTGCGTGTAAAGAGCAAAATTCAATTGACACATGAAATGATTTGATGTACCCTAAAAAAGGAGGTGATAGTATGTCAATGTCTGTGGCTGAAAAGATTCGGTTGATAATGAATCGTCAAAAGATGACAGCAGGGGAATTGGCATCACGCTCAGGGCAGAGCCGGCAGAATCTATCAAATAAGATGTCTCGTGGTAACTTTACAGAAAAAGATATTCAGGAATTGGCGGCTGCACTGGG
>RCNI01001960.1_pt1 | contig 10462 bp, 1 predicted proteins | sample 2041151 | NCBI WGS metagenome assembly RCNI01 (sample SAMN09708214, study PRJNA481090) | feces metagenome | isolation source: feces | place: Antarctica: Albino Rookery
GTAGGAACTAGCAATTTAAAGAAACATGTTGATGGATTAGCAACTATTAACAATGATAGAGTTTTAGGTCAATCAACTGAAAATGAATCGCTATATAATTCTTTTAGAAGAATTAACCAAGTTATTTGTGAAACAATTTCAGATTTAATTTATACAGTTACTTATCCAAGTGATATTAACGTTGACTTTAACGATGTTAAAAACTTCTTTAAAGACAAGACTAACTTCCAAATCACTAACTGTGAATTTGAAAGCAATGAAAACTCAAAGGACATCTTAAGAACTAAGATCGCTTCAACTTTATTTGAAGACAATTTAATTGGTTCAAAGAAGGCTATGTTAACACTTAAATTAAATCCGGAAGTACCATCTAGTTTCTTAACTGATGTAAGACAAGTAATGGAAGAAATTACTGAAAATCCTAACCTTGAATTAACCTATGCAGTTGACTATTCAGAAGACATCAATTTTGCTAAAATTTCCATCCTTGTAGCAACTGATTATTTTGATGATATGGTGAATGAATATGTGCAAAGTGAAGGAGTGATTCAAGCAGCTGAACAAGCACCAAAATTAGAAACCCCAATTGTAAATACAATTGAAACCACTACTCCTCCACCTCCACCACTATTAAAACCTGAACAACCAAAAGTAGTGTTGGAAGAAAATCCAAGAGTGTTTATTAACAACATGATTGATGAAATTGATAAGATTTCAAATGAATGTATTAAAAACGAAAATCCAACTAAAATTAGTAACGATTTTGAAGACAAAGTATACAACTTGGATGAACTTGATAGTTTAATGAATGATAACAACACTTTAAAACAACAATTAGAAATTGCTAAAACCAACTGTAATTTAAACAAAAAGACAACCACTGCTGAATTAGCCAACACTATTCCAAATAACCAAACTGGATCAGTAAATTCTACAACTTTAGGTAAATTTGTGGAAAGAACACTTTCTTTATTCAAGAAAAATAATAACCAAAAAGTTACTGATTAATAAATTAATCAAAAAAACACAAAAAACAGGATTTTATTATATAATTAATCTATTAATTATATGAAAAGAACGCGTCAACCTGTAAGTAAAAAGAAAATGGGAATTATTGCACTAGCTTTAACAGCTAGTGTTTTCCCTTTATTTGCTAGATTTACTGTTTCTCCTAACAATGGAGTAAGTTTAGCTGCAAGTTCTCGTACATCAAGTTCTTCAGGAGTTAAGGAATATGTCCTTGAAGGTTATGAACATGATAGAGTAATGAATATGTTTTCTAACCCTTCTGACTTCAAATCTGCCTTCAATGATTATGATGGTTCTAAATTTAATATTGGTTATGTTGTAGGTTCTAATAAATTTGATAAAGCAAGAATGGGTTCTAACGATTGAGTTACTCCTGGTGAATGTAATGTCTGATTTAGTGTTGAACCAGGTGAAAAAATTAAATTAAACGTTATTTATGATAATGATAATGCTCACCGTGCAATTGCTTGTCATGCTAAAAACTTTAATTCATATGCTGTTTCAAATCCAAGTGAAATTGATGGACATGGATTTGAATATTTTAAAACTGACATTGAAACAGGTACCACTAGAATTAATCATGGATTGTCTGTAATAGGTAGAGCTGCCCATTCTAGTCACATGACACAATGTCTTTATGGTGTTCTAGATTTAGAAAAAATACCATCAGCAACTGATGTAGATATGTCTGAACTTGTGTGATTCAATCAATTTTTGGGACATAATGGTGCTGTCCATGATGAAATTGGAGATATCTCTAACTTTGAGCCATTTACTATTAAAATTGGAGTAAATCAAGATATTAGAGATTTAGGTATCAAAGGTCATGATTTATGATGAACCTATCCACGTTGAAATGTTTTAGGGAAAGTGCCTGGTGACGGTGAAGGTCAAGAAAGTTTCCATAAGCTAGAAGATAATACAACTTACTGAAAAGAATTATCTGGAGGAAAAGATCACCCAATAAAAAAGGAAGGTTTAATCTTTACTCTTGTTAAAGATCCAGCAAGTGGTCATATTGGAATTTATTCTGGGGAAACTCAAATTAAAAAACCATCTATCAACCCTTTATATGTTAATAAACTAGAAGGTACTTTACCATCTGAAGCTGTTGACCTTATGTTTACAGGAAAAATGAAATTATTCAAACAAGAATCAATTCAATCTTTCCCTGGAGCTATCTATGGTGACTCTACTTATAAAATTATTATTGATGACAACAAAGGAAAAATTACTATTAAGTATAAACCTGGTTCAATTTTGCACTATGGTCAAGTGCAAGATTATACAGGTAAAGAATATGTGTGAGAATTCTATGGTTTTGGGATTACAAAAATGAATCCTTTACTAAACCCTAAGAATGATTCAATTGATGTTGGTAAAAATTATGATCCAACCAACCATATTATTGATATGTTCTTAACTCCTTCTACTGTTCCAGAAGCTGACATTAGAAAGTTTGTATTTAAAAATGTAAAAGATCAAGTTATTAATCCACCTTCTGATTTTTCAGCTAATGATATAGAAGTTTCTTATATTCCTTATGATACTCAAAAGAGAATTTTAATTACCAAGATAACAATAAAGAGAATTAGAATTTCTACATCAACTGGAGCACTTGCTGATACTTATTATGATCAAGAATATCCTACTAAGTTCTATTTATGAGGTTTTAAAAATAGACCAACAACTCCTAGTTATGTAACATTTGAAGACTTAAGAGAACAAGTATGATTAGATGGTGCACAATTTAATACTATTCCTGAAATGTTATATAAGGAAATAAAGAGTGGTTCTAATCAAAGAGTAAATCAAGCTATTGCTTCTTCAATTCAAGATTCAATTTCATTTAATCCTGATTACACATGAAATTTCAGTAAATCTAGTTACCGTGTTACAAATTTAAGAGTATTATCTAATGCAGTTGATGGAAGAATTAAAGGTTCACCACAAATTGAAGCTTCTATAAAAGTAATAAATTTAGATAGTAAATACGGTACACTTGTTTCTTTAGAAATGTCTTTACTTGTTTTCAATTGTCCAAGAATTTTACCAAATAATTTAAATAATGAAATTCCTGAAGAAGTTGATGTTGTTGATGTTAACCCTCAATTATCATATATGTCAAAGGAAGATTTTGAATCTTCTGGTATCTTTATGTTATCTGAATATCTAGATAATAAATACAATAGCAACCGTAGAAATACTTCTATTCCTTTTGCACAAATTTCTAATATTGCTGTTAATGCAATCCCTGAAAGACCAAACTCTTTAGAAGTAACTTATGATGTAACAAATTATTTAGAACCTAATTTAAATGGTAAGAACTCTGAATTCTTATTATCTAATCCTAAGGGTGTTAAAATCATTCTTAACAACTTCTATAGTCGTTCAGAAGTTGATGATAGTACTTCAAATGTTACTTCTGAATTTGTTGGAAAACACAACATTTTAATTAACTCTAGTGCTGTAATGTCTTCTCAATTTGCAACTGACTTTGTTTCTAACCCAACAAATGCAGCTAAGGTAATTACTGATTTTGCTTTAACAGGAGAACCATTCATTGCTAACTTTAAAAACCTTCCTGATGATTATAGAACTGTTGCTAAAGACCCAGTTGTTTTATTAGACTCTTTTGTTCCTGATGATATTAATGGTACTCTAACTTTAACATATGCATTAACTTATGCCATGATTAATGGTGAAAAAGTTAAATCTGATACAGGAACAAAGATTACTGCCACCGTTACGTTAAGTGGTTTTAGATCTACGAAATCTGTTCCACCAGTTAATAATCAAATAATTCAAGTTCAACAACAATCTGGCGATGCTCAATATGAAGTTTTATTTAGATCTTGATTTAGAAATTGAGCTACTAATAACCTATTAAAGAAGACTTATATTTCTCAAGTAAATAAGAATAAAGTTGAAAAATTCTTACAAGATGATACCTATAAATTAATTCTGGTAGGACTTTCTTTCGATCCAATTAATAACTCAGCTACTTTCCTAGCTAAAATTCCAGAACTTTCTTTATTAGTTCCTGAGTTAGGATTTGAATTTAGTAATGGATTTAATGTTATCTATAAATTTAGAGGAAAATATTTACCTAATACAGTTGCTGTATTAAATGATGGTCACATTAATAAAACATATGATGATTTTGCTAAAATAGTTAATACTATTAACTATACAAGTTTAATTCAAGTTACTGGAGAACTTCCTGATAAAACAACTGTAAATATTAAATTAAATCCATATAACGCTGATACTCACTCTGCAATTCTTGAATTCAAATTTAGTAAATTCTATACTGAAGAACATATGGTTGAAGACCATGTAGAAAGTTTTGACTTTAGCTTTGTAGATGATTCTTTCACTGATAGTGGAACAATACTTGTTGATACCTTGACTAAAGGTCAAATTGAAAGTGCTGTTCCTGTAAATCCAATTTCTCCATTAACTGCTTCACAAATTGTTTATGAATATAAGTTTAGTGATGCTTACCAAAGACAAATTCGTTCTTTTGTAAATAGTGAAGATTTTAAGAGAATATTATTTACTAGTGATATTCATCCAAATGGATTACTTGAATGTACTGATATTATCCAAAGAGATGCAACTTCTGTTGAATTTATAGTTAGTTTAGGAAACGGCATGAGAGAAAGTGTTTTAATGACAGGTTTAGATCAAGCTATGGCCTCATCAGTTTCTGTCATTCCTTTATTAAACCGTAATATTACATTCGATAACATTGCTAATACTTTCAAAGATTTAAGACCTAGTGAAATCAATGAAAAAGCTAAGGAATTTATTGATCTAAATTCTTTACCTGTAGGAGCAACTATAAAAGATGCTAATGTTTTCAATGTTGGTATCGACTCTCACGGAGATAAAGTTGCCTACATTAACTTTACAATTAATAAATTCTTTGTTGCAAATAATTCAGGTATTGTTTTATATCCTAATTATATTGTTCAAATCAAATTAAACTTTAGCAAAACTGCTACATATGCATCTATTACTCAAACTGGATTCAATGTATCAAGCACTGTTGCTAATTCAAATTCAAAGACATTAACTTTAGTGTTAGCTATTGCTTTACCATTATTATTAGTTATTAGTGGAGGATTAATTACATTTGTAATTATCCGTAAAAGAAAAGGAGGTAAATAATGAAAAAAAATAAACTTCATTCAAAACTCCTTCTATCTTTAGGAATTACTTGTGTTTTAGTGGGTTCTGCAGCTGTTGGAATAAGTTATTCTCATCAAAAAATCAATCCTTCTAATACTACATTAACTGCTTCAACCACTCCTGCTACACCAGCTACACCAGCTAGTCCTGAACATGGTTTAGGACCAACTAAGGTTAAAACTGATATTGTTATTAATAATGCTACAAATATTTCTGTAGCTACTTTTACTAATGAAAGTCTTGTGGAATTTTTGAATAAAGACAATCGTATTGCTAATATTTTTGAAAATTTACCTTCAGATACTTTAATTAGTGAAGTTAATATCCGTAAAGCTAATACTGTGAAAGGGACCATCCTTGCTGATATAACTCTTGATAAATGTTTCCCTAATACTCCAGGAAATGGTTTTCTTGAATCAGGTACTAGAAATTGACCTAGAATTCTTTTAACAGGATTCAAAACTGAACCACATTTAACTGTATTTAAAAAAGATTCTTTCCAAATAGAAAATAATGCATATGTTTTAAGTAATGCTAGTATCCCTAATTTCAACCGTAACTTATTCGATTGATATGAAGAAGATACTCCTGATAATTTAAAAAAGATCAACATCTTAAAAGAAACCTTAATTGTTAATTATGGAACTTATTTATTTAAAGATCTTCCTATTGATATTAATCCTATTACAGATGTTGATTTAGGTACAGTAACATTTGACCCAATTAATGGGACTGTAGAAATCACTGAATTAAAACTTCATAAATATTACAACGCATTATCAGAAATTCAAGATAATCCAAAAGGTAAGAATTTTATTCCTTCTCATAAAATAATCCTAAAGAACCTTTTAAGAATTCAAACAACTTTTAACCAAGGATACCACCCTGAACCAACTGGTATTGGTGATATTATTTATCAAAACAACAATGATTATATTTGAGATGTTTCAAAAACTTCTTTCTTTGGTGCAATTGGTTCAACTAGCCCTTCAAAATTCTCTCCATCTAAACCAATTTTAGCGCCTGAACAAGTAGTGCAATTATTCACTAATCTTCCAGATGAAAGATCTAAGAGAGCTAATATAGGATGATTTGAAATTTCTAACCGTAGTGATGATGATGCCGCTGGGGTTTTAAAGTTTACTTTAAAGGTAAAAAATATTAATGATGCTCGGGGAGAATACCTTTCTTATTATTCACAAGCATATACTTATAATTTCACTATTTCTGGATTTAAAAAGAAAAGTTTCATTGGTTGATCTCAAAAGATTTCTAATGAAGGTGGAAAATATGTTTTAAACCTTGATCCTAATGATAAATTGCAATACCTTTTATTCTCAAATGCTCTTGCAGATAAAAATTACCTTGAAAGTTTCGTTAGAGAAACCATGAATAAATATATTTATGAATATGTAAATGGAATTTCTGAAAATACTAGTATTAATTTTGGAGTAACTATTGATGATGCTACTAAGAGTATTGTTTTAGATAATGTAAACCTTACAACGGCTGCTGGAACAAGTCTTTTACTTCCTGATTTAACTATTACTAGATTCTTGTCTGAAGGTTTAGGAATTATTACTCCAATCCTAAATATTACTTCATTAACAAAAACCTTCCCTTCTTATTATGCTAGCAACTTACAAAAACCTTTAAGTTATGAAACAAGGGAAATCTTATCAAACTTCTTTGAAAATGTACCATTATCAAAATATAACATTTCAAACGTTGAGGCAGTAGCCAATAACGTTTCAGGTGATTTAGGAATTAGTTTTGAAATTACTCCTATTGGATTAACTGCTCCAAGATGATCTTATTCTAATCTTTTTAGCGGTTTCTTACACTCTCAACCAACTTCAATTAAAGCAGATGATGCTGGAGTTGGATTATTAGTTACAGATGGCTCAATTCCATTAAATGACTTATATCATCAATTAGTTCATTCTAAAGCTGATACAATTGCCTTCTTAAATAGAAATATTGATAATTTTGTTGCCAATCCAATTGATAAATTAGTAAATGGATTTGCTAATACAAGAGTTGTAGATATTCTTCCAGTTAAAGATGATAATTATGCTGAAATCTCTAATGGTAGTCTGTTATTAGGACAAGTTACTTTATCTTCAGTGGTTAAAGAAACTCAAGTTGTTGATAAAGTTCCTTTTGGCAAAATCAAAGTTGAAGGATTTAGTGTTAATGCAAGAACACAAGTCTTCCAAAATGAAGAATATTTATCAGATTTAGCTAAAGACAAAATTAATACAGTGGAAGAATTAAAAGTAGCATTAAATGATCCAACTTCAGGAGTGGTTAGTCGTCTTGTTAGAATTGATAATCCAGTTCCTGGAGCTACCATTTCAACAAAGGTTATTAAGAGTGATGAAACAATTGGAACTATTTCTATTGAATTCACTATCTCTGATTATTATGATAGTTTAAGCAATGTTTTAAAAGATCTTGTTGTTTCTTTTTCTTATCAATTAAATACTGCTACTAAAACAACAGTGGTAAATAAATATATTAAGATTGACACTGATATTACTAAGAAGGATACTTATGCTTATTTATATACTGCAGAAGATTTAAAGAAATTGATTATTGATAACAAGACTATTTTCAACAAACCAACTGATGCAACTGTTACTATATTACCTGAAATGGTTGCTGATAATCAAACAGGAGAAATTGAAGCTACAGTAAAGCTTAGCAAATATTACGATGCTAATGGTAATCTTGTTGATAAACCAAATACATATCCAGTTATTTTCTTTGGTGCAGTTGCTGCTGGAGAAACTTCATTGAACCCTAAGATAAGTGAAGTTGATTTATCTAGTGAACGTTTAGTAACAGATTTATCTTCAGGAAGTTTATCTCAAACTGAATTATTAAATTATGTTGATATTGTTAACCCTAGTAAAGATCCAGCACATCCTACTACAGTAAAGGTTGATCCTTCTTCAGTTAAAATAGTTGATGATTCTGTTGGATTGGTTGAAGCACACTTCTCAATTCAAAATGGGTTTGTAATGAATGGTGAAAAATTAGTGTTTGAAGAAAACCCTTCACACTTTTGAGTTTTCAGATTTGCAACCAAGAACCCTGAACTTACAGCTATTAAACCAACCATTGCAGATGAAGGAATTTCTGCTGCTGGTACAGCTTTAGGAAAAGCTACTGTTAATAATATTATTGATGAAAAAGATAATGCACGTACTAAAGAATTTATTAAGGAATTTATTGTTCTAAAACAAGCAGAAATTTTTGATAACTATCCTGGAGGAAGTTTCACAATTGATATGCTTGGAGATATGACCATCAAACTAGCTCCAAATGTAGCTAATATTTTAGTTACATTTGAATTAGCTGGTTCACAATTACCAGATGGTATTGGTTCAAGATCATTTACCTTAGAAATTTATGATTTAAAATCTATTGTTGATGAAACAAGATTACACTCTAAGATTGCTATTGGTTTAAGTAACATTAAAGGATTCAGTTCAACAACATATTTAAATGATTTCATCACAACTCCTGGATTAGAAAAATTAATTACTGATGCAATTGCTGCTGAACCTTCAATATATATGCTTCACCCTGTAACCCCAGAAGAAGCAGCTGGTAAACCATATGCAAAAGCAGTTGCAATAACTTCTCCTGCACCAAATGAAGTTTCAGAAGTGACAATTAGTTTACAATATTTAGCTAGAGAAGATAACGGTTCTATCAAATATAAATCAGGAAATTTCATTATTGGATCATTTAATACTGAAAAAACAGTCTTATTAAAAAATAGATTATCAGTATTAGAAGATAAGAATTTAGTTAATATGTTACCTTCTGAAGTTAAGAAGGAACAAGTGATTAACTTCTTGCAACCTCAAATTGAATTACTTTTTGATAAGTATCCAGATAATTTCTTATCAACTAATGATGCATTGACTGAAAGTCAATTATTCCTTGGAAAAGCAGATGATGTAGCAAAGATTATTCCAATTGAATTAACAATGCATAACTGTTTCACTGGTACATCTGATACTAACCACGGGGTTGGTGATAAAGTCTTTAAATTAACATTAGAAGGTTTCTCATCAACTGCACAAGTCCAAACAGTTGCAAGAGAAGGTTTGGAAATTAATGTTTTAGGAAATAACTTAGTTATGTTAAAACCATACATTAATTCATATGTAGATGAAATCTTCATTAACCCAACTGCAACTAAGAAAGCTATTGCTGCATTTACTCAAGCTTTAAATGAACACCCTGAAGCATTCTTTGAAAACATTCCTGATACAACAACTAATCCATTTGTTAAACCGAATACATTATCAATTGAAAAGAAGGTTAATTTAAACAGTCTTACAGATATTCAAATTAGTGGTGAATTCTATACTAATGCTCAATTTGTTGGGGGAGATCCAATTTACCGTAATATTCGTTTTGTTATTACTGGATTTGAAACTAAATCTACAATCTTTAGAATCTCTTCAATTGCTTACCCAGTTGAAACTTTCTTTGATGTAACTAAGAGTATTTATTACTACGATGTAATGAGTTCAGAAGCTAATTTAAGATCATTTGAAAATGCCATTAAATTAAAAATGAATGCAGATTCATCTGAATACTTTTGATATTTACCTAAATGTTTTACTAATTCAGCCATTCGTTCTATTGAATTAGTTCCAGTTGATCGTAATGAACAAATTATTGTAAACGTTGTTTATTCAGGAGTAATTCAATATTCTAACAGTATTCCACAAGGTACTTTCTCTGATAATTTAAAAGCAAGTTTTACCCTTAAATTTACTTCTTTAAGAAGTTTAGATGTCCTAATTAGAAACGGAATTCAAAGTGCTGTAGATGAAGTTATTGTCTCAAAAAATGCACCAATGGTACCAGCTGATATTACTCCAGAATTTATTGATAAGGTAAGATCTAATATCAAAAAGAACATTGAAACTTCTAACCAATACCCTAATTTCTTATCAGAAGATGATGGATGAACAGTTGATGTTCCACCTGAAACTTTCAGTTTCTCAGAAGGTCAATTATACGTAAATTCGAACAAAATTATTATTGGTGTTAAAGGTAAAAAATATAACTATTTTAGCCCTGGTGGATTAACTATTAGTAACGAAAACATGAACTATAAACCAACTGTAAAACAACTAGAAAATAAGGAAATTATTTACATTGTTTTTGGTATAGTTACAGCCGTTTTATTGATTACTGGAATCTA
>RCNI01004478.1_pt1 | contig 10459 bp, 10 predicted proteins | sample 2041151 | NCBI WGS metagenome assembly RCNI01 (sample SAMN09708214, study PRJNA481090) | feces metagenome | isolation source: feces | place: Antarctica: Albino Rookery
AACTGAGCAGAGAGTCTCTGCTCAACTCCTATCATTTATGAGATGAGAGATGAACTATGACAAAATATTTATTAAAAAGAATAGTTCGCAGTATTTTTTCTGTGATTATTGTTGTGGGAATCGTAATGGTTCTGATCTACTCCTGCCTGGACAGGAATCTGGTCTTTTCCAAGGACCCCAACTTTTCCCACGTGAAAAGTAATGCGAAAGATGTGTACATGATGCAGCAGTGGGAAAAATACGGCTATGTGGACTATGTGCCCTACTCCGATTTCCTGAAGCAACTGCTGAGAGATGGCGAAATCGATCAGGCTACCTACGAGGCCGCCGTAAAGCTGGCTGCCAAAGAGAAAAATGACAGCAAGGAAACCGCCCAGTATGCCAAGCTCTTTAAAGAAACCTACGAAGCCAAGGGCTACACCGTAGAGCGTCTGGCCGGTAAGACAAAAGGCAACACCAAGAAGTATCAGGACGGCGGCGAACCTCGTCTGTACGCCCACAAGGACATCCCCCTGGGCAGCCGTCTGCTCAACTATCTGCACAATCTAATCACCATTGACAACGTCAACGATGTTTCCGAAGAGATCGAAAACCGCGGTCTCACCTTTACCCTCCACGACCCTGTCTACGGCGGTAAATTCTCACCGGCTATTATGGGCAACGGTACCCATCACAAGTACCTTCTGTACTGTGACGGGAATTTCCCCTTCATTCACCAGAACCTGATTAATATCAATCTGGGTATGTCCTACAGCGTGCGCCAGGGTCACGATGTTTTCGAGATCCTGACAAATTCTCAGGGCTCCCACGAATTTTCCACCATCACCTACCCCTCCGGCGAGGTGGGCCAGTCTGCTGACGATCTGCACTCTGCCACCTATGTTGCCGGTTCTCTGGCAGCCGGTACTCCGGTTGTTCAGCGGCATTTCGTGGACGACTACACCAACGTGACTACCAATATGAACGGCATGTCCAAAATGGGCTACTCCTTCACCATTGGTATTATCTCCGTTCTTCTGTCCTACCTGCTGGCAATCCCCCTGGGTACTGTCATGGCGCTGAAGAAGGACAAGTTCATCGATAAGCTGGGTACTGCTTACATTGTGTTCGTTATCGCAGTTCCCTCCCTGGCATATATCTTCCTGTTCAAGTCAATCGGTGGCAATATCGGACTTCCCACCACCTTCGATATGGAGCATCCCACATGGCTCATGTATGTGCTGCCCATCATCTCTCTGGCTCTGCCCTCCATCGCAAACCTCATGAAGTGGCTGCGCCGGTACATGATTGACCAGATGAACTCTGACTACGTTAAGTTCGCCCGTTCCGGCGGTCTTTCCGAGCATGAGATCTTCTCCAAGCACATCCTCAAGAACGCAATCATCCCCATTGTACACGGCATTCCTGCAAGTGTCATGGGTGCTATGGTCGGCGCCATCATCACCGAGCGTGTTTACGTGGTTCCCGGTGCCGGTAACTTGCTGACCACTTCCATCAACGCCTATGATAACGGTGTCATTGTCGGTGTTACCCTGTTCTACGCCGTACTTTCCGTCACTGCCATTATCCTTGGCGACGTTCTCATGTCCATCATGGATCCGAGAATATCCTTCACATCGAAAGAGAGGTAATCGAACATGGCTGAAAATTTCACCGATTTAGGCGATCTCGGCATGTCTGAAAAAGAGCTGTTTACACAGATCGACCACGACACGCTGGAATCCGAAAAGATTACTGCTCCCAGATATTCTTACTGGCATTCTGTTTTCCGTGTTTTCTTCCGGAAGAAAATCAACATTGTCGTTTTGGTTATCCTGGCAGTAGTTCTGGCATTTACTTACGTTTACCCCGCAGTGATCGGCTATGACGCTGCCGTTGACCCCTATATCCATCTGATGGATTCCACCTCCAAGCATCTAAGTCCTGCTGCCGCAATGTCCAAGTTCGGCAACAACATCCACTGGATCCTGGGCTCCGGCGCATCCGGTCAGTCCACCTTCGACTCCATCTGGTATGGTGCAAGCATTTCCGTCTCCCTGGCACTGATGTGCGCCCTCATCAACATGACCGTGGGTGTCGTCATCGGCGCCATCTGGGGCTTCAGCAAGAAGATCGACGTTTTCATGACCGAGGTTTACAACATTGTCGCAAACGTCCCCTATATCCTGCTGATCTCCGTTATCGTTCTCATTATGTCCGCCAGCTTCTGGACCATGGTCTTTGCGCTGACCGTCACAGGCTGGATCGGCATCGCCTACTTCATCCGTACCCAGGTTATCATCATCCGTGACCGGGAATACAATCTGGCCTCCCGTTGTCTGGGTACTCCCCTCACCCGCATTGCTACCAAGAACATCCTGCCTTTCATGACCTCTGTCATCGTGACCCTGGCAGCAACCGAAATCCCCTCCTACATCTCCTACGAAGTGTTCCTGTCCTACATCGGCATGGGCCTTTCCGATATGTCTCTGGGTAAACTGATCGAGGCCTCTCAGAGCGCTATGCTGACCCCCGGCTGGGAAATCGAGTTCTGGAGCCCGGTTGCAGTTGCTTCCATCATTACGGTTGTTCTTTACGTCGTCGGCCAGAACCTGGGTGATGCATCCGATCCCAGAACCCACATGTAAAGAGGTATTGATATGGAAGATAAAAAAGTATTATTGTCTGTAAAAGACCTGCATGTTAAGTTCCGGGTTCGTGGCAGAACGCTGAACGCAATCCGTGGTGTTTCCCTGGACTTCTACGAAAATGAGTCCATCGCCATCGTAGGTGAGTCCGGCTCCGGTAAATCCGTCTTCACCAAGACCTTTGCCGGTATGCTGGACAGCAACGGCTATATCAGCGAGGGTTCCATCATCTTCAACGATGAGGAGCTGGCAGATACCACCGTGTCCGTAAGCAGCATGCACAAGAAACTGATCCACCATCTGGAGCAGAAGCTGAACGAGTACTCCAAGCTGGAGCTGGGCGCCGATATTTATCGCCAGATGATGGAGCTGGAGGCCGAAAAGAAGGCCCGTGCCACCATGAGCGAAGAGGAGGACGCCGCTTCTCTGAAGGAAATTCATGATCTTGAATACAAGAGAACCGAAGCCTACAACCAGAAGCTCACCATTGACGCCTCCAAGGAAAAGCAGCGCTACAAGGAGGCCTCCGCTGAGATTGCCGAGATGGACAATCAGCTGAAGGAACTGAAGAAAAAGCGGGAGGATACCATCGCCGCCCACACCAACGCCGTTAAGCACGATGCCAAGTATCTTGCTCAGTTCAATGAAAAGATGGATGCTCTGAAGGGTGCCTACAATCAGGCCATCTCCGGCACCATCTCCAAGGAGACCCGGGAGCGCAACGCCATCATCGCAAAAGAGATTTACCTGTCCGTAGGCCGCTATGGCAACGGCAAGAGCAAGAAGCTGGCAAACAAGCTGCTTCAGTCCTTTAAGAAGGCCATGACTCTGGGCATTGATCTGTCCGACGAGGATGAGCGCAACGGCGTATTCGACACGGTTGTGTTCCGTGTTAAGTACCTGGATGAGACCGAAAACTCCCTCCACGGCACCTGTGTTCTGAACCTGGCTAAGGTTCAGTACGCCAAGGACTGGACACAGATCCGGGGCGGCAAGATCGCCACGGTTTTCCAGGATCCCATGACCTCCCTGAACCCCATCATTACCATCGGCAAGCAGATCACCTCCGTCATTTTGAAGCATCAGGACTGTTCTGAGGTAGAAGCCCGGATCCGTGCTCTGGAGCTGATGAAGAAGGTCGGTATCCCCAATGCGGAGAGCCGTTTCGATGACTATCCCTTCCAGTACTCCGGCGGTATGCGCCAGAGAATCGTTATTGCCATTGCCCTTTCCTGCCAGCCCAAGATTCTGATCTGTGACGAGCCCACCACGGCTCTGGACGTTACCATTCAGGCTCAGATTCTGAAGCTGCTGAAGGATCTGCAGAAGGAGTTCAACTACACCATCGTGTTCATTACCCATGACCTGGGCGTGGTTGCAAACATTGCTGACCGTGTTGCCGTGCTGTACGGCGGCCAGATCGTAGAGCTTGGCACCTGCGAGGATGTATTCTACGATCCCCGTCATCCCTACACCTGGGCACTGCTCTCCAGCCTGCCCCAGCTTGCACAGCGCAATACCCAGCTCTACTCCATCACCGGTACGCCCCCCTCTTTGTACAATACCATCGTGGGCGACTCCTTTGCACCCCGTAACCCCCACTGTCTCAAGATCGACACCTTGAAAGAGCCCCCCATGTTCCAGGTCAGCGATACCCACTTTGCCAAGACCTGGCTTCTGGATCCCAGAGCTCCTAAGATTGAGAAGCCCGAGATCATCCAGGATATCCATGATAAGCTCGTGAAAGCATTTAACATTTAGGAGGATTAGGTTGTGAAAGAACATTCCCGTGTTTCTCATTTGCCGGAGCATGGTCCCATTGACGAAAACGGTAAGCCTTAAGAATGTGGACATTACCTTCGGCAAGGGCGACAGCGCCGTAAGAGCCGTTAAAAACGCCTCCTTTGATATCTACAAGGGTGAAACCTTCTCTCTGGTAGGCGAATCCGGTTCCGGCAAGACCACCATTGGCCGTGCCGTTATCCGTGTAAACCCCTGTGCCAAGGGCGAAATCCAGTACAAGGGTGTCCGCATTTCCGGCAAAACTACAAAATCTTTGGATCGTGAAGTCATCCGTAACATTCAGATGGTCTTCCAGGATCCTGCAGCATCTCTAAACGAGCGTGCTACCGTCGATTACATCGTTTCTGAAGGCCTGTACAACTTCCATCTGTTCAAGAACGAGGAAGATCGTGTACAGAAGGTTGAGAAGATCATCGAAGAAGTTGGTCTTCTGCCCGAGCATCTGACCCGTTACCCCCACGAATTCTCCGGCGGTCAGCGTCAGAGAATCGGCCTGGCCCGTGCAATGGTCATGGAGCCGGAGCTGGTTGTGGCCGATGAGCCGATCTCCGCTCTGGACGTTTCCATTCGTGCTCAGGTTCTGAACCTGCTGAAAAAGTTCCAGAAGGAAAGAAACGTCACTTACCTGTTCATTGCCCATGACCTGTCCATCGTTCGGTTTATCTCCGACCGTATCGGCGTTATCTATAAGGGCAATATCGTTGAGGTTGCGGAAGCTGAAGAGCTGTTTAACTTCCCCCTGCACCCCTACACCCGCTCTTTGATCTCTGCAATCCCCATTCCCGACCCTCAGCTGGAAAAGAACAAGGTTCTCTTTACCTATGATCCCAGCATCCATGACTACAGTGAAGACCAGCCCGAACTGGTTGACGTGGGCCATCACCACTTTGTCTATGGCAACAAGAAGGAAATCGAGGAGTATAAGGCAATTCGCGACAAGAATATTCCCATGAAGCCCATTACCATTCGCAATCCCGATGACCCCAAGGATGCTGCTGAAGCTAACGAGGAAGAAAACTCCAATGTCAGCACAGAAATCATCCTGGATCATCCCATTCACGATACCGGAAGCAAGTGGTATGGCATTGGTTCCTTCTTCCTGCCCCCTATCGGATTGATTGCCGGTCTTATCTTCAAGAAGAAGAATTACATCCGCAACTTCAAAGCTTGTAAGAAGGGCGCCATCGCCGGTCTGTGTACCCTGGGTGCACTGATTGCGCTGTTCGGTCTTGCCCTGCTGAGTGCAGTCATTTGATACGACTTCCCCAGTCAAAAGATCTTTTGGCTGGGGAACTATTTTATTTAGGAGCACTGATATATTATGAGGCATTCCCCTAGACACCCCAAACCTGTAACCCACGTTGAACTGTCCGAGAAGCACAAAAAACTTCGTCTGTTTCTAATCTGCCTTCTGCTGGCCATTGCCGTCGTTGCCATCGGCACCGGCATCTACTCCATGCTGAATACAAAGCCCGGCTGGCAGATCGTGGAAGCCAATGCTTCCGACATTAACAGCAGCGAGGATTTTACCTTCCAGTACCGCTTCAGCGGCAAAAACGCAACCGCAGACCGGAAGAAGCTTTCCATGCTTTATTCCGATGCCATGGAAAAGTCCTACTGGCTCTTCACCCCCAATCAGTCTGCTGAGGACTTTTCCAATGTGTATACTGTAAACCACAGCGCCAATAAGGAGATCACCGTGGATCCTGTGCTGTACGATGCCTTTTCCCGCATGGAGAAATACGGCAGCCGTCACCTGTATCTGGGTCCGGTGTACGCCCAGTACGATAACATCTTTTACAGCGACAGCGATGTTCAAGCCAAAGACCTGCATCCGGCGCACAACCCGGAAATTGCCCAGTATGTTGCCCAGCTGGTTGCCTTTGCCCAGGATCCTGCTGCTATAAACCTTGAGCTTCTGGGTGAGAATCGGGTCAAGCTTTCTGTATCGGACGAGTACCTTTCTTTCGCACAGACCCACGAGATTGAAAACTTCATCGATTTTAACTGGATGACCAATGCTTTCATCGTGGATTACTTTGCATCCATTCTGCAGGAAAACGGCTACTGTGACGGCTTTATTGCCAGCGTAGACGGCTTTACCCGGAACTTAGATACCAGCGGTGCCGCTTTCTCTTTGAACGTTCTGGACCGGGTAGACACCGCCCTGTACCCTGCCGCCGTGATGGAATACAAAGGCCCTGGAAGCATTGTGTATCTCCGTGACTATCCCATGGTGGAAGAGGAAAAATACAGCTTCTACACTTGGGAGACCGGCGAAATCACCTCCTGTCAGATTGACCCTGCCGACGGTATGTGCAAGAGCAGTCTTTCTAACCTCATTACCTTCTCCAAGGAGGAAGGCTGCGCAGATGTGCTTTTGCAGATTGCACCCATCTACCTTGCCGATCAGTTTCATGCCGATGCGCTCAACGCACTGGCTGACAAAGGCCTTTACAGCGTATGGTGTGAGGATAGCACCGTTTATTATAACGATGCATCTCTGCGAATTCTCAGCTTATACGAGAAGGACGGCAGAAAATATACCGCTTCCCCTGCCCAATGATTTTTTAGATGCCTGCTGCGTTTGCAGCAGGCATTTATTTACATCTCCGGCACACCGTAAAGGGCCACAGTAAATCGGTACAGGGCCTTATCCCGCTTTCGGTATACGCTGGACTGCTCCACCCCCAACTCTCCGCACAGGCGGTTCACAGCGCCCCGTTCCGGGCAGATATAGAGTCTGTGAAGCACCAGCTTTTCTTCCGGTGTCAGTGCTCCCAAGGCTCTGTCTGTAATCCTCACCCAGCTCTTTGCCTGCTCCAGTGACCAGTTCAACTCCTGCCGCTGGGCCAGATTGTTGATCAGAGCATTTTCCCGTCCACTGCCGCCGCCCCGTACCGGTGTGGCATCGGTTCTGGCACTGCGAATACCGCAGGCCTCCGATGCCAGACGGTCGATCTCCTCCGGAATATTGATGACGGCCTGCCGCATGGCATCATACCGCCGCAGTTTTTCCATTGCTTCCGCTTTCCAATTCATAAAGACACCTCTTTCTTTACATCCTCCCAAGCTCTGCGTGCAGGGCATGGACTGGTACACAAATCCTTGCAAAAGCACTGTCTGCAGGGATTCTTTTGCAAATACTCCCGAAGTCTGTCGGGTAAAACATATGTGGTTCCGCCGATGCTGACCCCTTCCAGGCCAGCATTGCCCGCCTCCATCTGCAACCTTGGATCGCTGCGGAGCGCATCCCATTGGGATGTAAACCACTGTCTCCAGAGCTTACAGTTTTTATTCTCGCAGTCTGCCGGATTCTTGACCCGGGTGCAGCTAAGGCAGGGGCTTGTATGTTTGTTTGTCTCCATCATTCTCTCTCCTTTCTCTACACCGCTTACAAAAAAGCTGTCCCGGTGCAAACACCTCTGCACCACAGTGCAGACACCATCCTGCCGGAACCTGCCCCTGCACATCGTGCATTCCGATCTGGGGCATAAACTGAACCGGTCTTCTTTTTTGAGATTTTAAATACAGAATTTTCGGCCACACAAATACACCTTCCTCTTTCTTGTTCTTCTTTGTACTCATTCAAGTACGTTGGATGGGCCTATGATAGTACTCATTCAAGTACTTGTCAAGGCTATTTCCGTACGTTTGTTCGATTTTGTGTACTTGTACAGGTACAAATGCAATTGTGTGGTCAACTTGCATAATCATTCCGACAAAAAACGACCCTTACGCAAAATGCGTAAGGGTCGTTTTCTAAATTCTATTAAGCCTCGATCTGCTTTGTAAAGGCCGCCTTATCCTTGCTGCCGAAGAACGCAGAGCCTGCAACCAGCACATCAGCGCCGTTTTCCTTGCAGGTAACACATGTGGTAAGATCCACGCCGCCGTCCACTTCCAAATGGCAGGAGGGGTTGACCTCATCCAGCATTTCCCGCAGCTGCTTAAGCTTGGGCATCATGTTTGCCATAAACTTCTGACCGCCGAATCCGGGCTCCACCGTCATGACCAGCACCAGCTCCACCTTGGAAAGGTAAGGCGCAATGGCTTCTGCCGGTGTGTTGGGTTTCACCACAATACCGGGCTTTACCCCCATCTGACGGATTTTGTCCAGTGCAGCCATGGTGTTTTCCGGTGTATCCGACTCCACATGAATGGTCAAATAATCGGCACCGGCATCGCAGAACTGCTCAATATAGCGAATGGGCTTTTCGATCATCAAATGCACATCCAGCACCAAATCCGTTACCTTGCGCATTGCCTTTACCATGGAATAGCCAAAGCTCAGATTGGGCACAAAAAGTCCATCCATGATATCTACATGCAGCCACTTGGCACCAACTTTTGCAGCCTCGTGCAGGTCCCGCTCCATGTTCATATAGTCCGCAGATAAAATAGACGGAGATAAAATAGCCATATTTTCATTCCTCACAATAATATTTTCGTCACCATAATGGCATAGTAAACTGAATATAGGATAACTTTTTCCCGGTGCTATTTCAATTCGCAGATTCAACAAATTCCGAAAAGATTATTATATGAACCCCCCTTGTGCTTTTCACAAGGGGGGTTCGGTTAAATTTCTGCCTTTTTTTCCAGCAAATCCGCCAGCGTAATTCCTTCAAAGAAGCTGTCGATCATCTGATCCAGCTTATCCCACATTGGCTTTGCCTGACAGCAGCTGGAGCGGGAACAGGCCGAAGGCCCCTGCGTAGTACAAGAAACCGCCGCAAGACTTCCCTCTGTCAATTTGAGAATGCTGCCCACCGTATAGGACGAGGGCTTCCGATTGAGACGGTAGCCGCCGCCTTTTCCATGAACCGCATCCACAAAACCAGCCTTAGACAAGGCCGCCATAATGGATTCCAGGTACTTCTGACTGATCTGCTCTGACTCCGCAATTTCCTTCAGCGGAATATAGCTTCCCTCGTCAGACAGCGCCAGACGTACCATCACCCGCAGGGCATACCGACCTTTGGTTGATACAATCATAGCTTACTCGTGGCAGTGAGCACAGCTGCCGCAGTCGGGGAACAGATTCTTATCGTATTCGATGCCATTTTTGTCGTAGTAGTCCTTGAGGGCTGCCTTAATGGCCTCCTCTGCCAGTACAGAGCAGTGCATCTTCTGTGCAGGCAGGCCGTTCAGAGCCTCTGCCACTGCCTTATTGGTCAGATTCATGGCATCGCTGATGGGCTTGCCCTTGATCATCTCCGTAGCCATAGAGGAGGAAGCAATGGCGGAACCACAGCCGAAGGTCTCAAACTTTACATCAGAAATGGTATCGTCGTCGATCTTGAGGTAAATTTTCATAATGTCGCCACACTTGGCGTTGCCAACTTCGCCCACGCCGTCTGCGTTTTCAATCACGCCTACGTTCCGGGGATGGGTAAAATGATCCATAACAACATCGCTATACAGTGCCATATCTATTATCTCCTAGTTCTAAATTACAAAATATATTCTCTCTTGCCGGTCTGCAGATCACGCCATACCGGGCTCATATTCCGCAGGTACTCCACTACTTCCGTCACAGACTTGATAATGTAGTCGACCTCTTCTTCCGTATTGTAGTGGCTGAGTGTCAAGCGCAGAGAGCCGTGTGCCACATCGTGGACTCTGCCAATGGCCAGAAGCACATGGCTGGGATCCAGGCTGCCGGAAGTGCATGCAGAACCGGAGGATGCGCTGATCCCTCTGGCATCCAGCAGAAGCAGCAGGGACTCGCCCTCAATGCCCTCGAAGCAGAAGCTTACATTGTTGGGCAGACGGTTATGACGGTCGCCGTTCAGTGCGCAGTGAGGAATCTTCTCAAGGCCGGCAATCAGACGATCCCGCAGAGCGGAAACCTTTGCTGCATTTTCGTCCATATGCTGGCAGGCATCTTCCAGTGCGGCAGCCATACCGCAAATACCGGGCAGATTCTCGGTACCAGCACGCTTGCCACGCTCCTGTGCGCCGCCCTCGATCACATTCACCAGGGGCAGTCCACGGCGGGAATACAGCACACCTACGCCCTTGGG
>RCNI01001961.1_pt1 | contig 10458 bp, 10 predicted proteins | sample 2041151 | NCBI WGS metagenome assembly RCNI01 (sample SAMN09708214, study PRJNA481090) | feces metagenome | isolation source: feces | place: Antarctica: Albino Rookery
AAATCTTTAAATAAATACAGGTTACAGTAGTATATACAGGTGAAATATGAAAAAGTTATTTTTTATTATTATGTTAGGTTTTACAGTAAATAGTTTTGCATATAATGTGGATGATGTGGATTTATATAACCATTCTAACCAGCACGGTGTTATTTATAAAGCAGAAGATAAAAGAAAATATTATACCCATGTAGATTTTACTATTAATAAAAAAGGCAGCTGCGGAAAATATGAAATAAAAAAAATTAAAAAAGCAGCTGATTTATTAAAGGAAAAAGAACAGCCTTTTTGGGATTATAAGAATTGTATAGTAAGTGAATATACTTATAACACATCAAATATAATAGATGCTTATAATAACTACCGTTTTGATTTAAATAAACGGCTGTTAAGTATGGAAGAATATAAAGTGCTTGATAATATAGCAGGTTACCTCCCTATGAATATAAAAAAGGGCAGTAACTACCTTTATTATTTGGGTATGCGTAATAATATTATAGAGTGGAACGAAAAAAATACATCTTTGAGTATAAAACTGCCTATTTTATTTAGCGGATTAATAACTGATTTTAAAATGAAAAAAGAAAAAGACAGCAGCAAAATAGTTGTAGAAGAAATATTTCTATATGATAGATAATAAAAATACTTATTTTATACTTTTGTTATGCAGTAAATAATTAATTAATAATATTAGATGTATTAAAGCATGTAAAAATACTTTCTTTATTATAAAACTGCCCTGTATTATTCAGCGGATTAATAACTGATTTTAAAGTGAAAAAAGAAAAAGACAGCAGTAAAATAGTTGTAGAAGAAATATGTTTATATGATAGATAATAAAAATACTTATTTTATACTTTTATTATGCAGTAAATAATTAATAAAACAAGATGTATTAAAGCATGTAAAAAATACTTTCTTTATTATAAAACTGCCTGTATTATTTAGCGGATTAATAACTGATTTTAAAGTGAAAAAAGAAAAAGACGGCAGTAAAATAGTTGTAGAAGAAATATTTTTATATGATAGATAATAAAAATACTTATTTTATACTGCCATTAATTTTATACAGCAAATATATTCTATGGTGAAGATATTTCATTGCAGCAGCTTTGTATTTTTCTTCCTGATTTAATTTTATAAATTTATCAAACTCCTGCTTATTTAAAAGTGTAACAGGTAAAAATATGGTAAAATTTCCTTTAATATTACTTTGTTCGCCTATAATCATACTTAAATCCACATTACATAATGATAAAGCACTGCACTGATTATTATTTAAATTATTGTGTCTAAAAGTTACATATTTATTTTTATTATCAGCTGTTTCAGGTATAAGTATAAATACATTTTCACTGCGTATATTTTGGATATTAATTTTCATATTAAAAGGTTTATTTTTTGAGATTTCATAATGGACATTATCGTCTTTTATAATAGATAAAACAGATATTTCTTTATTAATTTCATCAATTACACTGTCTGTTATTTCTATATGGTTATTATTTTCTATATTTTCAGAGTTTTCCCCACAGGAAGTGAAAAATAATAAAGCAGTTAAAATAAATAAGTATCTCATTAGTAACCTTTTTCAGCATATGGATTTCTATATCTGCCCTTATCTTTACTATCAAAAAAGAAAAGCACTTTTCCATAATCAATAGCCTGCACAGGGCATATATGCAGGCAGGATAAACATAAAGTGCATTTTTTCTTCTGCCATACAGGTTTATTATTAACAATTTTAATAACATCTAAAGGGCATATATTTTCACATTTTTTACAGGAAGTGCAGTTATCTGACACTCTAAATTTTGATGTTCTTCTATAATAATTATATACAGGCTGGAATAAAAATGTGGCAGGTTTTGATATTTTATAAGTATTTGTATCCATATTGCCTGAATATCCTGTTTTAATATGTTTTAATATATTTTCTACTTCAATAGATGATTTTAATACGCTTTTATCACATTTTTCTTTTTCAGGGATTTTAAATACTGGAACAAAAATATCTATCTGTTGAATAGAATAAACAGCAGATAAATTTATATTTGATTTCCTAAGAAGTTTTTTAAACTGATTTGCAGCATTACCTGTATCACCGCCGCAGATAAATACCACAAATGTATATGTATTCTTATTTGTTTTTAGTTGTAACTGCTTTATAAATTCTTTTACTAAAAAAGGCATGCTCCAGAAATAAACAGGAAACACGAACCCATACATATTATTTTTAACAGAATCAAATTCAAAATTACCTTGTTTTAAACATTCTGCCATGGATATAAGAGACAGCTTTAAGTTTTCTGCCATCAAACGTGCTGCATAATAACTATTTCCTGACCCTGAAAAATAAAAAATCATAAACTACCTTATAATCAGCTTTTCATATTAATAAACTGTAAAGGCAGGGGCAGGTCAAGCCCTTTTAACATTTGGATAACAGCCTGTAAATCGTCAATTTTTTTGCCCTGCACCCTAACTTTATCATCCATAATAGATGCCTGCACTTTCAATTTGCTGTCTTTAATAGCAGAAGTTATTTTTTTTGCTGTATCTTTATCAATACCTTCTTTTATTTTCACTTCTCGTTTAAGCATAGCACCGCCTGCTTTTTCCACATCTGAAAACTCTAAACATCTATGATCCACAGACCTTTTTGTAACAGCTGCAATAAGCATTTCCCTAAGCATTTCTATTTTCATTTCATCAGAAGTAATAATTTTAATAATTTTATCTTTTTTATTTAATTCCACTTCTGTATTTGACCCTTTAAAATCAAAACGGGTGCTTAATTCTTTTTTTAAATTATTGCAGGCATTATCAAGTTCCTGCATATTTACTTCGCTTACAGTATCAAAAGATGCCATATATCCTCCAAAATATTAAAAAGTATAATCTATAATCCCGCTGCCTATAACTATATCACCGTCATATATTGCAGCTGTCTGCCCTGAAGCAGGTGCAAACTGGTATTCATCAAATAAAAGTTTTGCTCTGTTATCTACCTGCCTTTCTAAAAGACAAGGTTCATCTTTCATTCTATACCTTAGTTTTGCACTATATTTTCCCATATAAGGTGTATCAGGGTAAAATTGACAGTCTTTTAAAGCTACACCTTTAAAAAATACTTCCTTTTTAACGCCTAAATAAACATCACCTGTTTTATTATCTATAGATTTAACATAAAGTGGTTCTTTATAACTAATATCAAGCCCTCGTCTTTGGCCTGGTGTATAGTTATGGATCCCTTTATTTTCACCAAGTATTTTATCGTTTAATATAAAATTGCCTTTTCGCCATTTATCAGTAATGTAAGGCTTTAAAAATTCTCTGTAATCCATATCCTGTAAAAAACATGCTTCTTGAGAATCTTTTTTCTGTGCTACTTTCAGCCTATTTTTTTCAGCTATGGCTCTTATTTCAGGTTTCTGCATATTACCTAACGGAAATCGTAATAAGTTTACATGAAAAGGTTCCACAGCAGATAAATAATATGACTGATCTTTTTCAGGAAAACCTGCTTTTTGTATATGATACTGACCGTCTATCAGTTTTGTATTTGCATAATGACCTGTAAAAATATACTGTGCATCATGACGCTGCATTTGATCAAATAAATACCTTGTTTTTGCCACCTTGTTACATTTTGAACAGGGGTTAGGAGTTCTACCCATTTTGTATTCTCTTATAAAATAACCCATAACATCAGGCACAAAAGATTCTGTATAGTCTACAAGATGCCATTCAATACCTAAATAATTTGCAATATTTTCTGCATCTTTATAAAATTCATTTTGGTTATCAAACATCTGTAACGTAATACCAACAGGAACAAGCCCTGCTTCTTTTGCCATTAAAGCAGTAACAGAACTGTCCACCCCGCCACTCATTGCAACAATAACTTTGCTGCCTTTTTCTATACCTAAATTATTTAAGTCTATCATTATTACCTTTATATATATGTATTTGCTGTGTATTATATATGATTTTTTTTCTATAATCAATTAATATTATAAAAGATATAAAATGTTTGACAATTCATACATAATAATATAATAATAATGTGGGATTTACGGGCAGTCGCCGGTAATATTTATATTACGGGAGGAAAGTCCGGACACTACAAGAGCATAATGACTGATAACATCAGTTCGCAGTGATGCGGGGAAAGCGTTACAGAAAATAACCGCTGTTTATACAGTAAGGGTGAAAAGGCGGGGTAAAAGCCCACCGTTACTTTTGGTAACAAAAGTAAGCAGAACAAGCCCCATTAAGTGCAAGGCAAATAGGCTGGAACGGGCTGCTCGTCCATTTTTCCAGCGGGTAAGCTGCTTGAGTTATTAGGCAACTAATAACCTAGAGAAATGACTGTCGCTTATTTTTATAAGAACAGAATCCGGCTTATAGTAAATCCCGTTTTTATATAAAACTTTGACCTAAAATATCAGTAATATATTGATGTTCGTAAGGGTTATCAAGCACATTTCCATACTGGTAAAAAGTTATACCGTCTGTGGCATATCCACTTCCTAATATATGCAGCATATTTTTTGGTTCTAAACGTTTTGACTGATAAAATGTGTTCTGCCCGTCTGTAGCATAACCATCCCCTAAAAGCATAAAAAACCCTATATTTACATTTTCAAGATGAATATTACCACAGTATAGTTTTTCATTATCATGGATATAATTATCGCCTATCATGGAAATACTGCCTAGATTAATATCTTTTACTTCTAGCCCTTTAAAATAAAGCTTATATCTGTCAAATGAAAAAGCATTGTTTTCAGGAAGTATATCAAAACTGTTTATGTGAGGTCTGAAACTATTTGCTGTTAAATAACCTTCTCTATCTTCTTCTAAATAACATAAATCATTATCATCTTTAATATAATTATTAGAAAGAATAATAACTTTATCAGGTTCAATATCTTTTACAGGCAGGATTTTATAATATATTCTTTTGTTATCAGAATAAATATCTCCTTCTATATTATGGAAGTTATCTAAATCTACATCTTTAATAACTTTGCCTTTATAAATTATATTATTTTCTGCATACCATGCTCTGTGGATTGTAAATGGCATAATTGTATCAGGCCTTATGTCAGGAATAATACTGCCCCTGTAATAAACATTATTTGTATCTACTGCTGTGCTTGGAATATAATCCACAATAATATCATAATCAGGATGTAAAAGCACCGAAAAATCATTTACATTTGCTTTTTCTAATATTTTAGTTTTATAGTATATATGTTTTTTATCTTTTCCGTAATTAGTATTGATATTACTAGATGGTGTTTCTACAGTAATATTTTTAAATGATTCAGTATCAGCATCAGGTATTAAAAAAGAGCTGTAATATATTTTATTTTTCAGCTTTCTATATGAACCACCTAATTCTATAATATCGCTGTCATTAAAAGTGTTGCCTATTACTGTTACATTTATATCAAAAAGGGATATAACCGATTGAAAGTTACCTTCTTTAATAATTTTGTCTTTAAAATATAAATATTTACCGTCAGAACCATAACCGAAATCAAGCACTTTAAATGTAGCAGGGTTGGCATCTATTTTATTTGTATAGTAATAAACAGAATTATTATCCTGCAAATATCCACAAAAATTATCGTATGATATATCAACTTCAGCACCGTTTAAACCTTCAATAACTTTGCCCTTAAAATATACGTTTACATTATCACTGGCAAGACGTGATCTCACCCGCAGGCCTATAGGGTTTACATTTTCAAGTTTTTGTATAACCAGGTTATCACAGTAATATGCTTTTGTTTTATCTGCAATATAATATTCATTTAATACCCGAACTTCAGCAGGGTTTAAATCTTCTAAAAGGATACTTACAAAATATACGCCGTTTTGGTCTTTATAAAAGTTTTTGCTAATAGATTCTATGGTTTCATTATCCATATAATCAATTATTTCACCATTTAAATATACGCATACGTTATCTTTTGCTAAAAATTCAGCTTTATAAAAAGAAGAATCACCAACGGGCATAAAAGCCATAGGGTCGCTGTTTTCAAGAATCTGCCCTTTATAATATACGTTTATATTATCAGTGCCGTAACCTTGTGCCTGCTTAAATGTTCTAAAATTGCAGCTTAAACTGCATATTTTTTTACCTTTATAGTAGGCATGTTTTTTATCTTTTGCATATCCATAATTAAGCACAAAAAATGATGCAGGGTCTGCTTCTTCTACAATATTTTCTTTATAAAAAATAGTATTTTCACTTAACCCATAGTGCATACCTAAAGACATAAAATGGCGTGGGTTAGCACCTTTTACAATACTGCCTTTATCTGTTATAACATTAGTGCCGTCTGTTTTAAATTTAGCATCATATGTAATAACTGCAGGCTGATTAGGGGAAGAAAAAAGCACAATATCTTCTAAATCTGTTTCCAGCCTTTTTGTAATCATAGAAGTAAATAATTCATATACGTTTTTGTTTAAATATTCTTCTAAAACATCATCTCCTAAAAGCATATCGTATATAACTTGATACCTGTGGGGTATAACAATATCTTTTGCTATGATTTTAATAATCTTTGCAGTATTTGAATCAAACTCAATGGCATAGTGGGCATTATTAAATGAATTATTACTAAGGATACATAAATCAGGTATATTATTATTTTTATAGTGAGTTATACTTAAAAGCATGGCAATATTATAAACTGCCATATTAAATCCGTTATAACGGTTTATTTCAAAAGCAAAATCTAACGTGTTGCTGAATTTATCGTAATGCAGAATCAATAGCTCTTTATCAAAGGAAAGCATCATATCTGCCAGCTCGTTGGCAAAAAAATTAGCCATAGAACCGCCTGGTGCTTTAATGGAACCTCCTAAAAGGGTTTGAACAAATGTATCTGTCATGTCGCAGTTAAATATTTCAGCTCTCGTAATAAATTTAGCAGGGGATACTAACCACTGATTAAAATTATCTTCTGAAATATGTATTTTTGCCGTAATAATCCAGTTGTTTTCCATAAACTCCATCTCCTTGTATTATAGTATATGATTATTATTATTTTTTCAATATTTTTATGTAATTTGTGTGTTTTTTGTAATGATAATAATTATTAATGATTGCATATACATCTTTATTTAATTAGTATTATCCATAAATTATAAAAGAGGTAGAAAATGAAAGGTATAATCCTAGTTTTATCAATGTTATTATTAGTATCTGCTTGTTCTCAAAATACTAACAGAAAAGATTTTGAACTTTCTAACAACAATAACCAAATATCTATTAGTCCGGATCAGGCTTCAGCTGGTATGAAAGTAACTCAACCTATTGAACTTTTACCTGAAATATCAAAAGTATATTCTGGTATAAAAATAGCAGCAGTAAGTAAGAAAAATAATAAAAGAGTAGAAATTGTTGTTCCTTTTAATGAAGTAGTAACCATTGGAGAAACAGGGCTTTCTATTGCTACAAAATCATACTATACTGATTTTACTATTAATGCAGGCGGTGTAAAAAACGTTAGTATGGAAGAAAAAAATCCAGGTGCTAAAGTAACCATTACTGAAAAAGATAAGCAGATTTTTGACGGATGGCTTTTTCAAAACTTCCCGGATATGCATCCATTTGAACATCCTGAATGGAAAATCATAATGGTTAGTGGAGTAAAAAAACAGTAATATATAAATAAATAACCCCGATTTATTAATTTTTAAGTCGGGGTTTTTTATTAAAAAAACTTGACTAATGACTGATAAAAATATATCTTAATACATATATTTTAGTAGTATTTGGAGATAGTATGGCTTTAGAATTATGTGAAGAAAATGCAGATATACTAAACTCTGTTACAGTTATGTATCTGCTTTATGATAAGGAACAAAATAAAGACAGTGAACTAATTAACCTGCTTTCACACTATATTAGAAATTTAATTGTGGCATCCACTATAAAAGAAGCTAAAGAAAAAGCAGCCGGCAGGGATATTGATATTCTTATTACTGATTTTAATTTAGCAGATAGTGAAAGTCTTGAATTTCCTGTATATATCCGCAGAATGAACCCGTCCTGCTCTATTATTGTTTATACTGCAAAAAATGACCCTGATCATTTTATGGAAGCTATTGATTTGAAAGTTGATAAATACTTAATAAAACCATGCAGTATAAAAGAAATAACAAAAGTTATAGTAAACTGTGCAGAAAATGCCTTTACTTTAAAATCACTTTACTCATACCGTAAACATAATTTTACCCATTTAGATACAGAAGCATATGACACCATAAGCCAGTCTATTGATGAACTGCGTATTGTAATTACAAAAATGGCTAATCAGCACTGTATGGAAGCTATGCCTGTTATCCATTCCATAAAAGGTGTTATTGCAAATATGAAAACACTTTTAAGAAACAGTTACTAATTAAAGTAGTGGCATAAAATAATTAAGCCATATATGATCTTCATAATATGTGGGATAAATAGTTGTTAAATAGTTATAGAAATCTTTAGAATGGTTGGCATATTTAATATGGGCAAGCTCGTGGCATATAACGCTGTCTATAGTAGAAACAGGTGCATATATTAAACTAATATTTAAGCTGATACTTTTTGTATAAGCACAGCATCTTCCCCAGCATGACCTATAACTTCCTGTTTTTACACTGTTTATTTCAATATTAGTATTTGCAGCATACATATGTGTTCTTTGTTTTAGTATCACTTTTGCCTGTTCCTTATAAAATTTGGCAAGGTTTATTTTGTCAAATAAATCAATACCTGATGATATAGTTAATAACTCGTTATTGATAATATGTTTATTATAAAGTGATTTGTCTAATATAAAACTGTAAAATTTGCCAAGGTATAATATTTTATCGTTTTGCAATTTATATTTTGTATCTCTAGAAAAGCAGAAATAGCCTTTTTTTGCTATTTCTTTATAGTGTTTTAGAATATAAGCATCTACTGTATTTTTATTATATAAAGCAGGGGTGTATAGTATGATACTCTTTTGTTCTTTCTTTATTTTAAATTTATTATCTACACTTTTTCTAATAACAAGAATCTTTTTATATGTCTCTATAATACTTCTTTCTTCCTGATTAAAAGTGTAAATATTATTCATAAAATATAAAGTGCCGCCTTAATATAATTTCTTGCTTTATGCTGTAATATGGCTGCTTACTGATAAAGCAGAATATATTAGTGCAGATATAATTCCATTGCTTTTTTCATTTCATCTTTATTGAAATTCATAACAGGTAATATAACACTGCTTTTATCTTTTAAAGTGATATTTATATTTTTTTCATCAATAGTAAAAGTATCAATATTTTTCCATAAAATATTGCAAGGGTTACTGCCACGGAATTGAAACTCAGTATTTGTAAACCTGTATATTATTTTATTACGCATACCTATCATAAATATAGGCAGCACAAAAATAAAAAATACGAATGGAAGCCCTAGAACAATATATTCAGGCCTTATTACTGTAAAAAACAGTATTACACCAATAATACTAAGTATTGTAAATATTCCTAATGTAATAATCAGCTTTTTATTAAAAACTGTAAAAATTATATTATTGTTTTCTGTATGCATATTATTCTCTCATAATCTTATTTTAATACTCTAATCTTATTTTTATATAAAATCAAATCAGACACATTCCTACGTAAGCAACGTACATTTGATAATGGTGTTATTCCACATCAATTACATTTAGCGGAATTAAAAGCTGTTTTAGATCATCAACAAGAATATTATCCATGCTTAAAAGAAAACAGAGCTAAAATCGAACAACTATTAACCTTTAGAATCCCTTATTTTGTAGGACCATTAGCGAATGGAAATAGTGAATTTGCTTGGTTAGTAAGAAAGTCAGATGAACCAATTCGTCCTTGGAATGTTCAAGAAGTCATCGATTATGAAAAGTCAGCTGTAGAATTTATTGAACGCATGACTTTATCAGATACCTATTTACCTGATGAAACAGTCTTACCTAAAAATAGTATGATTTATCAAAAATATATGGTCTTTAATGAATTAACTAAAGTAGGTTATAAACTAAATGGCCAAAAAGTCTTATTTGATAGCGAATTAAAATCTAAAATTTTTAATGGTTTATTTAAACAAAAACGTTCAGTAACAGAAAAGCAGTTGCTAGATTTCTTGCGTAAAGAAGAACAATTAGAAGGTATTGAAATATTTGGTATTGAAGATAAATTCAATGCTAGTTATACAACGTATCATGATTTGAAAAAAATTGAGGGGTTAAAAGCCTTAATGGATTCAGGACAACATATTGAAATGTTTGAAGAAATTGTTAAAGTGCTAACGATATTTGAAGATAAAAAAATGATTCGAAAACAACTAGAACGATTTAGTAATCTATTAACTCCGGAAATGATTAAGAAATTATCTAATCGTAAATATACAGGTTG